>Ga0334885_1000231_pt1:0-92500 | contig 104277 bp, 66 predicted proteins | sample GraSluR1_MG_8_FD_207233 | JGI IMG/M metagenome (GOLD analysis project Ga0334885, IMG submission 207233) | Sludge microbial communities from methane-producing bioreactor in Wageningen University, Netherlands - Granular Sludge_31_05-R1 | ecosystem: Engineered > Bioreactor > Anaerobic >...
GTTTATCGCACCCTATGGCTTCTCAAAGACCTCGACTTTATATCCACAATCGAAACAACTCAGTCGAAAACTCGATTCGACGCCAATATCGACACTCACCACCATTTCGTATGTTCCGAATGCGGGGCGATCATCGACTTCTACAACGATAAGTTCGACAAACTCGAAATCCCGATTGAAATAGAGGAACTCGGAACGGCAAACCGCCTTCTAGTGGAAATCAAAGGCATTTGCAATAAATGCTTAGCAAATATGACAAACGACCAAATTAAAACTAAAAAAGGAGAACGCAAATGAAAGACGACAAAAAACTGACCACCGGCTTTGGAGCGCCCATCGACAACGACATAAGCTCTGAAACCGCGGGCGAGAAAGGCCCTGTTACGCTCAACGATGTTAATCTCATCGAAAAGTTGGCGCATTTCAACCGCGAACGCATCCCCGAGCGCGTCGTTCACGCCAAGGGCGCGGGTGCGCACGGCTATTTCGAGGTGACCAACGATGTCTCAAAATACACGCGCGCCAAATTCCTCTCTGAAGTCGGCAAAAAGACTGATGTCTTCGCCAGATTCTCCACCGTCGGAGGCGAGAAGGGTTCCGCCGATTCCGAGCGCGACCCGCGCGGCTTCGCGGTGAAATTCTACACCGAGGAAGGCAACTACGATGTAGTAGGAAATAACACACCGGTGTTCTTCATCCGCGACTCACTCAAATTCCCGGACTTCATCCACACCCAGAAACGCAATCCCAAAACGAACCTAAAAGACGCGGATATGTTCTGGGATTTCCTCTCGCTCACACCTGAATCAAATCATCAGGTAACAATCTTATTCTCGGATCGCGGCACGCCGAGGACTTACCGAAACATGAACGGCTACGCCGGACACACATTCATGTGGTTCAACGAAAAGGGCGAATATTTCTGGACAAAGCTCCACTTCAAAACCGAACAGGGCATCGACAATTTCACAGGCGAAGAGGCGGACAAGATGCGCGGTATTGACCCGGACTGCGCTACCCGCGACCTGTTCGAGTCAATCGCGAAGGGCAATTTCCCCTCATGGCGCGTCGAGGTGCAGATTATGCTTCCCGAGCAGGCGAAAGACTATCGCTTCGATCCCTTCGATATAACTAAAGTATGGCCGCACAGCGATTTCCCGCCGATAGAGGTCGGTCGAATGGTGCTCAATCGCAATCCGGAGAACTACTTCGCCGAGGTCGAACAGGCGGCGTTCGCACCGGCGAATTTTGTCCCGGGAATCGGCCCCTCGCCGGACAAGATGCTTCAGGGAAGGCTCTTCGGCTATCGCGACACCCAGCGCCATCGCCTCGGGCCGAACTATCATCTGCTTCCGATCAATGCGCCGAAAAAATGCCCCATGAACAGCTTCCAGCGCGACGGAGCAATGCGCGGAGACGACAACGGCGGCGGCGGCCCGAACTACTGGCCGAACAGCTTCTCGAACATCGATCCCGATGCCGACTTCGCACCTCCGCCCATCGATGTTAGCGGCATGGCCGCGCGCCACGAATACAAACTCGGCGATGTCGATTTCGTGCAGGCCGGCGACCTGTATCGCAAGGTCATGAAAGAGACAGACCGCGAGCACCTCGTGAGCAACATAGTCGGCCATCTGAAAAACGCGCAAAAGCGCATCCAGCTTCGCCAAACAGCACTGTTCTTCAAAGCCGATGCGGACTATGGCACCCGTGTGGCAAATGGCCTCGGCCTCGATGTCGCGGAGGTCGAACGCCTCGCAAAAATGACTCAGGAAGACCGCGTCAAAGCGACCGCGAAATAGAAACCCGCTTCCTATCTCTCAAAGGCTCCCGTTTCGTTGCGCGGGAGCTTTTTTTATTGCGATTTCGCCTCTCATAGCCTATATTTTTTTCAGGAGGCTATCATGCATATCACAATCGAAGACAACAAAGTAATCGTCAACCTCGACGAGACGGAATTCCCGAAGTTCGAGGCGATGTTCAACAATCTTCAGCTGGACAAGTTCGTCCTGTGCGATTTTCGGGATTTCGATTTCGGGAACTACCAGACCAAGCGAAAACTCCTGCCCATGCACCTTTGCCGGACAATCGGCGAGGCGAACCTTGCCGACGACCCCTTCGCAACAATGTCTCTGTATCCCTTCTGGAAACATGGCTTTGCATTCGGTGAGAGCAACAGCCTGATAATCTCGCCGGGCGTTGAAGACCCGCACAAGAAGGCGGTGGCGGCGGACGAGTTCGGCATGGGCTTTTGCGCGTGGGCGATGGAAGAGCTGTTCAACTGCGACACATGGGCGGACTGCTCCTCGCTGATCAAGGCGGGAGCGGTGTTTCCCACCGGCTCGCGCAGGCCGGATTTCGTGTGCACCTTCCCCGACGGCAGTCTCGGTGTGTTCGAGGCGAAGGGAACCACCAGCACCGCGGGCAACCTTGCGCTCAGTCAAGGCAAACTCCAGACGCAGGCGATAACCGCCCCCGACCCGATATCGCAACGCGTGGTGGTTGGATGCGCCCTCGGCGGCGGCGAAACCCGAATAGTCCTTCTCGACCCGCCCCCGCCCGACGATTCCGTAGGGGCCGGGTCTCCCGGCTCGCCTGTCGAAACGAACCTAACCGCCGACCTCGTCCGCAAGGCCGCGATGAAGATGCGAACCCTCCGCCCTTCGGGCACCTCCCTTGACATGGGAGGCGAAGACCTTATCCCCCTTACGAAGGGTGACCATGGGGGTTCTGCAATAGATGCCCCCCTTATCAAGGGGGGTCAGGGGGGTTCTGCTATCACAATCTTCCGAGGGCCGGACAGCACCACAGGCACCACACGCGAAATCGCCCTCACCCACGACGACTACAAAGAGGGAAAAGGGCATGGGTGGTTGGAGATCGAGGCTTGACATTTTACAGCGGAAAAGGTATTTTAATTATGTATAGAAAATTGATAATCGCGCACGAGAGGATGAAAAATGAGCGGCACAATCACAATAGATATCGACGAACTCCGAAGACTAATAGCCGAGGAAACGCGGAAAGCGTTTCGCGAAGTTTTCGACGAGGAATATAGGTTTCGGATGATGGAGTTGATGCTCGCGCAAGTTCCCGAAATATCCGAGGAAGAGCAGAGAGAGATCGAGAAGCTCTACGGGAAGCCGTCGCGCGAGGTGGCCAGAGTTCTGACCCTGGAACACAAATGAAATATACCATCGAGTTGAGTAGCCACGCCGAAAAAGCCATCCACAAAAAGGCGCTCACGGAAGACGACCTGATAGATGCCCTGAATAAATTCATTAGCTGGACGGAGAAGAAGGACGTAAATATCGACGTTACAAAGATGGTTGGGGTATGGGACGGATTTTACCGGATAAGACTCGGCGACCTAAGGATTATACTGCTCGTAGATTACACACGACACGTGATTTTTATTGAGCGCATAGGCCCTCGCAGGGATGTTTATAAATAACCGCCGACCTCGTCCGCAAGGCGGCGATGAAAATGCGCAAACGAATTGTAGGGGCGGGTCTGAGACCCGCCCGCGATATGGAACGGGAGGGTCTGAGACCCTCCCCTACAGAACCGGCGAAGGCAGAAACAATCTTCCGCGGGCCGGACAGCGCCAACCGCAGGGTCGAAATCGCCCTCACCCACGACGACTACAAAGAGGGAAAAGGGCATGGGTGGTTGGAGGTCGAGTGATTTTGTCGTTGACAAATGGCTTCTATGGAATTACCTTTGGAGAAATAAAACGGTGCTATGGTAGATTATTCAGAAATTATAAAACGAATTCAGAGACAATACCTCAAGGATAACATACCTTGGATTGTAGGTTATTCTGGAGGCAAAGATAGCACTTGCGTTCTGCAGATGATTTTCCAAGCCCTCCGTAAATTGCCCAAAGACCGCTTAAATAAAGAAATCCATGTAATCTGCAACGATACACTTGTCGAGAATCCGATCATAGCGAAATATGTCGAAGACCAATTGTCGAAAATCGAACAAGCCGGAAAAGGAGAGCTTTTTCCGCATAATCCAGATCTGTTTCAGGTCGAAGTAACGAAACCGACAATCGACGATTCATTTTGGGTTTGCTTAATCGGCAAAGGCTATCCTTCACCCAACCGTTGGTTTAGGTGGTGCACCGAGAGATTGAAGATCAATCCCACAAGCGCTTATATAAAGAGGACGCTCGACGAAAAGAGTAGTGCAATCATCGTTCTCGGAACTCGGGAAAGCGAATCAGCTAATAGGGCCTCCGCGATGAGGAAGTATGACAACGGTCAGGCACTCCGAAAACACCAGATGGACAACGCTTTCGTCTATGCGCCGATAGTCGAGATGAGCGACGCTGAGGTATGGGCTTATCTGCTTCAAGTGCCTAAGCCGTGGGGCGGAAGCAATAAGGATTTGCTGAGATTATACGGTTCGGCATGTAAAAGCGGCGAGTGCCCGATGGTTCAGGAGACAAACCAGCAAAGTTGCGGCGATTCTCGCTTCGGATGCTGGGTTTGCACTGTTGTCGATGAGGACAAATCCCTCGCCTATCATATTCAAAATAGCGGGAACGGCGACGGATGGATGCAGGAACTCCTTGAATTCAGAAATTGGATTTACCGAATTAGAAATCAGGATGAGCAATATGTCCCGAGTTATATCTCGAAGAAAGCTCGGTTCGGACCTTTCCTAATGAAGACGAGATATGAACTTTTGGATAAACTTATCGACATGAACGAACGCGCATTAACCCACGACCAAGTTTTGATTACTGATCAAGAAATCACGCGAATTAACCAAATGCTTAGCAGAGACAAAAACGACAACAGCGACCGCGAAGACAGAAAGAAGAAGTATGTTTACGAATTGCCCTCTGGGCGAAGGCTTGCGGCGATAGCAGATTATGACCTCTTCGATACCGAACGGCAAAGACTGGCCGGGTTCAGCCTGAAAAACGCCGAAACGATAAGTATCCGCCGAATGTCCGAAAAATACCACGATTCGACAAGAGTCATGTTCTACGAGGAGAAATAATGGCTAATGCCACTACAGAGACGGGTGAGATCGTAGTCTCGAATTCGACTCTCTCTCATTTGAGCCAGGGTATTTATCGAAGCACCGCGGCGGCTTTAAAAGAGCTTGTTTCCAATGCATACGACGCTGACGCCACAGAAGTGTTGATTAGCACCAATTATCCGTATTACTCGTATATTCTTTGCGAAGATGACGGTGAAGGGATGACCAAGGAAGCGTTTAAGGAACACTTTGCAAACAAAGGAGTGGGAACAAGCCATCGAAGACGCGGCGGAAAAGACCGGACAGAGAAGTATAACCGACCCATTATTGGCAGGCTTGGAATAGGCCTTTTTGCAATTGGCCAGATAACGAAGAGCTTTAAGATAGAGTCCCATTGTGAACGTGAAGGCGTGAAGTCAGCTTTTCGCGCGGAAATCACTTTAAGCGATCTTGATATACCTACTACCGAAGAGCAGATGATTGAAGAGAATCCACAAAAAGATGATTTCATTGCGGGCAAATATGAATTGAAGGATATTGATTACGATCCAGATAAAAAGGGATTTCGGATTTTCTCAGACGACGTAAGGACTTCTTTTATCGGTGAAATGGAAAGAAGCAAAACCAAGGAAGAAGAAAACGGCCTTCCGTTTAGAACTTCGGAACTTCATAAAAAGTATTTTGGGAAAGGCAATCGCACGATTAACGGAAAAGGACCATATCTTCAAGCAATTTGGGAATTATCAATGTTGTGCCCCCTTCCTTATTTCGGGGAGCTACCTAAATATCCAATTGACATTTCAAAGTTTAGAAAAAAGGAAAAAGAAACAGAGGACTTTGAAAAGGCAAAAAATCTCATCAAGGAAAAGCAAGAAGAATTCGAGTCGCAAAAATTCAAAGTCAGGTTTGAGGGTATTAATTTAAAGCGTTTCATTGAACTCCCAACTACAGACGAAAACTATGAAGATCTAAAGCCAAAGCTATATTACTTCGAGTTCGATGATCAAGTTTATGGAGAAAGACTGAAGTTTAGAGGTTATATTTTCGGACAAGCTTCTCAGTATATTCGACCAATGGAACTCAATGGAATCCAGATAAGACTTCGCAATGTAGGTATTGGTTGCTACGATAGGACTTTTTTAAACTATATTGAGGCAGTCGAAACAATGAGGAGCAGGTGGGTTTCAGGTGAAATATTTGTTGAATATGGACTTGAATCTGCCCTGAATTTGGACAGAGATAGTTTCAACGAACACGATGAGCACTACCGGACTCTCCAGAGGGAATTGCACAATAAGCTGAAAGTAGTTTTAGCGGACCTAGATAGATTAGGCAAAGAGAGACGAATAGGAATTCGAGAAAGAAAAGAGGAAGATTATTATTCAGAGTTGAAAAATATAATTGAAGAAGATCCCGCACTAAAACAAAAAGTGAAGTTAGAACAACTTGGGAGAAAAAAACCAACGGTAACCGAAAAGGGAAATGAGATTATCGTCAATACGGATCCAGAACCCCTAAAAGGAAAAACACGAAACAAGGTTTATAAAGCAGTAACTGTAGCCTTTGATATCGCCCTTCAAAGCGAAAACAAGGAAGAACAAAGAAAGGTTTTTGATCGGCTCCTGAAAGAACTGCTTGAGGCCGTGCTATGAGTGAGCCTAATTGGTGGACATATAAACCTAAACATTGCGCTAGGTTCTATACGTGGAAACCTGCATGTCGGGAATTTGAATCTAACTCATCGAACCAGATCAAGTATTTTACTCTATGTGGCGTTGATGCTGTTGACGTTTTCATGTTAGAGAAAATGGGGATATTAAACCGTAATAGAAACCAAAGGATCCAAAATATAACAATTTGCGAAATGTGTTGGATTAAAATTGCTGAGATCGAAAAATCTTTAAAGCCACCCCTTGGACCTCCTATACTATATGGAGAAATTGGTAAACTCCTAACTGCCGATGAAGATGGTGGAGAAAGTGATGAAACCACGATTCCAAGGGAAAGGGATACTTTAGCTCAAAGGAAAGCCGCGAGACAAAGAAGAGCTCGTTCGGATTTGATGAGAGCATTCCCATTCGACATCATCAACTTCGATCCTTGCGCTTCTCTTCTCGATGTCGATCATCATCCCACTTTGTTACCTGGATTGCAAAAAGTCTTCGAGATACAACGAGATTTGGGAAAAGACCGATTTTTGTTGATGTTAACTACTCCCATCTTACATAGCAATTCAAGTGTAAGCCATATCTCGGACACGATTGAAACTGAATTCCAAACCGATTATGAAGCTAATATCGAGAATCATGAAGATATTCGGGATGAGATTCATCACAAATTCGGTTCTCTCGAATTTGATAAAATCGAAGAAAAATCCAGGATAGCTATATCGATAGCTAAATCAATTGTCCTTAAGAACACGAAGGATGATTGGATTTGTGAACATAAGGGAATAGATATCTATGAAAATGGAGCTGGCAACCTGTTTTTAAGCTCGGTTATTCTTCTTACAAGAAAAGATAATGGCCTTTTCGATAACGATGATTATGTAAATGAAGTAAAACGGGTTATTCGCGATTATCCCACATTCTATAGCTTTGCAGTTGCAGATGCTGACCAAGACGTAGCGAGTGATTTAGCGGATTTAAAGGCTTATGCTGATAAAGTCAAGGCAAGTTACGATGAATAAGTTTAAGGAGCGATAATGGGGCTAGAGAATGTTTGTTGTCCAAATTGCGGGAAAGAGGCTTTTGCGACAGTTCCTTCGGGAAATAAATTGTTAAGAATACAGATTAGTTCTTCCAGACCTTATCGAAATGTTGAAATGCAGGAGTGTATGTGTCCGTATTGCAAAAAAACCTTCTACGCTGTTACTACCGAGATAGATTAGGCCTAGAGCTGACCAAGTAGAAGGCAAAAAATTTTGTGAAATTGAAAAAACTGCTTGACAGAAAAGTGTAAAGATTGTTTTTTGAAGTTGTGAGGGGTTCATTGAAATCTTTTCATCGGAAAATCGCGTTCGTGGGATCGATTCAGGCGTTCGAGCATTTATTTAAAGCATTGTAGTAATTTACAAAACCGCTGTAGCATGTCTAAAAAGCATTGTAGCATTTGACAAAAGCGCTGTAGCATGTCTAAAAAGCAGTGTAGCAGTTTACAAAAGCACTGTAGCATGTCTAAAAAGCATTGTAGAAGACGTTATGGTGGGCTTATGGGATTTTGATTCATCTTTAAAAACCTTTCAAAGGAGATGAAATGGCAAAGAAAAATCGTTTCCCTCAGCAGTTCGGATGGGAGGATTTCCTCACTTTCATGCGGGAATTGCTGTCGTGGCTTGGCTCGCAGGTCGGCCAGCCCGATCATCAGCCGAGTTTGGAGGTCGGGCTTGCCGATTTGGTCGATGATTACGAGGCGGGGCTTATCACATACGCCGCGAAGAAGAATCTCGCGCCACAGCTTCGTGCGGTGAAGGACAACGCGATGAAGGCGCTCCGCGAGGCGCTTATCCGCGTCAAGATGACGCTTCCGGTTTTCTTCGACGAACCCTCGGTTTTAGGCGAGTTCAATCTCGCGCAGGACATCGAGTCGGACGAGGACGATCTTTACATTCAGGCGTCGGCGTGTCTGGCGCACTGGGATGTCGTGAAGGCCTTGCCGGAGTATGCGGGGATGATCGCGGACATGACGGTTGTCGAGGATGGCTTCGCGGATTTTGTTTCAAAGCGGAATACTTATTCGGCCACTTTTCAGGCGATGCAGGCGGCGCAGAACGATTTGATCGACCTTCGCGCGCCGATTCAGGATATGGAGCGGAAGATTTTCGATTGGTATAGAAGCCGTTACCGCAACGCCCAGCATGAGTTTTGGACGGAGACGCCGTGGGGAACGGCGTCGGGTGGTTCGGGCGGCGGCGGGGAGCCACAGCCGGGGAGTTGGGAGGATGCGCCGACGAATTTCGTCTTGCGCGAGGGGTTGCCGGGGTCGGCGCTATTGACCGCGGATGTTCATCGCGATGCCGAGGGGTGCGCGGTGTTCATGGCCGAGACTGCGCTCGGCGATCCTGTTCCGCCGATGGTTCCGCCGGCGCCTATCAACCCGCTGATCACGCCGATCGAGCCGGGGAAGTTTTCCTACAATTTGAATATCACGGCGAATGTTCGGGTTTGGTTCTGGATTTGCCATGTCAAAGAGGGCGCGTGGGGCGCGATGACGGAGCCGAAATGGATCGAGATTGTGAAATAGGTTATGGGTTTTGGGTTATGGGTATTACACGAGGGCGCGGGGAGCGCCCGGGGGAGCCACCCCTGAGATGGGAGATGGCGAATATTAAGACTCAACAAAAGAAAGAAAACTAACGAAATGAAACATGATGTTATGATTAGAGACGAGAAAAGCACTGATTTTGCGGCCATCGCCGAGGTTACTATCGAGGCCTTCAAGACGATGGAAATCAGCAATCAGACTGAACATTTTGTCGTTGAAGCGCTGAGAGACGCAAATGCCCTCACGATTTCATTAGTCGCCGAGAAAGACGGATGTGTTGTGGGCCATATCGCCATCTCGCCGGTAACCATGTCGGACGGGACGCCGAATTGGTATGGCCTCGGTCCGGTCTCCGTCCTCCCAAAATTCCAGCGTCATGGAATCGGCAAAGCTCTTATAGAAGAGGGTTTAGCCCGTTTGAAGAAACTCGACGCCCGAGGATGTTGTCTTGTGGGACATCCGCAATACTACCGTCAGTTTGGTTTCGACAACGCCGACGGACTTGCGCACGAGGGTGTTCCTCCAGAAGCTTTTTTCGTTCTTCCCTTCGACGGCGAAACTCCACGAGGTTTCGTCAAGTTTCACGACGGTTTCAAAGCGGCTGGTGGGGCCGAAGTGGATTGAAGTGATTAAGTAGGCGTTGGAGTTGGGTTTTCACGAGGGCGGCTTGGAGGCCGCCGGGGTAAGAATCTCTCTCCCCCCTTATTAAGGGGGGAGAGAGATTCCGAGATGGGGGGATTGGCGGGTAAAGTTTTATTGGGGATAAAACACATATATTTGAATGAGGAGAAATGAAATACTCGATCGTTATTCTTTTAATTGCGTTTTTCGCGCTCTCTTGTAGTGGCGAAAAAGCAGAAGCGCCGAAGGGTGAAATCGAAACTCCACAGGCAAAAACCACCGCGGATTCCGACACATCGATGCGTAACCCGAATTTCGATTACGACAGATATAAGCCTATCACCATGAAAGCACTTATGGACACTCTCGCGGTTATCCTTCAGGCGGAATCGACGGGCATCTATATCCCCGGTGTCGATTTTTCTGTTAAAGTCGATATGGTCTTCGGCGGGATGCAACGCGATATGGATCCGGGCAAGCTTACCGCTTTAAACTTTGCTTTTAAGTCCGTGTCATTCCAAAGGGCTGTGAATCTATATCAGCACGAGGTGCTTTTTAAAGATGGTTCTGACGAGTATTGGATTCCGGTGCAGGAAAATATCTTGCCAGTTATGGGCAAAGAACTGGTGAAAGGCGATAAGGTATCCCTTTATATTGTCTGGTTCGGCGCGGTTTACGATGACGCAGGGAATCCCGAACCTTTCCTGCTTACGAACGAGTATTGGAAAGGGCCGCAGGGGAAAAAGAAGTAATGTAGAGTTAATATTAATAATTAAGAATGGGGGGCGATCCGGCGGGTCGCTTTTTTTAATTTCAAAATCCAAATGTCAAAGGACAAATGAAATCCAAATGGCCAAATGACAAAATGGATCCAATGTGTCATTGCGAGGAGGGCGAAGCCCGACGAAGCAATCCCCCTGATTCGATGAGATTGCTTCGGCCTTCGGCCTCGCAATGACGGCGGGAAACATTTGATATTAGGGCATTTAGGCATTCATTTGACATTTGTCATTTGAGCTTTGACATTTTAATCCCCCCGTCCTACGGACGACCCCCTTTGACAAGTGGGTGAGAAAAAATCCCCCTTGTGAAAGGGGGATTTAGGGGGATTGGCGAACGGATCGATCCGTTATTTGACCAAGATCACTTTTCGGGTCATGGACTCTCCACCATATGTAATCTTCACAAAGTAACTTCCGGAGGCGAGGCTTTTCGAGGGAACCCATAGGCGATTATCCTCGTCGATTCTGCTGACCAATCTTCCCGCAATGTCGATAATCTCGATTTGCGCTCCCGATGGCGCCTCGATTCTGCAACTGCTGTTGAAGGGATTGGGGTAGATATTCAGGGAAAGGTCTTTGGCGAGATGCCTGTTTTCCTGAGCCAGAAGGCTTTCGGCGTTCAGAAGTATCACAACGACCGTTCTCGCCGGCGAATCGAATTCGAGCGAATGTTTGCCTCGCCTTTCGATATCGATGATCTCGCCGCCATCGCTCTCATAAACGACCTCCGCGAGCATCTTGGTGTGTTTGCGGCAGTTGGCGAAGGATTCGTAGTTGTTGTTAGTGATTGTGAACACCGCCGACATTGTGTCCGGGCTGATATAGTCGTGCATGTCGAATCGAAGGATGTCCCATGCGGTTTCTCTCTCGATAATGCCGTCGCCGTTCTCATCGGATGTCAGTTTGGTTATCTCGCCGTCCTCGATACGAATTGAGCGCAGATCGTGGCGCGGGGTGAATGTTTCATTCTTGGCCACGGATGCTGTTTGGATAAACAGCGGCCATCCGGCGGTCTGCCAGCTCCCAAACAACAGCCGATTTCCGCTGGAATCGAAGATTTTGTTGAAATGAGTGTGACCGGCGAGGGTCAGCTTGACATTGTTAGCCATGCATAGGCTAACAAATGTGTCCCTTCCATGGAGATTCGGAGTAAGTTCGTCGAAAATCGGGCCGTGAAAACCTATTATCGTGAAACGAGAATCGGAGTGGCCGACGAGGTCGTTTTGAAGCCATGCCAAGTCGTCGGCGTTGAAGCCATAGCATTGATAAAAGGGGAAGCCGTTGTCGTGTTTGGTGTCCATCATCACGAAATGGTAATCGCCGTAATCGAAGGAATATCTTCTGATTGGCGAGAGCATATCCATATAGCCATCGACGCCGTCCCAGTATTCGTAATCGTGATTTCCGGGGACAGCGAAGACCGGCACATGCATTTTGTTGATAAGCTCGAAAATTTCGGCGTATTCCTGACGGTATCCGGCGTCGCAGATATCGCCTGTAATGAGGATGAAGGCGGGGTTGAGCATATCGGAGACATCGAAGCCGTGGATGAGGTTATTCAGGTGTTCCACGGTGCTTCCAAGATGGGTGTCGGTGATATGAATGAACTCGAAAGGGTCTTCGAATTCCTCGACTACATAAACCGCGTTGAATGCTGTATCCGCGAGGCCCTCGGGAGATTCGATTATGAGGTCGTAACCTCCCGGTTCAGCCCAGCTATTCGTCCAGCAATCGATCGTGTAATGGTTTACACTATCCTCGACCGCGGTAGAGGTGAATAGCCAGTTACTTTCGCCGTTGAACCTGTTTTTAATGCTGTATCGATTTCCCTCGACATTCCGGAAGGTCTTGAACTGGACGGCGAAATTCTCCCCCGGCATGACGATATGGGGAACGACGATATTCGGACGCTGAATCTGCGGGCCTTTGTGAAGGGTGATTCTATCGATCACTTCGCCTGCGGGGTTTATCGACTGTATATTCAGCCTCGGCCCCGAGACGGACACCTTGCAGAATTGAAGGCTTCGAATGGCGAATGCACTCACAGGGCCGCCGGTAACGCTGTAAAGTGGCGCGCCGCCGCCTCCGGTGATTATATATGTCGTTCCGCCGATCGGATGCATTCTCTCGTAATGATGGTCGTGGCCGCAGAAAACGACATCGACGCCATACTGCTTGAAAACGGGCACGAAACTCTCTTTGGGCGCGGAGTTATCGCCATGGTTGCCCGAGGAGAAGGGGGGATGGTGAAAATAGACGACTATCCAGTCGATGGTGGGGTTTGCCCTTGCGGCAGAAAGGTCGCTGTGAAGGAAAGTTACCTGATCGTCGAGGCTCCCAAAAAGTCCGACTTCGGTGCAAAGCCATACCACATGGACATTGGCGTAATTGAAGGAACCGTATTCCACGAAATCGAAGTATTTTTCCATCGGGTCGGGATCCCATGGCCAATAGGAGACATCGTGATTACCTTTGGCCGGCATCATTACATGATTTGCGAGAAGGTCGCATTCGATTTCGAAGAACATCTGCCAGTCGCTTGTGCTTCCGCCGTCGCCGACGAGGTCGCCGACGTTCAGCACAAATTCGATATCGCCCTCGCCGAGGATAGCATCGACCACCGATTGATGATCGTCATGATTGGTTCTATTGTCTCCGAAAGCCGCAAAGGAGAAGTTCTCGATCTCCACCGGCGCCGTTCGGAATGTGCCTGTGTAAATCTCTCCGATAATCGAGTAATAATATGTTGTTCCCGGCTCGAGTCCGGTCAGGGTAACATGATGATCCTCGCGGGTTCCGCTGAGAACCGCCGTGTCGCCCATGGACGGCGTCGTTCCGTATGCCACCGCCGAGGGCTGGTCGCCGTCGGTGCCCCAGTGAACGACCACCTGAGTGTGGGCATCGGAGCCGAAGGTTGTATATGGGCCTCTATTGAAGGAACTGAGCATGGGTTCCATCACATGGCCGCGAAGGGTATCGCCCTTTGGCGAGACTATGAAGGTATCGGGCGCGTCGGGCGCTGAAAAGGCGCTCATAATAATAGTCAGCAGGAGAAGTGGCATTAAAGAGAGGTTTTTCATTCTTCATCCTTGGTGAAGTTGTTTCATATCGAAAGCAAATATATTTTCGTCTATTAAATGGGTATGAAGCAGGTATCAATATATTCCGAAGGGTATGTTAATAAACCGTTGCAAGTCCTCTTTTCTGCATCGACGCTCCTACAGAAAGTAAAAGAAGCCCTCTTCCGAGGGCTTCTTTTCTAATCGTTTATTTTTAGAAAGTTTAATTCGTAGCGTGTATTGTCCAGCCGGCTGTCCAGTCGTTGGAAGGATCGACTCCTCCGATAAAATCGACCGTGGTGTCGAAGAATCCATCGTTGGGCGGTGTGGTATGCGTATGTGTGAGCGCGACTCCGGTCGGTGCATAGTTGGGGGCCGCAATATCGTAAGGATTTATTACCGGTGATGTTGTAGCCTCGAGGTTATGGGTCATAGTAACGGTCGCGAAGTTTCGGACATCGAAACCGTCGCCGTCATCGGCAAAAGGAGCATTCTATATTTCGACGAAGAACAAAAGAAATTCTCAAATAATAGTTTGCTTAATAAAAGGATAGTTATCGATTTTTTATCCACTCTAACTGATAATTATGTATTCCAAGCTTGTTCTGAGTTTTTCTTACCACGTCTTGATCCCCAAAATGATTAAATACGCTACTTTATAGCGGTATCTGAAATAGAGGCGTAATTGACCGGAAATGGGCGGGAAAGCGCGCGAGGCGCGGTCGTATGACGAGGCGTCGTTTTTCATTGCCGTTCGATTTATCGAACGGGACAGGATAGGGATTTTTTTGCCCGATATCCGTCGGTTGAAACCGACGGCAATGAGATTTTCCCGTTCAGTGCTTTTCTATCATCGAACGGAACTGGTCTTTTTTACTCGAACAATCTGCATTCGACTCTGCGATTTAAGGCTCTGCCGTGGTCGGTGGTGTTGTCGGCGATGGGGCTGAGGATGCCGTGGGCTTGGATTTGAAGTCTGTCGCGTGAGATGCCGCGAACTGCGATGAAATCCGCAACCGACTGCGCGCGGTCGCGTGAGAGGCGGAGGTTATACTCCGATGGGCCTCTGTTGTCGGTGAAGCCGTCGATGCGGAGTTTCAGAAGTGGGTTCTGGCGAAGAATTATCGCCACCGAATCGAGTTTTGAATAAAATTCTTGACGAATCGAGACGCCGTTGACCTCGAACCGCACCGTGAATGTGTCGGTTAGCTGGAATTGAATAATCGGCTCTGGGATGCTTTCTTTGGGGGTTGCGGAGGTTTCGTGCCGTGTGACGAGGGGTTGTTTCATATCCGGTTTGGGGATAGGTTTTTCCTCGACGATGGGTTCCGGTTCGGGCGGCGGTTGGAGTTTGTCCTCGATAACCTCGATGGGGATGCGGTAAATGTCGAAGCCTCCGAAACCGCCGTCGCGGTCGCTACTGAAGTAGGCGAATTTGCGGTCGGGGGAGATGACAAAACCCCAGGAGTCGCGGGGGGAATTGATTGACAGGCCAAGATTGAGCGGTTCGGTCCAGTTTGTCCAGCCGTCGCCTTTTCGGAAGGACACGAATATGTCCAGCCCGCCGATGCTCGAATGCCCCTGAGAGCTGAAAACAAGGGTTATGCCGTCGATGAGGCAGGGGGTGCGTTCGGCGAAGGGGGTGTTGATAACCTCGCCGAGGTTGAGTGGCTTTTTCCATTCGCCGTCGATTTTGTGGGCGATGTAGATGTCTGTGTTGCCGAGGGAGCCGTCGCGGAAGGGGATGCCGTTGGCGCGGTAATCGCCGACACCGCCGGGGCGGTCGGAGACGAAGATAATCGACGCGCCGTCGGGGGTCATTACGGCGTCGGAATCGAAGTAAATACTGTTTACAGGACGCGGGAACTCGATTATCGCGTTTGTGCCACCCATTATGAAGGCGTTGTTGCCCATGGGATCTTCGCGGTTGGTGAAAAGGAGTGTGAATTTGCCGTCGGCGGAGATGGAGTTGATGGCGTCGTTGAACTGGGTCGATGAAAGTGCGCCGGTAATTGGGCGTGCGGTCTCGAAGGCGTTGTCGCGGTGGACTGCGGCGAAAATATCCTCGGTGTCGCCGATGCTATTGTCCGCGCGGTTGCGCCCTGTGAAATAGAGGGTTTCGCCGTCGAAAGAGAAGACCGGGAATATTTCTGAGCCGGACGAATTGACGAATTGGCCGATATTTTCGGGGGTATTGCCGGAATAATCGTCGAAAAGCTGGATTATTCTGTTGATGTCGGCCTTATGTTTGTAAAATAACGGTGAATATTCGGAAAATATGGTCTTCGCCCTGTCGAAATCTCCCGTCTCGATGAACTTGCCGGCAAATGCCTGAAGGGCCGCGAAAGCTTCGTCCGATGGGGCTTTGTCGCGGATGAAATCATTATAGATAGAATCCGGCGAGTTGGGGGGCGGGAGCTGGAAAACGCCTTTGTTAGCGCAACCGGAGAGAATCGCCATCATCAGAACCGACGCGGCTATGAGAAGATACCGCGCTGAATGGGATTCGGGGAATATGGAGATTCGGCGAAATTTCATTTGAGGAACACAATTCGTTTAGTGGTTGAAACATCCCCCGCTGTAGCCCGGACGAGATATACGCCCGAACCGAGGGACGGGTCGGGACGCCAGATGATTTTGCCATTTTGTAGGGGCGTGGTCTCAGACCCACCCGTTTGTTCTGTAAGCAACGAGCGGGAGGGTTTCAAACCCTCCCCTACGGGTAATTGGGCGATCCGCCTTCCGTTCACATCATAAATCTCCAACCGTAGGGGCGTATCGCATACGCCCGCGCCGTCGATGGCGATGGTTACCGCGGAATTAAACGGGTTCGGGTGGGCGGAGAGGGCGAAGGATTGCGGCGTGGGGGTTTCCGCTATGCCCGTTCTTTCCGGGAAGGTGTCGCAGATTCTGCCGCAGGGGAGGATTGTCTCGCCGGTGGAATCCGGCAGGCGGACGAGGCAGACCTCGACGGTGTCGTAGAAATAGCCCGGGCGGAACGTTACCTCAAGCGAGTCGCCGAAGCCCTCAGCACCATACTCGTAGCCGTAGAACGAATAATTGCGAATCGTGTCCACGGTGAAACGGATTTCCCAGTAGCTTGAATCGGCTAAGAAAAGCAGACTGTCATGTTCCAGGTAGGCCTTCGCCGTGCTATCGTTTTCAAGAACGAGCCATGCCGAATCCGCCCTCTCGTTGCACTGGAAAAGCTGGCGCGCGAATTGGCAATTGTCGAACGGTGATAGCATGTTGAACCAATCCCATAGCATGTTGAACCGAGCAAAAGGAATGTCGCATAACAGGTATTGCCCACCCAAAAGAGTAATTTCGCCTCTCCCACAACGTCCGGACAATATTGCCGGAGGAAAAGAATCATAAAGAGAAGTGCTAACATCAACACCTCCGGTTGCTACTGCTTTTAGAATCCCTGAAGATTCAAAAGAATAAGTAAAAAAAACTTGCGCTGCTAATGTGTCAAGATTTACGGCTGGCTTCCAAGAAGGCAAGAAACTAGTAACTACAGACAAACTAAAAGGCGAATACGTAATTCTCGGTATAGAATCTCTTGGGTCAATTATATTCCAACGAGGATTACCAGTAGAACAAGGCCAACCATATTCATCAGAAAAGAAATCGGAGATCAATGGGCGATGATGGCTATATTCTTGCAAGATTAACCTACCGCCATTTTCAACGTAAGCGATTAACGATTCAACTTTAGCATCAACAACAAAATAGAGTGGGTAAATCATGAGAAAATAAATCTCATATCCAGATGGCTCACGCCAACCAAAATGGCGGTCATAATCCAATTCATGGCCTTCTTGAATCAAAGTATCCGCCAGACTTCGGAAAATACAACCCCAAGTTCCATAACCATCTGGAGGATCTTTTACAATTGCTATCTTGCCCGCGAAAGAGGACAAACACAGCACCAGAGAGCTTATCACGAGTATTTTCTTTGCTAACGTCATTTTTTTTCTCACTTTTTTAAAATAGTCCTTGACATCCACTGCGATTATTTCAGATATACTACCCGTTTGGTTATCGATTCCTCCCCCAACCGCGCCCGCACGAGATAAACGCCGGAACCGAGGGAGGGGTCGGGTGTCCAGATATAAGAACCCCCCTGACCCCCCTTGTGAAGGGGGGCAATATCTGTGCCTCCCTTTTCAAGGGAGGTGGCCGAAGGCCGGAGGGTTCTTACGCATCGCCCCGCCACATCATAAATCTCCAACCGTAGGGGCGTATCGCATACGCCCGCGCCGTCGATGGCGATGGTTACCGCGGAATTAAAGGGGTTGGGGTGGGCGGAGAGGGCGAAGGATTGCGGCGTGGGGGTTTCGGCGATGCCGGTATAGTTGAACGCGAAGGAATCGCATATGGGGCCTGTGGGGAGGACGGTCTCGCCGGTGGCGTCGGGGACACGGTTGACACAGACCTCGAACGCTATGCCCATTGGGCAGGTGTCCGGGTATTGAATGGTGATGCTCGAATCGGTGTGCCAGAAGTGCCAATCGCTTGCCCGAAGCTCCCATAGGCCGTGTGCGGCGGACTCGAAGCTGAAAAAGGTGTTCTCAGCTACGAAAGGCGTGCAATTTGTGAGGTAAATTGTAAACGTGCTGTCCGCGCCGCTTAGCCAAACCCTATCCGCGCGGTCGTTGGTGGTGAATAGGTTGCGCATAAACTGACGATTATCGGCATAATCAAGGCCATAGATTGTTGTATCATATGTGGATGATGACTGGGACCAATTGAACATCTCACCTGATACAATTATTTCACCAGAGCCATAAAAAGCTTTAACTGCCAGAACTGCAAATGAATCATAAGCACCCAGAGTAGAAGTGGAATTAGTGTCCCCCCAAATTAAAGGTATTGCAGTTCCTGAGTCAGAGGACAAAATTGAAAAAGAACTTGCATCACAAGCTCTAAGAGTATCAACAGCATAGAAATATCCACTGGACCTATCGAAGTTAGGCAATCGAATTGTTGGGTGTATGATTCCTAGTGTGTCCCATGGAGGGTGAATTGTATCGAAAGGCCAATCCCTGATTCGGTCGAGGTTATTTCTGATAATACCCAAAGAATCATCCCACTCAGGATCTGCTAATAAAGCATTAACGTTTCGACCAACTGAAGGCCAACATTCGCCCATAAATATTGCACGACCCCCGTTTCCTATGAACCGCTGTGCCCTTGAAATATCAGGTTGAGATAAAGAATCGCCAAGAAAAGAATATAACACATCGTAACCATCCAAAGGCGGAAAGATTGATGTTGTATCTAAAGAAACTGAATGGCCATCTGAGACAAGCGTATTGGCCAAACCTAATAAATCAGTCCCGAAAGTAGTAAAAATAGTGGAAGGATTGAAATGGATCAGGATATTCCCACCTAACAGGGAAAGTGCAAAATAAATTATCAATATCGAATATTTGATCACTTTCATATTGTTCTCCTTGACTTCTCTTTATTCCTCGTTCCTACTGTCCTCCATAGAAAAGCTCTCCCCGGCGCTCCGCGTCGCGTGCGATTTCGCTTACTTAACATAAAATACCGGCTTCGTACAAGTCAGGCCGCCCTGCTCGATGCGGACAAGATATACGCCGGATGGTAGGGATTCGTCGGGACGCCAGACGACTAATCCCCCTGAATCCCCCTTTGACAAGGGGGACTTCCCGTGCTCCCCCCTTGTTAAAGGGGGGCCGGCGCTTGAGCCCGTATGGGGGGGGATTAATTCCGCCACCCGTCGCCCGTTCACGTCATAAATCTCCAACCGTAGGGGCGTATCGCATACGCCCGCGCCGTCGATGGTGATGGTTACCGCCGAATTAAACGGGTTCGGGTGGGCGGAAATGGCGAAGGATTGCGGCGTGGGGGTTTCGGCGATGCCGGTATAGTTGAACGCGAAGGAATCGCATATGGGGCCTGTGGGGAGGACGGTCTCGCCGGTGGCGTCGGGGACACGGTTGACACAGACCTCGAACGCTATGCCCATTGGGCAGGTGTCCGGGTATTGAATGGTGATGCTCGAATCGGTGCGCCAGAAGTGCCAATCGCTTGCCCGAAGCTCCCAGAGGCCGTGTGCGGCGGACTCGAAGCTGAAAAAGGTGCTCTCAGCAACGAAGGGCGTGCAATTTGTGAGGTAAACCGTAAACGTGCTGTCCGTGCCGCTCAGCCAAACCCTATCCGCGCGGTCGTTCGTTGTGAAGAGGTTGCGAACGAACTGGATATTATCGCCGTAGTCGATGAGCCAAAGTAATTCGGGGTAGCCGCATGTTTCAATTACGCCCTGATTATTGCCGAAAATGGAATATGCATTTAAAAAGAAATTAAATATTCCTAAACCATACCTTGCATAGGCACCGAATATCCAGCCGAGGCTATCTCCGGGGGCAAGCACGGGATCACCCCTCATAAGAACCCCTATTTCTCGACCAGCTGAAGATGAATCCGTGAACACAATCCTGTTCCGGGGGAAGGCAAAAATCGTATCGAGTCGTGCATAGCAAAGGGGTGAGTAGAATCGAGGTATTGGAATATGTCGGGGTCCATAGCTAGAGCAAGACCATCCTGGATAATGGGGCAAAGAAGTTGGCTGGGACCAATAGACGATTTCCATGCCCCCAATCTCGCTATGCCATTCAGGGTCGGCAAGAAAGGTATCCCAGGCACGTTGATCAGAATATCTATGCCATCCTGCTTCAAAACAGAACGCTTTACCGCCATTATATACCCATGCCCTAAATGAAGCTCTTTCCGACGAATCAGGAACTCCATCATGGAGAAAATAGAGAGCCAAATCAACCGAATCATCTGGCACAAACCAAGTGTCTCTAAAATCCACCGTGTGTCCTTCTTCATTAAAGATTTCAGAAACTCTTATTTGGGAGATAGAATAACTTCTACTTAGGAAGCAAAAGGCAATGTTCGCGCAGAAGGCAGGGAACGAAAGCAGATTAATTAGCAAGAATAATCTCAAATATTTCATGATAGCCTTTCCCCTTCTTAAATCTGCAGAAGAATTCTCTTCGACAAAACATATCCCCCATTACTCCCACAACCCGCCGGACTTGTAGCCGGGTCTGCCGGGGGGTTCTCGGTAGGGTTCGAAGACGACGCCGAGTTGCCATTGCCAGAAGGATGTCTCCGCCGGAAGGTGCACGCCGAATTGGAGAGTGAAATCGTCGCTATCGACGAAGGGGGAGAGGTTGAGGTCGAGGCGTCCGAACCCAAGGTAGGCGGTTTCCCAGCCGAAGATGAAACGAAGTTTATCGAAAATCATCGGGGAGCTGTAGTAGGCGCGCCAGATGTCCTCGCCGAAATATTCGCGCGCGTTGGAGCGTTGGAGCAGGCCGACTGTGCCGCTCGGAGTGTCTATTCGCATCGCAAAGTTAATTGCGGCGGAAAGGGTTTCCCCCGGCGCGCTCTCGTGGCTGAACTGATAGGGGATGGGAATGAAATCGGAGACCGTAATCTCGCCGGTGTATCGCCATGTGCATTCTCGGCAGAAAATCCCCACGGAGTCCATTCCGACACCGAGAGCGAAATGCGGCCGATAGCGATGTATAAGCCCCTTGGTGGTAAAAGACGCCGAAGGGTTGCGCGCGGAGAGGTCGAGATATTCGCCTATCATCGAGAATTCACCGATGACGCGCCATGGGGTTGTCGGCGGAAGATAGTCGCAGGTTGGGCGGAAGGTGAAAACCGAACGCAGGCCGAAATCCCATTCCGACCAGCCCTCGGTGGATTGGTAAGTCCAGATATGTGGCGACCAGACGAAGCTTCCCGCCGGAATGTGCGCGCGGGTGTCCACCTCGCCGCCGATAAGGTTCGACCGGTAGCTTGAAGAGACCTTGACATTTTTCGGGAAAAGGTCTTCCTGCGCGATTATGCTCGTCGTCAGGGCGATAGCCGCGATGAGGATGATTGCTTTATGTCGAATATGGATACGCAATTTATCTTACAACCACAATGTTTCCATGTTCACTGCCGCTTTGCCAGTAGTAGATTCCCGATGGCACAGCATGGCCGTTTTCGTCGATAAGTTTCCATTCGGCCGTGTTCATCGAATTCGGGGCGAGTTCGATTACGAAACGGCCTACGCGGTCATAAATTTTTACCGTGCCCTCGCATATGCCGGTGAAAAAGATGCTTTCCGGCGCCATTACGGCATCGCAGGGCCGGACGCGTTCGATTTCCCTGCATTCGGGAGTCGGGACACACTCGAAATCCTCGGCGGTAATGTCGATAATCAGCCTTGCGGTGTATGGTTTATCGCAGACCGCGGAAACCGGCTCGAAGGTTACAGTCAGAGTGTCGTCGTCGAGGCCGGTCAGGCCGGAGGAGGGGTCGTAGCTGATTTCGACCGCGATGGCGCTGGAATCGAGGTTCATCACGGTGTTTATCCAAACATTATCGTCGAAATATCTGCCGTTGGTCCATTCGGCTGAGATAATCCGCAGGCCGAAAAGGGAACACGTCTCGCAGATGCTGAAGCGAAGCTGAGTAGCCCAGGATTGGGCGGTGTAAACATCCTCCAGCTCGATGACCGAGGGCGCAAAATAGACGGTGTCGTCGTCGCAGGCGGTGGCGGGTATGATTTCCTCGAAGACGCCGTCCGAGTGATAGATATAGAGGGTTTCTGCGAAAGTTCCCGCGGTATCGGGATCGAATCGAATTGTGAATGAAGTCGAATCGCCCTGCGGAAGCGTTCCCGGTGCGAAATCGAGAATCTCGAAAAATCCGCCGATGATTGCCGAATTGATTTCGAGAGGAACATCGGCGCTCGAATTCACGATGGTCGCGATTACCTCGAAAGAGCAACCCGCCGGCGCGCAGATGGCCTCAGGTGCGAAGTCGAAATCTATCTCATAAAGGCAAAAGCTGAACCAGAAGGTATCCGCGATGCCGATTGGATTCTCGACGGTGTCGGTTATCCCGGAAATATCGATGCCGATTGAGTCGCCATAGGCGAAAAATCCGGCTTCGGTGATAATAAAAAGCGTCTCGGCGATGAATTCATTATTGATCCCGTAATCCGGAATAAGAATTACTTCGCCCTCGACAGGTTCGGTGAAAACAAAACGAATTGTGTCCGCGGACTGCGATTTGAGGCATTCGGGGGAGATAACGGCCACTGTGTCCGGCGGTTCGCAATCGAAGACGAATTCGAGGGATACCCAGTCGTTGGGGACACCGTCGCCGGTTTCCCATGCGAGGCGGACTCCCAGATGGGCGTCGCGGGTTTCCGGCGCGAAACCGGTGCGGAAAAGCGGAGAAGCGACATACCTGTTCGACTTGGTGAAATCGCCGCCGCGCACCGATTTTTGGCCGTCGGCGAGATTAAATGGCGCAAGAGGGTCGAGTTCGACGTAAAAATCGTATTCGTCGAAAGCGTCACGGCACCATTCGGCGATATTGCCGCCCATGGAGTAACAACCGGTCGGCGAAAGATCGTTGTTAAAATATTCCGAATATCCCGGGCCGCCGGAGAAGGGGTCGGGCGCGCATTGGGAGGCGTCGAGAATGTTCGCGGTGAGGCTTCCGGAGGGGCAGAAATCATCGCCCCAGGGGAAAACATCGCGGACATCGAACCGGGCTGAAATTTCCCACTGAAGTTCGGTCGGTAAATCCGCGCCATGCCATTTCGCGAAGGCTTCGGCCTCATAATAGCTTATTCCGCGAACCGGAAGGGATGAATCTATCATCGCGATAGAAGGCGCGGTCCATCCGCGGGCGGTTTTCGCGGCCCAGCCATCTATGCTCCAGTAGGTTTCCTCGTCGTAGCCGCCCTCGCCGATGAAGCTCATAAAGAGGGAACAAGACGCCTCGATTTTAGCGATTTCAAAGCTGTCGATATAAGCCCATCGCACGGGAGAGGCTCTTCTGGAGAGGAACTCCGGCATGCCGAGGGTTTCGAGAGCACCTTGGTCGTCGGAGTCAGCGCCGACACGGAACCATCCGCCTGGAACCGCTACGCGGTCGCCCAAATCGGCGATTTCTGAAATTTCCGGCGTTATCAGCAGTGAATAGCTAAGAATGAGTGTTTCCGGCGGGCAGATTGGGAGTGTTACGGTTGTCGTGGTCTCGATTGCGCCCGCCCAATGTGTCGAGTCGAGATTGTCGCGAATGACGAGATAAACTCCCGCACCCTGCGGCTCGACCAAGAATGCGCTCCACGCCTCCGCCTGATATGCGCGTATGTTCGGCTGTCCGAATGAAAGGCCGATTATCACTGCTAATAATATGATATATCTATACTTACGCATTATTTGAGTAGTGTGATTGATTTCACGAAATTTTTCTCGCCGGCTGTCATTCGCACGAAATAAACTCCGGAGCTTGCCGATGCGCCGCTGTCATGGACGCCGTTCCATGTGAATTTATATTTTCCCGCAAAGACATGGCCGCGGAAAATATCGCAGACTTTGCGTCCGGAGATATCGTATATCTCGACTGTGGCGAAATCGGGTTCCGCGAAAGCCGCCTCGATGTGGGCTACAGCATTGAACGGATTAGGATAAACGCCAGAAAGCTCCGTGAATTCAGGCTTTCCCGGCTCGACTTCAATCTTGTCGGGGTCATAAACCCATACGAGAATTGTGGTATTGACAGATCTGCCGGTTGTATCCGAAACGGTGATTCTAAGCGTGTCCGGCGCGTCGGGATAGTTCGAGTATTGGTCAGAGGCTCGAATAACGATAAGGTCAGCCGCACGCTGAAGCCGGTCGTAATTGTCTCTGCGGGTTATCGTGAATGTGTCGAAATCGATGGGGTCGCCATCGGTGTCGATGAAATCGCGCAGGGATACAATCGCTGTGTCGAGACTGTTCGGAATCAGAATCTCGCGGAATCCGCCGATAAACTCCGGCGCGTGATGGGGAATATTCAGTTCGATACGGATCGTGTCCTCCGAATGGCAGTCGCTGAAGTAGATTTCGCCGAGATAAACTCCCCGTGCGACATGGGAATGGTCGGCAGAGAAGCTTCCCGTGAATTCGTCGATAGTAACCCACTCCAATGTCTCGTCGGTGCGGAAACCGCAGACGCAGAGAGAATCTTCGGCTAAAAATCGAAGACCTATATCCGTGCAGTAACCCTCCGCGCCCCACAAGAGAAGCTCCGCGAGGGTTGTGTCCAGCCTTTCAAAGACGAGGGAATCGAGGCATGCGGTGCCGAACGCCGCGTCTATTCCCACTATGGCATCATGTTCATTTCTGACGACGATTTCCAGAGCGATGGTGCAAATCTCCGCGCATGGCGATTCGCTTATGACCTCGACAAAGACACTGCCAATCCCAACCTCGCAATTCGAGGGGGAATCCCAGGTCAGAACCTCGCCGGCGAGGAGAATTTCCGAAGAGGGCGCGGAAATGATAGCCATCGAATAACCGTAGCCGGAGGGATTTTCGAAACATGCCGAGATATCGAACTCGAATAGTGAATCCTCGAAAGCGGTTGCCGGGCCGCAATTCAGCGCGGTTATGGGCCGCACGACGAGAAGAGTCTCGCAAATACAAAGTGTGCAAGGTCCGGCTGTGGCGGATAAGCATATAATAAGGCTTTCTGCCGTTTCCGGCACAAAGACCGCGACCGAATTTCCCTCTCCGATAGAATCGAGCGATGCAGGGCAGGAGAGTCCCCAAATTACCGAATCGAAGTCGAGAGTATCCTCGATCGAAGCGAAAATCGAATCCCCGCCGAGAACAGTGTTCGGCGCGCACTCCGGGGCTATGGAAATTGTAGGTGTGTAGCTCTCCCAAACGAAAAGGCTCGCGAAAGCTGTGTCGCAACAGTCCAGAATTCCGCCTGTGAGCGAATCCGCCATGCAGACAATCACCGCGAAAAGATTCTCGCCGGCCGAAAATTCCATCGGCCATATAACGCTGTCGGCGTCGAGTTCGCAACAGCCGTAGTCGGGGTAAATCGGCGAGAAAACGCTGTCCGAATCCACCGTAAAATAGGCGAAGGACATTCGATAACCGGTGCAGTTATAGAAAGAACCAGAGGCGTCGAAAAGAATCGAATCCGCGCCGAATTCGCAAAGGGTATCCGGCGAGATTGCGAGGTTCGCGACCGGATGGAGAAGCCTCAGTTCCGCCGATTCTTCCAGAACGCAAGTGGTGTCGTCATAAACCGCAAAACGATAGACAATACGACCGGGATCGAAAACATCATAGCCGAAATAGACCGGCAGTGAGAAGGGCGAAATCCAATCGCGAAGAAGCACGGAATGAGCACCGAGGGAATCGGTGTATTCGAAAAGCACTTGAACAATCAAATCGCAGGCGGGAGGTTCGATTTCGAGGGAATCGGGGTTCAATATGTTCGGCACGAGGTCGCCGTAGCAAATAATCGTGTCGCGAAGGCCGGTTGCAACATCCACCGGGACGAACAGGATGTCGGTCGAGTCTTTGCCGTCGGGGCAACCACTGCACCATGAATAGGTGCGATAAAAGGTGCTGTCCAAAACCGGCGGAATGCACATTAGCGAACCCGGAAGGGTTGTCAATGCACCGACCGAATCCGCGAAAATCCTTCGATAACCGAAAACCGCTCCTGTTGTGCATGAATAGGCTGTCGAGGTAAGCTCGATACATTTCGTGCATCCCTCGATTGCGCATACATCGGGCACGGAATCGATTTCCGCGCGAATCACATCGACCCATCTGTAAAAAGTGTCCGAACAGCCGCCGGCGGTGATCACGACAAAATAGAGACCCGGAATATAAACGGTGTCCACGCAAATCGACCCCGTCGAGGATTCACATAGTGGGGAGGAATCCGGCGCAAAGAATTCATAGCTCATCGCTATGAGAGGTTCGGCACTGCTCGCGGAGGCGTCCAGAGTGAGAACTCCCCCCGCGCAAACCGGGTTAGGATAAGCCTCAAGCGAACCGGCGATATGATATTGCGTTATTAAAATGCTGTCGCGAAGGGGACATCCGAATTCTGAGAAATAAGTAAGTATGGCTATATAATTTCCGGGCGCGCCGTAGGGATGCCCGAAAACAAAAGGAAGACTATCGACGGCAAACCCGCCCCACGCGCCGTCTCCGAACTCGACGTAGATGGAATCGACACCGACCGTTCCCGCCTGTTCCACGATGAAAAAGGTCGAATCGCCCGCGCATCCGCCATCGATCAGCAGATCCACCTCGATTCGCGGATAAGTGCTTATGCGGATGGAATCGCGAAGGCCGCAACCCCAGCAGTCGTCGATGTCGAGATAAACCCACATGCTCGAATCCAGCCGGACATCCACGCAGAGAGTGCATAGTGTGCTGTCGCCGATGTCCCAGCAGACATCGTCAAATTCGAAAGTCGAGCACAAATCGCCGGTAAGACAAAGTCGAAGCGTGTCACCCTCGCAGAACATCTCGGTGGAGTCGTAAATCGCGCCGTTGACGCGTATATCGTAGTCCATGCAGTTCACGACCACGGCGAAACTGTCGATAATCCCTCCGCAACCGCCGACATCCTCGTAATAAACCCAAAGTGTGCCGCAATCCTCCGCGCAGAAAACGATTGTATCGGCAAGCTCGGTGGCAGGTGCGACGGTCGAGTCGTAAAAACACCATCGAAGGGAATCGTAAACGAGGCAATGATCGTATTCATAATAGGTTGCGATTATCAAAGTCTCGCAGACGCCGGGACAAATCTGGTAAAATCCGTCATCGACGACATCGTCGGGCAGAAGGGTGAATGTCGTGCAGACCGCGGACTGACAGGGGTCGTAGAGGGAATCTATTTCGATGCCGTTGGGCGAAGTAAAACTGTCCGGCGACCAATACGCCTGATGATCGACAGCTATACATATATTATAGCCGATTTCCGCGCGGTGGGATGTTGTATTTGAAATCCATATCGAATCGCTCGCGAAGTTCCATTCTTCAGCGCTTGCGACACTCAACCATCTCACGAAAAACTGCGACGAATCCCCCGGGCAAATTTCTATGTTCGATGTCCATCCGGAATCGGGGGGGTAGTGGAATATCCAGAGGACGCTATCGAGGGTTGTTCCGGCTGAATCGACGCGAACATAAACGCTGTCCCATCCGAAAACCCATCCGGACGGACCGGGGAATGCCGCGTTGCATATTCTTGGCGTTTCGATTGGAATCCGGAACCACTCTCCGGTAGTCAAATCCGGGTTCGAATCCGCCATGGTGCTGTAGATGAACACACTATCGATGCCATCGCAGAAAATCGGTTCAAAACAACTCTCTCCGCAAAGATAGACCGGAAGCCAATCGACGCAGAACCCCTGCGCGAAGGCCAGAAGCGGCAGTAGCAAAATTATGACAAGAGAGAATCGCCTCATATCATATTAGTTTGTGTCCGCGCACTCCCAAAGTCCGCCGACACGGATGCAGATTTTATAGTCGTTTCCGCTCGATGTGTCGTTCCATATTATCATATCGCCGTTAACAGGTGCGAAGGCAAGCCCTGTGGGCGTTGGATTCGCGCCGCTGTAAATAGGTAGGTTTACCCTCTCGGATGCGGTTAAGCTCTGTGTCTGCACATCCCTTCCGGGGGCCGGCACCTGTGTTGAAAGCCTATCGAGGGCATCGTCAACCTGATTCGGCGATGCAGTCCAGCTCCAATCGCCGCCAGAGGGCGTGTATCCGGTGTAGCGAGCCTGATCGAGAAACATAACATTAGCCGCATAGGAGATTCCGAAGCTCGCGTTCGATGGCGAATCTATCTGCAAAATCGATGTCAGTCCGAGGCTGTATCCCGAAGCTGAAGCGATGCAGTTTTCCAGAATTCCGGTTGCGCCGGTGCCGGTGAGCGTGAAAGCTTGTGTTATGGAATAAAAGATACAGTTCACAGCTCTGAAAAGCGCACCGTTAGCTGTCGCGGAGATTCCGCTTTGGCCGTTGTAGAAGGCGCATCCGAAAAGATTGACACCCGCCGAAGCCGCAACTCGAACTGCGACATAACCTCCGTCGCCGCGGAAAATAATTCTGTCCAAAGCGTTCGCCTGACTGCCGTCGATGAAAAGCTCCGTTGTGTCCAAAATACAGTTTTGGAGTATGTTATTGCCCTGCATATGAATCTCGCCGCCGTTAAACTGTATGTCCCGAATCGCGGAAAAACTGCCCATGGTTAAATTCGCCCCGAGGAAAATCGAAACGACATCGGGGCCGTCCCCTTTCAATGTTACGAGGGTCGGGAGGGTCAAGGGCGACGAGACGGTGTAGTTGCCGGGCATAATTTTTATAACCCACTGTTCCTCGCCGGGGGGTATCGCAGAGAAGGCGTCCGCGAGATTGTCGTAATCGCCGCAACTCGGCGCAACGACGATGTATTTCTCGAAAGTGCATGTATCGATGTTCCGGGCGAAGTCTGCGGTGTCGGCGAAGGTTGCTGAATCGGCTCTAAGTGCCCAGTTCGCGCTGTCCGCCCAAAAAGCGAAATCGACTGTGTCCGGGAAATCCATATTCCGTGCGTATTCTGCAGTATCGGCATAAACCGAAGATTCGGCGTTGACTGCATACAGGGCAAGCAAGGCGGTTATCGCCGTGTCCGCAATACCGGAAGCGAAGGAATATCCCGCTGTGTCCGCCCAACTAGCGCTGTCGGCGTAGAGAACGGAATCCGGCACAATGGCATTTCGAGCAAATTCGGCTGTATCTGCAAAGAAAGCAAAAAGCGATGTGTCGGCATAAGACGAAGAATCGGCTCGACGCGCCCAGTTTGCGCTGTCCGCCCAAAAAGCGAAATCGACGGTGTCCGGAACTACCGCATTCCGCGCGAATTCAGCGGTATCAGAGAAAATGGAGTGGTATGCCGAATCCGCGAAAAGAGCTATCATTGCGGAGTCCGCAAAAAAAGCCCATGTGGTGCTGTCCGACCATACCGCGATATAAGCACCGCCCGCAATCCTCGCGGAATCCGCGAACCATGCGAAATTGGCCGTGTCCCCGCTCGGAACATTCAGCGCAGTAGCGGCGATATGCGCCCATCCGGCTTGATTGGCGTAATCGACCACATCCATCGGCTCTAGAAGGCTGAAAAGCTCGGTCTCCGGTGAATCCGCGAAAAACACGCCGACTCTGTATTCGTGTCCTGCAAATGCTCTCGGCACCGATGCGCGAAGGCTTCGTGTGTCGCGAAGGTCTCCGCGGACAAAGACGCTGTCAACCGGAATTCCGGTGGAATCGTAAATCCGCAGAAGCAGGTTCCCTGCAAAAATAGACGATGATATTAAGAGAATTATCGTAAGGTAAGTAAATCTGAAGCCCATTTCCCCTCCAAAGTTTCTGGGGATTAAATTGAAATGGAATAACTATTTATTGAAAATTATCGATTTTCGCCAGCAAAGTCAACGAAAAAGCTTATTCGCGTGCGAATCCAACCGCAAATCCGCCCTAATCGCGTATCGAGGCGTCGAATTTGTTCACGAGGGCGTCCACAATCCTTCCGTGAAGCACATTTGCTTCTTTGTCCGTGATTGTAGAACTTGGTGACCGGAAAACCGCCGCGACACCTATCGATTTTTTGCCGAAGGGAATAGGCTTACCTTCGTAAACATCGAATATATAGACATCTTCGAGCATCTCTGTGGAATTTTTCCGCGCTTCGTCGAGGATTTCGCCGGCGGAAATTTTGCTATCCACTATAAGCGCGACATCGCGGCGTGTAGAGGGGAATATCGGCAAACCGGCGTATTTACGTTCTCCGAAAACTTGCTGTAGGCTCTTCTCAGTCTCGATTTCGAATCCATAGACCGGAATATCGATATCGAAAATATCGGCGATATTCGTTGCGATTTGCCCCGCATGGCCGATAATTTCACCGTTTGAGTCTTCGATTGTAAAAGCCTTGCCCTTTGCGAAAATCTCGGATTCGCTCTCAAGAAAGAAAAGTTTGAGACCGATATTGTTATACAGGCTTTCGAGAACACCCTTTAAATCGAAAATATCGATTTTTGCCTCAGAGCCTTGCCAGCCGGGATTTTCGGCGAGTCCGGTTAAAACACCTGCGAGATGGTATTCCTCATAAGGTTCGCCATCGCGGAGACCAAGATAGACTTTGTCGTATTCGTAAAGTCGGATTATCTCGGCTTGCCGGTTGAGGTTGTATGCCGCCGCTGATAGAAGGCTTGGAAGAATTGCAGGCCGCATGAATCTGAAGTCTTCCGAGATTGGATTTTCCAGTTCGACTAATCCTTTATCTGAGAAAGGCTTATATAGTCTGCCTTTGCCGAGCGGGTCCGACTGTGCTTCGGTGTAGCCGAGGCCATTCATAACACCGGCGATTTTTCTACCAAAACGGATTGTTTCGGGAATCGAGGGAGGGATCGGGCCGGCGCTCTCAAGTTTCGGATCGATTTTAGAATAGCCGTAAATCCGCCCAACCTCCTCGACGAGGTCGATTTCACGAGTTAAATCGGGACGGAATGTGGGAACTTTCCAGTCGCCCTTCGATGTTTTTTCCAGACCTAACGCGATGAGTATTTTGGAATATTCGTCTTCGCAGATTTCTATTCCAAGGACGTTCGACAATGTTTTCGGATTTAGAGGGATTTCCAACGGCTCGATTTTGCTCGGAAAAACGTCCACAACCCCTTCGCAAACCTCGGCTGATGCGGTGAATGCGATAAGCGAAGCGCATTCGTCAGCCGCGCGGACGGTGCTATTGGGATCCGCGCCACGCTCAAAACGCACCGAGCTGTCGGTTATCAAGCCCAACTGCCGGGAGGCGCGGCGTATCTTGCGGGGGTTGAAATATGCCGATTCGAGGAGGATGCGTGTAGTTCTTTCGTCAACCTCGCTGTTTAGGCCGCCCATAACCCCGGCGATTGCCACAGGGCGTTCGGGTGTGGTGATAAGAAGATGCTCGGAGGATAATTTGCGCTCTTCGCTGTCGAGGGTTGTGAATATCTCTCCCTGCAAGGCGTTGCGGACGATTATGGCGTCCGACCCAAGTTTGTCTAAATCGAAAGCATGAAGAGGATGCGATAAAAGCATCATCACGTAATTAGTAGCATCGACAACATTATTTATGGGACGGATTCCACAAGCCGAAAGTCTGCCCATAATTCTCAAGGGAGACGGTGCAATTTTTAGATTCTCGATTACCCTCGCCGAATATCGCGGACAACCCTTTGGATCCTCAATTCTTATGTCGATAAAATTCTTGGCAGGTGTTCCATTTTGTATCGGCATATGATACTCATCTTCCAAAGGAACACCGGTGAGCGCGGACAATTCTCGCGCAAGCCCAAGTATGCCGTAACAGTCGGGCCGATTTGGGGTAACTTCCATTTCGATAACAACGTCGTCCCATTGTAATAGTTTCTTGACATCCGCGCCGACACGTGTTCCGGGTGCAATCTCAAGAAGCTTGTCTTTTGGATCGCCGAGACCGAGCTCCACTCCGGAGCAAAGCATACCTTCGCTCGAAACCCCCTCGAATTCAGCATTCCCGATGACCTTCCCGCCAAAAAGCCTCGCCCCGATAGGCGCGAATGGATACAGATTCCCTACTGCGATATTCGGCGCACGGGATAAAACCTGAGCGGTTTTGCCTTCGCCATATTCGACCTCGCAAAGAAACATTCCGGCCAACGGGTTATCGGCTTGTATCGATTTCACGAGGCCGATGACCACGCCTTCGAATCGAGAAGATAAATCCTCGACCGATTCGACCTCGGTGCCACTCATTGTGAGCATATCCACGATTTTATCAACTCCACCGTCGTAGGGGCAGAGTTCTAAAAGCCATTTGAGGGGTGTCTTCATCTTATCCTCATTTCGAAATTCAATAAACATTTAAAATATAAGAATCAGATCGTCTTTGCAAGCAAAATCGAAGATGTCATTCAAACCGTATTTTTTGCTTTGATATATATGCAAAACCTATATATTAACATAATTTGGCATCGATTTTTTACGGATGAGAAAGCAAATGTTAAAATTCGACCCCGAAGCGAAAAGGTTTTTCAGTATTTTCCTTATCCTCGCGATTTTTGCGATTTTGCCGGGGATGAAGGTCGGATACTTCATTTCGGGTGTGTTCGTATTCCTCGCAGGTTTCTCGCTATATTTTCTTCGCGATCCAGAGAGGGTCTTCTTAGGAGACGGAAGCTTTGTAATCTCCCCGGCCGACGGCGAGGTGATTATTGCCGAAAATTACGAAGACGACGAAGGACAAAAATACAACCGCATCGCGATTTTTATGAATATCCTCGATGTCCATATCAACCGCGCGCCATGCAAGGGAGAGGTCTCTAAACTCGACTATATCGAAGGCGGATACAAGCACGCCGGAAGTGGCGCGGCTTTTGCTGATAACGAAAGAATGAAAATCTATCTTAACACTCCGCGTGGAATTGTGCAGGTTCACCAAATTGCAGGCATGGTTGCGCGGCGAGTCGTTTGCCGTCTCGAAAAGGGGCAAAATCTCGAAAGAGGCGACAAAATCGGCGTCATACGGTTTGGAAGCAGAGTCGAACTTCTTCTGCCGGCATCGGAGACGGAAATCTTAGCGAAGAAAGGAGATAAGGTCAAATGCGGCGTAAGCCCGGTCGCAAAATGGATGTGAAAAGGTTCGCACCGGCGATCCCCGGTCTTTTCACCTTCGGCAACCTCATTTGCGGGTTGTTCGCGATTCTTCACGCTATGGGACCGAAACCGCTTTCGGCTGTTTGGTTCATCATTCTTGGTGCTTTTCTCGACGCCATGGACGGTAAAGTCGCCCGTATTGCCAAAGCCGACTCGAGTATCGGAATCGAACTCGATTCTTTGGCGGATTTCACCACATTCGGAATTGCTCCGGTAGCGCTGATGCACGCTGTTGGGCTTTTCAGTCTTCGAGATTGGCGGCTTGCGGTGGGAATTCTTTACACAGTAGCCGGCTCTTATCGTCTCGCAAGATTCAATCTTTCCGCTCAATGCTCGCGTGAGGACTATTTTTGTGGCCTTCCTATTCCAGCCGCCGCGGTCGCGATTGCATCGTCGTTAGTATTTATCAACGATGTCTGGCCGCCTATCGAGGGCAGGGGGGTGCTCGGCGGAATCGCTCTGTTGGCTTGGTTGATGATTTCTCAGGTGAAATATCCGAAGAAAATTTCTATTGCGAAAATTTCTCGGACATTGAAAATCCTTTTGATAATTCCTATATTAATATTAATTTTAGGGTTGATACTGTATCCATCATATCTCATCTACCCCATGGTTATGATTTATATCGTCTATGGCTTTGTAAAAGAGATAATAGCAGTGCTGTCAGGAAGATATGGAGAAGACGATGTTGATATTCAAAGCGAAGATAACGGTTAAAAAGAAGCCCTCGGTGGCTGATCCGGAAGGGAAAACGATTTCCGAAGCGTTATCGAGGTTGGGTTATAATGGTATTATTTCCGTGAGGTCGGGTAAAGTGTTCCATCTCGAGATTGAGGCCGAATCGGAGGATTCCGCACGCGAAAAAATCGCGAAAATCTCCGGAGATATTCTCTCCAATCCTGTAATCGAGAATTACGAAATGGAGATAGAGAGGATTTCATGAGAGTCGGAGTTGTGGTTTTCCCCGGTAGCAATTGCGACAGAGATTCCGCATGGGCTGTGGAAGGAGTCCTCGGCGAGGAGGCTGTTTTCCTTTGGCACAAAGACACCCACCTCGACGATGTGGATATGATCTTTCTCCCCGGCGGCTTTTCCTATGGCGATTATCTTAGGACAGGGGCTTTCGCGCGTTTTAGTCCGATAATGCCCGCCGTAATCGACTTTGCCAATTCAGGTGGTCTGGTTCTTGGTGTATGCAACGGATTTCAGGTTCTGCTCGAATGCGGATTGCTCCCCGGAGCGATGATCCCCAATAAACATCTGCGATTTATTTGCCGTGAGATAACAATCCGATGCGAGCGCGACGATACACCCTTTTCAAATGAAATCCGCAAAGGTGAAGTTCTTCGTGTTCCAATCGCTCATTTCGAGGGAAATTACTTCGCCGACAAGCTTACAATTGACGAGATAGAAGCAAATAATCAGGTTCTTTTTAGATATTGCGATTCGAAAGGTGAAATCACAGCTGAATCGAATCCCAACGGAAGTTCGAATAATATCGCCGGGCTGATGAACCGTCGAGGTAATGTCCTCGGCATGATGCCGCATCCTGAGCGTGCCTGCGAGAAAGTTCTCGGCTCGACCGACGGTCTGGGAGTTTTTAGGAGTGTGCTGAGTTTCTACGAAAAGAAGGTCGCCGTTGTCTGAGAATCGGAAGAGGTTTGCGGTAGTTCTTCTTGCCGTTGTCGTTGGTATTCTCGCGGGAGCTTTACTGACTGCGATTCTCGATTTTATCCTTCCGACAGGCGTGGTTAAGACCTTTTTCATGAAAGAGGTTCGCTTTGGAATGGACCCGATCCATGTGGATATTGTGCTTCTGGAGTTTACCTTGGGTTTTCGGTTTGCTTTCAATTTCATTGCACTTATTAGCATTGCACTTACGGTTTACTACTTCAAGTGGTGGATATAGTTATCAATGGAGTGTGTTGGGTTATTTGAGAATAGCGAAATAAAAAATGAAAAAAGCTATTGACTTTATGTTGACTTTGACTATATTTGCATTAACAAATAGCTCAATAGGCCTTAGGTCTTACCAAAAGGGAAAGGCCTAACCTATTGAATTATAACAAAATAGGGGGTAGTAAGATGATACGCTTCGAAACTTTAACTTCCCTTTGGAACTCGAATGTTGCGAGAGGGAAAGGAGCAACTATGAAAAGAATGGGGCTATTGGTCTTGCTGACCGTGTTCCTCGTTACTGGCCTAATGGCTACGTATCACGATGAGCGCGCTGTCAGCGCAATGGAGTATGTTGTCGATCCCGGAAGTGGATTATTCCACCAAACGGAGGGACTTCAGTGGATCGATACCGATCCGGCAATTAGGACTCAACCGCTAACGGACAACAGGAACCCGAGTTATCTCGGCGCGACTTTATTCATGAACGCCGCACTTTGGGCGGGAATGAATGCCTCCGGTGTCGGTGTGCCTTATGCATTCAATGGTATCGAACGGATTTTTATCACGAACAACGTCAAAGATACGAGCGCCGCGCTTCATATCGCCACAACCGGCGGTATTGAGCCTTGGTTCTCCGAAGCTTCGGCGATGGGTGCGTGGCAAATCCATAAAATGCTTATGGGCGACGCACAGATACCCTGGCGTTTCGACCCGACCATGACATTCGCGACCGATAGCACCATGGTTTATCTCGAGCGCGTCCTTTGGGGAACATATTTTCTGACTATTTCAGATAATTACGAGTATTCCCCCTATATCGTGAAAATCCTTCGCGGAATTCGCGATAACGACCTTTATTACAACAATGTTAACGGCGCTATCAAATACAACGGCGTTGATAACCTTTATCTTACAGCGCTTTGGGGCTTGGTTCTCGAAAGCCATATGCGCTCTTTCCACAGCTACCCTGTTCGTTTCAGGCCGACCGCTCCGCCCGAGCCGCCTGCAACTGATTACGACTGGGACGAAGAAGCAGAGGGTGCCTGGTTATATGTTTCGACCATGCTAAACTACTACAGACAATACATTCTGCCTGTTTGGTTCTCGCATTATTCATCTCCTTCGGATGTGAGATCCCCCATGGCTGTTGCCGATGGTCTTCGCAGATGGGAATCGCTTCCTATTATGATGTTCGCCGCGATCAACGGAAATTCCGCTATCGCGGAAAGCCTCTGGCTGGCGGATATGGAAGACGCTTCGGCTATGACTTGGCGCAACGACATCAACGACTATTTCCGTTTCGGACCTATCTGGAATGGCACTCGTAGTTACTATGAACCGATGACAAGATTTGGCGCAATATACTGCTACTACGATTTGGGTCAGATGGAGATGTTCCGTGCGACCAGTGACAGCCAGTATATCAACCGCATTCTCACTGTCGAGAATACTTGGTTCAATCCTTTCTGGACAGGGAACAATTGGGCACATGCGACGAATGCTTTCAGTTTCATCAACGGTCTTTATTCGTGGGTTTCCTGCCACATTCCCGAGTTAGAAATTGTTAGCGTTACAAGCGATCTTCCACATCCCGGAATCCCACCCTTCGATTACGACGCGAACACCACGCAAAGCCATCATATCACAATCAAGATAGCTAACCACAGCCTCGTTGCGGTCGATTCGATTCGCCTTAGAGTGCGCGGGGATTATATCGGTCCGGGTGGAAACCATACCGGTTATGTGTATGCGGTTCACATCGAGCCGGGCGAGACGCTGGATGTTATTTACGACATCGGCGCTCCGGGCATCGCATGTGACCACATGATAGCTGTATTGGTTTGGGATGAACCTTGGAGCAGTCTTACAACCAACACACAGAATCAGATTCGTGTTAATGTTACTGCACCGCCGCAGATTCGTGTTGCTTATACGGGTGGAAGCCCCGAAAGCGCGCCATCTAATCCCTTCATTACCGAAGGAAGCGCTTTCGATATCGAGGTGCGTTTCACCAATACAGGCGGCGGCAATCTCGGTTGGGTCGATCTCGATCTAACCCAGAGTAGCCCTTACGGTCTCGAATTCACCTTCCCCTTCGGAAGCGGCTATGCAGGCCCTGTTGATGTCCCCGGCGGCGGAAACGGAAGTGTCTTTATTCCGGCTATCGCTCCGATGGGCACAGGCATTATCGGCAACGATATTTATGTCGAAATGATGCTTAATAGTATCATCGACGCAAATACCGGCCTTCCTTTAGGTTCGGTTATAGGTGCAAGTTTGACAATCATCGACGATGATGAATGGTTCAATATTCAACATGCACCGTTACTTACGCCGATCAATGTTACGGCTTCCGGTTGGCTTAACGCCACCGATCCTTGCACAGTTCGTGTTTGGCTGAGTAATGCGGCCGGCGATTATGCCACAGCGGATTCCTTCGATTTCTACGATCATAGGATTCAGCTCGAAGCCTCGGTTATCACCGGTGTTCTTGGGCTCGATGCCGCTGTTGACGGCACTCCGGCTATTCCAGCCGGAACCACTGGCGGGCTCGAGTTCGTTCTTTGGAACGACGGAGTCAGTGAGAATGTTTGGGCGGATGTCCACGCGATATTCCCCTATCACGACGCTAACCGTGGTGACGAAGCCGAACCGGTGGACAGCCCCTTCGATCACGTTTTCCCGAATGCTCTTGGAATCGATGTCTTAGCGCCTTCGGTCAATCCTCTTGCACCGATGATGGGCACACTTTGGCCGGTTGACAATACTGTCAAGATTCAGGGCTTCGATAACCTTTCCGGTGTCGCCGGAATTTGGGTTTACTTCATGGATGCTGTCGGCGGCAACTACTGGGATGCCATCGGCGGTTGGGGAGCAACAGCGGATACCTTCGCGCTCGCACCCTTCAGCGGTTCCGAATGGCGTGTTACTATCGGCACTCCGCCCACTGGTGCTAACTACATAATGTATGTTCTCGCCAGAGATGTGGCCGGAAACTGGATGCCTGTAAAATATGTGGCGGTCGGTAATATCGGCTATGTCAATATAATCGAAAACGGCGCTGATCTTTGGCGCGGTGGCCCCTTCGCACCGGTTCCTCCCGGTGCGGTTTGGGATTATGAATGCGACGCCAACTGGACTTATGTCTGCTCGGTTCTCGTGTTCAACCATAACGCATATACTGTGCAGAATGTCGAACTAAGGCTTCGTAGCACTTCGCCGCATACTTTCACCGATACACTCGGAAACGGCACACTGAACATCCCGCCGCTTAGCGGAAGATGGTTCTGGTTTACCGTTACCGAACCGGGATATTCCTTCATCGATTCACTCTATTTCGATATCGTGTCCGGTGTCGATAATCTCGGAAGACCTATTGGCGAGCAATACACCGACAAAGACCTTATCGTTAAGGTCGAACGTCCTGTCGATTTCGAGATAGTCGAAGTTTGGCTCGATCCTGATAGCGTTACCCAATGGAATGGTGCTGACGGACTTGTCTCCCATTACCAGACCTTTACCTATCATGCGACAATCCGCAACAACGGCGACGATGTTATCGACAGTGTAGTCGTTTGGCCTGATCAGGCCGGTATTGTTACAAACAATCTTATCTCGCCGGTTGGTCCCTTTACCTTCTATAATAAGGGCAATGGCTGGACAGAGACTTTGACATTCAGCGTTATCGCCGATACAAATAACCCCGGTCCCAACCCCGAACAGTGGGATACCGATCTTCTTCTTCTCTCGAATGTCGGTCTTGGCGGATTCACAGCGAATAACCACCCGCCGGGATATTCGACCGGATTATCTACAATCACCGACGATTTCGCTCCGATTGGTGTTCAGCAGAATTCCGATCTTCAGACGGATTATTTCTGGTCAAATGGCGATGCGAACCTCGTTTGGATTAACCGCACGAACACGGTTACTGTAACCGCCGCACTCTATAATAGGTTCGGAACAGCCGGCGGCGCACCTCAGGATGACCGCTCGGCCGCCGATAGGATTAACGACCCGGGTTATGGCACAGAGATGGTGCTCTACGAGCCTTTCTCGTGGACGCTAGTGCCGTCAGTTGCCGGTGGAGAAACACCTGTCGAGGTTACATCCGCGGTTGTCGAACCGGGAGATACCACTTGGATTAGCTGGGATCTTTCTTGGGACGGCACGCCTCCTTCCTACGAGGGCGATGTTAGGATGTATGACTGGGTTGAATTTGGCGATCAGAACTGGCAGAGCAGAAGGGTATCGAGATGGAGTCCGGCCTCTACTATTTCAACAACCGGTATTCTTGCTGTCGATTTCACCAAGCCTGTGGTTACGATAGTTGCTCCGAACGCAGGCGGCATGTATAACGAATTCCCGGAAACCCTCAAAGTCCTCGTTACGGACAATGTTTCCGGAGTCGTTCACGACAGCGTGAAGGTTCAGTTCGAGAATCCCGCAGGCGATATTTGGGACGGCACGGTTTGGGGACCGAACGATGTATGGTTCACCGCCCATTTCGACCTAACCATCGGTGCGGACACTTTCTGGTATGACATCCCCGAGCAGACCATGGAAGGATGTTACACCTATCGCGCATATGCTTACGATGTCGCAGGCAACAAATCGGATGTCAAAGAGGTTAACTTCATTTACGACATTACACCTCCGAACAACCACTTTGTCTTGCCCTATGCCGGATACTATTCATACACCGGATGCGATGTTTGGGATCAGGTCATTCAGGTCTGGGCTTACGATGACACCACAAACGCCACGACCGCTTGTGTGTCTCATGTCAAGAACGTTTACGTTGCGATCAAGGACACAATCCGCGGACAATGGTGGAACGGTGCTACTTGGCAGACCAGCGCTTCGGTGCCATGGCTTGCCTGCACCCCGACCGCCGATCCTCTGATATGGCAGTATAGTGGTTATACCGATATGACCGGCGCGGTTCTGGAGTTTTTCTGCTACTCGCGCGATTATGCCGGTAATCCTTCATCAGATCACGATACGCTTCAGTATGTCAATATCGACGAAAACGTTCCCAATAGCGTAATCACAAACAACGTCTTTAATGAATTGCCCGGTGTTTCGGTATTCAATTTCGACACTTGGGCGGCAAATATGAACAACTACTTGTGGGGCTTTGCCTACGATCCTTGGTCGAGAATCGACCAGATCGACTGGGCGCTCTACGACGACCTTACCGGACGCCATTGGGATGGCACAAGCTGGGTTGCATCCGGAACAGATATCTGGCTCAGCCCGACCCATTACAGCTACAATGGTGCCGTTTGGTTCGCCGGGGCACCGAATCCGGGCACTCTCTTCACTTTCGGAGCCGATACGCTATACTGGAGAGCCGCTTGGTCGCCTCCCGGATACGGTCACTATCGTATCCGCACAAGGTCCTACGACGACCTCTGCCACGAAGAGGCCCCGCTGTTCGATTCGCAGAACGAGAAATGGTTCTACTATGACAACTGCGGCCCGGTTATCTACCCCAGATTCCCCGAAGCCGGTCGTGCATACTACATTCTCGAATGGCACGACAGCCTCGCGGTTTTCGCCTATGACAGCTGTGGTTTCCCAATGGACGACGTCGATTCGGTGAAATTCTGGCTTACCAATTCCACAGGCGAATACTGGGGATGGCATCCTGTATGGATGATGATGGGCTGGTGGCCGATGCCGATTTCGGTTAGCGGCAACCTTCTGCCCGGTGGCGATCATATCTGGATGTATCGTTATCCCGGTATGATTACAACACCCGGTTCTTATAACCTCTTCGTGAGGGCGTATGATTCGGCGGGCAATATTGCGTTGAACGCTTGGAACTTCATTATCACAGTCTCCGGTCAGTATCTGACCATCGAGAACTTCCAGACAGTTCCGAACGACGATCCTTACTTCGTGGATGAGCTTTGGAATGTCAGAGTTACCGCATGGCATCATCCGGGTGTTGTAGATACAAACTTCGCACATCAGTTGGTCTTCGGCAATACCATGCCGACTCCGGCTGATTTCGAATTACTCGCTCCCGGTCCATACTACACCTATCGCGGTGTTCTTGAAGTCCCCTGTGTGGCTCATGCGCCGATTCTCGGACTCGAGGTTTTCGTCGATTCGCCGACTAGTGGTCTGCCGAGAGCTTCCACAGAGCCGATCGATATTATCGGGTTGGTTGACGACGCTATTGCAGGTTTCGTAATCGATAACCCCGGTGATCAGGGCGACTTGCTCTGGATTCACCATAACAGAACCCCGCAGGATCCGGGCTGGGGCGATCCGGGAACCATCGACACATTGTCGATCAAGATTCTCGAATACCGCTACTATCGTGATATGAACCTCTCGCCTGCTCCCGGCGATACTACTTGGCAACCGGTTCTTCCGATTCTTGCCACGAATAACGACGGCGACAGTGTGAGAGTTCAGTTCGGCAACTTCAATACCTTCACCGAATATGCCTACAGCATGATTGTGAAGGTTCAGATTCAGGGTCTCGCCGATTCGATGTTCACTGGCAGGATTATGCTCGGAAGTCAGGCTCCGATAGATAATATCGAGCCGGCCTCCATAGTCGATCTCGCCGCTACCGCGGTTCCGGGTGGTATTCAGCTCGACTGGACTGCCGTTACACTCGGTTGGGAAGGCACTCCGGAGATCAATCCTGCGGTAAACATCGTTTACGATATCTATCGCTTCACTGATCCCTACGGCCCCATTGGCGCGCCTTTGGTTGCCGGTTGGCCGAACAATAACTACGTCGATGCCGCTGGTGCTGGCGATGTTACCACACCTTACTACTACGTAGTTAAAGCTCGCGACTTCTCGAATAATGAGTCACCGAACGAATCCAACCGCGTGGGTGAGGTCGATTATCTCATCGCCGATGGCTGGAGCAGTTTCGGATACCCGCTGGGAGTAGCTGGATTGGTTACCCCGGCCGCTTATACTGCAAGGTTTGGTGTGCCCTACAACAACATCTATACCTATGTTAATCCGCCGGGTGGCTGGTATGGTCTCCGTGTGTTTGGTATCGATTTCGATGTTCTCATACCCGAAACTCAGGCTATGCTTGGCAATATCACCGGATTCGGAACGAATGTCATGACCTGGACAGGCGATGTTCCAGATGATTCGACCGCTATCGTGTATAACCTTAGTTATGACACCCCGAGCGGCAATGGTTGGAACCTCGTGATGCTTCCGTTGCATCACGGTGCTCCTGAGCCTGCGGTTATGATGGCGAGCGACCTCTACTATGAATTGGTCGGTCTCGGTCTCGATCCGCTCACGGTTGCATACCGTGTTTCCGGCGGCGGATGGGTTAGCATCGTCGATCTCGGTGGAACTATCTACTTCGACTTCGAGATTCATCCCGGTCAGGTATATCTGCTCTGGGTGAACAATGACGGCGTTTGGCCGGCTTATGCCCGCTCCGGCGGCGCTCCCGAGCCTGTTAATGCAGGTTTCGAGCCTTCCGAAGTTGGTATCGAGATGCCGAAATCCTCTATCATCCCGGTTTATACCGCCGATGGCGGAATCGTCGAAGCACTCGAAGTTACCGCAATTTGGGGCGATCAGTCTATTATCTGTTCCTATCAGAACGGAATCGCTCGCGTCGAATTCTCCGATTTCGACGGAATAATTCCGGGAGTCGAGATTCAGGTGGTCTTCGAGGGTGAGGGTTATCTTGGCCAAACTACAATCGCCGCGCCGAACGGCCCGGTGGATGTGGCTAAGGAAGTCTATCTCGAAAGATCGACCCCGACGCTTCCCGAGGAATTCGTGTTGTATGCCAACGTTCCGAACCCCTTCAACCCGACAACGGCTATCAAATTTGATCTTCCGGAAGCCGTGCGTTGCGATCTGAGTGTTTATAACCTCAACGGCCGCAAAGTTCGCACACTGATTTCCGAGGATATCCAAGCCGGTTATCATCGCGCGGTTTGGGACGGCAGAGACGACACCGGCAAAGAGCTTCCTGGTGGAATCTATTTCTACAAGCTCTCGGCCGGAGATTTCAGCGCACAACGCAGGATGTTGTTCGTTAAGTAATTGCACTGAAAGGGCGGGGGGCATGGTGTCCCCCGCCCAACCCGAATCATTGGGGAGGCGAAATGTCGAGAAATCTCTTAATAGCTATATTTCTAATGGGTTTTTGTATGGCTCTGTTTGGCCAAGGAACACCTCACACTCTTGTAGGGCGTGTCCGCAATTCGGATAATTCCATTCCAAGCCCATCCTGCATCACTTTCTGGGCTTTCTTCCTGCCCAACAGCGATACATTGCGTTACCCCGAAGACTCAGGGCCGGGAGAGGGCACTAATTACGCCGCCTCGGAAGGCCTTTGGCTTGTCGAAACAAGTAATTTTACGCCTGCACCCGCCGACGGAAATCAGGTATTTGTCGCTTTCTTGAATATCTGCACGGATGAATCCGCGCTTACCTCGGTAATTATCGATATGAGCGTAAATCCGCAGGAATTGCCTACTGTTACGCTTTCTAATATTGGAATAAACGAAATTTCGAAACCTGACAGGGCACAAATTTCTATCTCGCCTAATCCTTTCAATAGTTCATGTAGGATAGATTTACCGGAGGGAGTTGATTTTGTAGAAATCTATGACCTCTCCGGCAAACTTGTCAGGACGATTTCACCTGAATATCGCACCGCCATATGGGATGGAGCCGACGGCGTCGGCAACTCGATGCCTTCCGGGCTATACTTCGTAAGAATCCCCGGCTACTCTATCGAAAGGGCGATGTTTTTGAAGTAGATTTGGAAAAAGGCTGAAAAGCCTTCAACATCAATAATGCCCGAAAGGGAGAAAGATTGGGAGGGAATATGAAAAAGGCCCTCGTTGTATTAGCATTATTACTAATCGCTAATTTAGCGTTTGCGCAGGCAAGCCCCCACTCTGTGGTGGGTTATATTCTTCGGTTTGAAGGAACCCCGCCTCCGGAAGCATGTGTCTATTTCGACATCCACTTCGGTGCTCATGTCTATGACCACACAAGCCCGGAGTTTACTTATGATGAAGAAACGGGCGCGTTTTTCCTTCAGATTACCGATGATCTTTTCGCTGTGGGAGATACGATTTGGGTCGATGTCATCGACTCGTGTCTTTTCGAGCGTTTGGCACTTATCGGAAGATTTTCCGCAGGACCAATCACGGATATGGGTGTTGTTACGCTAGACCCCATTTCCGGTCTTCGGCCAAATCTTTTCGCCGATTTCGTTAATCCGACTACCGGTTATGTTACCGATGACTTCAATTTCGGTGCAACCTACTATTCGAACCCTTGGAACCGCGCGCCAGGAATTATCGGCGTTTGGATCGACGGAACCGACTGGTTCGATCTGACGTGGGCGGGAAGTGGAACTCCGCATTACAATCTCGGAGAACCATACACCACAACGGTTAGCGGCTATGACATCGGCAAGGGAAATCACACATGTTATTTCTACGCCGAGGACGATTTCGGTCTTCCGGTTTGGACAACCCCGCTCGATTTCACAATCTTGAACACGCCACCCACCGAGCCAGAAATTGCTATCGATCCAGTGCAGGCTTTCGACGATGAAAACCTCACCGTAACGATTACAACTGGCGGCGGCGACGAAGATGGTGATGTTCTAAGTTATTATTACGACTGGTTCCGCGATGGCGAGTTTGAAGCGGTATATTCCGGCATGGGAATGAATGTTCTTCCTTCCGCCGCAACAGCGATTGGCGAGCTGTGGGAGGTTCAGGTATATTCCTTTGACGGCGAAGCTTATAGCGCTGATTATGCCTCCGCTCTGGCCTCGATTATAGCACCGGTTCTCACAGATGGTGCGGTTGCACCGTTTGCCGGTGACCGCGCAACTGAATTCACCTATTCGGTTACTTATTCCAATCTTCGCGATGTTGCCCCTGAGGGCGTTTATGTCAGCATCGACGGCGGCGATCTAATCGAGATGTCCGAAGTCTTTACTCGCGACTATATCGCAGGTGCGGAATTCCAATATACTACAACACTCGGGCTTGGCGAGCACACCTTCCAGTTCAGTGCTGTTGACATTCTCGGCCATCCTGCCGTTGGCGATGTTATCGTGCATGAAGGTCCCACAGTGGGGAATAATGTTCCGGTAATCGAGACCGCCGATTTATTGGTCGATCCCGAACCCGCAACCGAGAGATCAACTCTCACCGCCATTCCCGGCGGATGGTCCGATGCCGACGGTGACCCCGAGGATTACCGCTATGAGTGGTTCGTCAACGATATTTACGTTGCCCATGATGGTAGCGAACTCGACGGCGAGTATTTCGACAAGGGCGACGAGGTTTTCTGCGTGATAATTCCCTTCGACGGATTCGATGAGGGTGAAGGTATCGCTACAGAAACCGTCGTTATAGGAAACGCTCTTCCGGATGCTCCGGGAATCTCCTATTTCCCGATGCCGGTTTACGACATGGACGACATCGTTGTCTCCATCGAGATCGAGGCCTATGATCCTGACGGCGACGAGCTTATATATCACTTCGAGTGGTCGATAGGCGGCGAAGTTGTCGGCGACGATTCTCCTGTGCTTCCGGCAGATGAGACAAATCCGGGCGATGTTGTTACCGTAAGGGTTTATGCCAATGACGGCGACGGCGACGGCGATGATGTTTCGGTCGAGATTTTCATCGATTGGCCGGTATTGTCCGACGGAGCGGTTGTTCCGATTTCCGGTGCTCCGACTGAGATTTTCCGCTACGAGGTTACCTATACCTCCGCACGCAATATCGCCCCGAATGATATTTGGGTAAATATCGACAGCGAAGATTTCGCGATGTTGCCGGTCGATCCTGAGGATGAAGTTTTCACCGACGGTTATGATTTCTATCTCGAAACTACATTGCCTTTCGGGGATCATACATATTATTTCACCGGCTTCGATATCGACGGCAACGAGGCTTTCGGCGAGGAAACCCCCCGTCCGGGGCCAGTTCAGGGTAATACCGTGCCGTATATAACCGAGATAGGCATAGAACCTTTCCCGACCGCCACCGAAGCAGATATCGTTCAGGTTTTTGCCGAGGGTGCCGACGATGACGACGACCCTGTGAGCTTCCTATATCAATGGTTCAATCTTGACGGTGCTATCGAAGGCGCGACATCGGATGAAATCGACGGCGATTATTTCCGCAAAGGCGATTTAATCTGGTGCGAAGTTATTCCCTTCGACGGCTGGGAATACGGTCTTCCGGTTAACTCGGATCAGGTCGAGATAATCAATACCGCTCCGGTTATTGCCACTGCGCATATAGAATCCGACCCCGAGGGGTGGTTCAACAAACTCGCGCAATTGGTTGCGGTAGTAAGAGCAGGCGATATTGACGGTGACGAGCTTGTGAGTAGCATTATCTGGTTCGTCAATGGTGTCGAAGTCGAGCCGGCTCCGGTTGATCCTTTCATACTCGACGGCACGCATTTCAACCGCGGTGATGTCGTTCATTTCGAGGTTACGGTTACCGATGACGACGACGCGAGTGATTTCATGGTTTCCGACGAGGTCGAAATACTCAATGCTCCGCCTCAATTCACCGAGATGTTCATCCAGCCGAATCCGCCTTTCACCACCGATCTTCTCGATGTCGTAGTCGGTGTAGATGATGCCGATGGCGATATTGTCGATTTAGCTTTCGCCTGGTTTGTCGATGGCGAACTTATCGACTGGGCGATGGATTTCGTGCCGGCTTTCCGCACACGGAAACATCAGGAGTGGACCTGTGTGGTTACCGCCGATGACGGCATGGGCGGAATCGCTGACATAGATTATAGTGTTATTATAAGGAATACACCGCCTATCGTTTCTGCGGTCGAGGAGACAATCGTGGTTTACGGCGTCAATTGGAGAACAACAATCCGTGCCACCGACCCCGATGCCGACCGTCTTATCTGGCGCTTAATCGACGGCCCCGCGCAGATTCGTCTCGATTCGCTTACCGGCGATATTTCTTGGGTCGATTTCGACGATGTCGAGACTCTCGGTGTCCACCCGATAAGCATCCTTGTTGCCGACGGCGACGCAGTTACTCCGGTGCTTTTCAATCTGCATGTGTATCCTATGGGGCACGAGCTTTTCGCCCCGCGCGAACTCGATGCACTTAGCGGCTATGTCCTCAGCATCCCGATGAATTGGCTTCCGCCAGCGCTATTCGGCACTGGTTTGAGATTGCCGCTTAACTTCATGAATTATGAGGTTTACCGTTCGAACGACATGACCGACTGGACCCTAATGGGAACTACTCCCGGCGCGGGATTTGTCGATGCGGCGGTTTCTGGCGGGACGATGTATTACTATCGTGTTCGTGCAATCTATGAAGAGGGCACGAGCAGGTGGTCGAATATCGATTACGCCACACCCGGCACAATCAACTCCAATATGCTTTATTCGGCCTTTACATATGATGCTTTGCCGATAATCGACGGTGTCATAGACGAAAACGAATGGGCCGATGCGACCGAATTCACGGTTGGTCCGCAGACCCTTTATATCAAGAATACAGAGGACATGCTTTATTTGGCCTTCATCGATGGCCACGACAATTCGCTTGACCCCGACGACGCTTTCTATGTCGAGATAGATGATAATCGCAATCTCCGCTGGCCGGCATTTGGCGGAAGCAACGAAGGCGAATATCGTGTCAAAGCTCTTACCGATTTCGGCTCCGAAGCTACTTTCCAGGGGATTTGGGGAACTTACCCCGGTTCCATTGGCAGGGATGAACGCGGCCCCTATCCTCAGGTCGAGGGTGCGGTTGCCGGCGGCGATGGCGACCCTGTCGTCTATGAACTTGCTATCGAGATTAACAACGATCCGTCTGTTCTCGCCGCAATTAACAGCGCGATGGGCAATATCATCGGCTTCAGATTCGCGGCATGGGATGCCGGATTGCTTAGCTGGACACGCGAATGGCTATTGTCCACCGATGCAACCGATCCGGAATCTTTCGGCGGTTTGATGCTCGGCGTTGGTGTCGGCGGTCCGAATTTCTCCGTTTGGAGGAATTTCTACGAGGTTACTCTCCTCGAAGGTCACATCGGCACACGTCCTATGTGGGTCTCGAACCTTGGCAACGGCCGAATCGATTATGACCTTTACGAGTCTTATCTGCCGATTTGGGCCGGAGTTACTCGTGATGCCCATGCGCCGATACTTCTTTATACGAGCGATCTGACTTTGGGCGCGGATGCTCTTAACTTCCTCGGTTATCCCTATGATGTTGTAACCACTACTGCCGATTTCCTCGAAGCTATTTCCACAGTTGGTTACGACGCTGTCGTTGTTACACTTAACGACGCTCTTACCGCGGCTGAGTTGGCAATGATTCAGGCTTTCCTCAGAGATGGCGGCAAGGCTATTATCACCTGCCCGGATCTCGAATCGAGAGCGAGCCATACAATTTGGCCCTATGTCGGAATGGAGATTTTCGCCGATCTCGGTAGTACGCCAAGCGCGCTTACATGGGATCGTCCGGAGCATCCGATTTTCAACACTCCGCTCGCGGTGCCTTTCTCTGTCGAGACTGTTGAAGAGACCTTCCCCGATTACGGCGATGCAATTCTCGCGACCTCTGGAACGGTTCTCGCGAGTTTCGACGAATTCCCATATCCCGCAAATGGCGCAATTACGTTATCTGTGGATGAAAACCTCATCCTCAATAGCTTCGTGATGAGCGATAGTAGGGATGAAAACGGCAACGGCATGGCGGATGGGCTCGAATTACTCATTAACGAGCTTTACTACCTTGTCGCACTCGACGATATCCCATGGCTATCTGTCTCGCCGACTTCCGGCACTCTTTCGAGCCACGAAACCGATGATGCGGTTCTTACTTTCGATGCGACTCACCTCACCGAAGGCGACTATCGCGGATTTATCATCGCGACTTCGACTGACCCGAGAAGACCGGTTATTACGGTGCCATGTCTGCTTCATGTGCGCGCACCCTCTTATAATCTCGTAACGCTGGCTTTCCCCGAGGAACTTCAGAGAGTTCAGCCGGGACAGAGAATTACCCTTCCGCTAACCGTAAACGGCGCGGCGGAGGCAGGTGTTCGCACAATCTCGATGACGGTTTCCACAAACGAAGCTGTTATCTCGCCCGATGTTATCCATTGCGCGCATGACATCCTCGTTACGGATTACGATCTCGATCATATCACCTTCCAAATCACAACCGATTTCGTGATTCCCGATGGAATCCTCTGCGAGATCGAGTTTGTGGTTGCGGAGCTTGCGGCGATATCCTCGATAAGCAATATCGTTATCTCGGATGTTAGCTACAATGAAGACTCTTATGTCGAAGAGATTGCCACTGTCGATGGCAGGGTTATGGTTGAAGCCGGCGAAATGGATTGGGCTGTTTGGCTCAGATTCACCCACGGATTCAACGAGAAGAGACTCTATTTCGGTGTAAATCCGCTCGGAACAGATCTCTACGACCTCGGCCTCGACCAGCTGAACGTCCCGCCGGGATCATGGTTGAACCCCTTCAGTGATGTAGCACTTCTCGATCCTGACAATCCGCGTCTCGACGGCGACATCAGAAGCGCCTATGACGACGAAGTTATGTGGTTTATCCCTGTCGGTGATTCAGCGGGCAAGGTCGAATGGAGTTTCCGCGATGAAGATACCCTCGCGGTTATGGGAAGCCTCTTCCTCAACGGCGATATCGACATGAAAACTTCGACGGTTTATTTCTACGAACCGAACGAGACACTCGAAATCGTCTATCGCAGAACCGGTGAGGGACCCTTCGATTTCTATCTCTATCCGGGTTGGAATATGGTTTCGTTGCCGATTATTCCGATCGGCAGAGGCAATACTCCGCGCGAGATATTCCCCACTGGCGAGCAGTTCTACTACTTCGATTCACAGATTCAATCCTGGGTAGCGGCGACAACGATAGAACCGGGAATCGGTTATGTTGTTCTCAGCTATGTCGAAAGCCACTACAGGCTCTGGGGTAAACCAGTGGAAGGTTACACATATAACCTCTTCCGCGGATGGAACCTTATCGGCTCAGCCTACAATAGAATTAATTTCTCGTCGCCAACCACAAATCCTCCGGGGGCAATATTCGGTGCGCCGGATCATGCCTTCTGGTATGACGCGCTTTCGGCGAATTATATCTCCAGTAATGAGCTGATTCCGGGCAGAGGTTATTTCGTAGCTTCTAATCTGGCCGCTCTTCTCAGCGTGCCCGGAGTTGCTGGCTACAAAGCGGTGCTTCCACGCGAAGAGTTCAAGGCTGAGATAAGGTTGGATTTCGGTGGAGATGTCGAGATTCTCGGTGTTGGCAAGGCAAATATCGCTCATATATCGCCCATCCCCCCGATGATTGGTGGAATGTCACGCGGTGCTTTCCTCGCGGTTGATGGTTGGTCGGTTTCCGAAGCGCTTTTCGCGGAAGATGTGAATTGCCACCTCTCGATAAACCGTCCGGCTAAGATTTCCGTAGCCAATCTTCCCGAAGGCGTGATGATCTATCTCGATAACGAGCCGATTTCCGCCTCAGATCAAATTTTCCCGGGTGTTTACAAGCTCAGTTTCGGAATTCTACCCAAGCGTTTCGCTTTGTATCAGAACGCGCCGAACCCCTTCAACCCGACAACCGCCATCACTTTCGATATTCCCGCGAAAGCCGATGTTCAGCTGGAGGTTTATGACCTTCTCGGAAGAAGGGTCAACATGCTCGTAAACGACGAGATGACCGCCGGTAGCTACAGGGTTACCTGGGACGGCAAAGATGAATCAGGAAGGGAAGTCCCCAGCGGTATTTATTTCTACCGCATAAAAGCCGGGGACGATGTGGCCAACCGCCGCATGCTTCTCATCAAATAACTATTTCCGAGCCCCGTCTAAACGGCGGGGCTCTCTATTTTTGAAGATGTTTTTTAGTCAAATGTTATATCCAAGGAGGATGTTATGTTGAAAAAAGCTTCTCTTGTTCTCTGGATTATACTTGCTTTTTCGACTTTGACCCTTGCGCAACCACACGTTGTATTAGGGTCTTTGCAGAATTCGGGTGGGGGAAACCCGCCGGAAGGCTGTATCCAATTCGAGGCATGGATGACCGTGAGGCCGGGTGAAATTCTCACGCAGGACTCAGACGGTTGCGGATATATGGATACCCTCTGGTTTGTAAACATTGGAAGCTTCCCCACGCCCTCCGAAAATGGGCAGGAGCTGAACATCCGTTTCCACGACATCTGCTCTGAGGAAACCTTGACTATATCGGGAACAGTTACCCTTCCCGGCGCAGAAGAATATTGGGGTCCTTTCGTTATGATTCCCGGGACACCAGAGGTTCGGACAATTACTCTTCTTACCCCAAACGGCGGAAATCATTACTTCTGGGACGATGTAATCAATATTACATGGACCTCCGTGGGCACTGTCGGCAATGTTAAACTCGAGTATTCTCCGAATGCTGGAGGAGATTGGTTCCCAATAGTTTTCTCGACCGACAATGACGGCGCATATAACTGGAGCGCTCCGCATATCACTTCGAATCTTGTGTTATTCAAGGTTTCCGAGGTTGCAACACCGGCTTTATTCGATAATTCCGACGGTTTCAGCTCGATTGGTCAAGCTCCGGGATTGCATCTCGATTATCCCAACGGCGGCGAAAGGTTTATCGTTGGCGATGTCGAGGCTATCGCATGGACTGCGACCGGTCCGGTTGGCACTGTCGAACTTCATCTTTCCAGAAATAACGGCGCGACTTGGGAATTGATTCAAGGCGGACTCGGTGCGAGAGGAACCCATAACTGGACAGTTACCGAGCCACTTTCGGCAAATTGCCGCATGCGTATTCGCGACGAAGCAAATCCTTTGGTTGTGGACATGAGCGACGCAGTTTTCGAGATCGACACGAATGACATACCCCCGGTGCCGGATACAATTCCGCCGGCGGCTATCGAAGACCTCGAAGTTCTCGAAGTTCAGCCGACAAGAGCGCATCTAAGATGGACTTCCCCCGGCGATGACGGCAATATCGGCACCGCCACGACTTATATAATGGGTTACGATTTCTTCGATTTCATCTGGCCGCCGAGTTTCTTCGTGGCCGGAATGCCCGCGCCGCTTGTCAACGGATCGGATCAATCGGTTTGGATTGAGGGTCTTACCCCCGGAACCGAATATTGGGCGGCTATGGTTACCCAAGACGAAGTTCCGAACGAATCCGATGTTTCCAACAAGGTGAACTTCGTAACACCGGAAGACCCCTATGTTGATACTATTCCGCCTGCTCGGTTTATTATCGATACTCTCATCGCGAGAGAAGTTACACCGAATAGTTTCACAATCTATTGGGAAGCCCCCGGCGATGATGGCAATGTCGGAACTGCAGATCACTATGAATTCCGCTGGTCTGCACTTGCTTTCACCGAGGACATATTCGGCGCTCAGGCACTCATAACAACTGGCGTTCCTGTGCCTTTGCCCGCCGGAACCATGCAGACATTGACAGTTGGCGGACTTACCCCCGAAAGAGATTATTGGATTGCCGGCAAAGCCTGGGACGACGAAGGTCTCGATGGCCCGGTATCGAATATTCTTCATATTAGGACTCATGAGTGGACAGATATAATTCCTCCGGGAGTCATTCTCGATCTTACCTGCGGCGATCTCGACGCTACTGCTATAGAACTGGTTTTCACCGCCCCCGGTGATGACGGCTCTATCGGAACTGTCGGCGTGGGTTATGAAGTCCGATATCAGCCGGATGTCGATTTCGATCCGACGGACTACATATTCACGACGGTTTACGATACTATCCCGCCGGTTCCTGCCGGGACATTGGTTAGTTATTATGTTACCGGTCTCGACCAGGGACGCGAGTATTTCTTCACTGTTAGGCCGCTCGACGACGACGGCCCAAATGGAATACCTAGTCCTACAACGGGTTGCTGGACACTGGGAGTTGTTAATCCCATCCCCGATTTGCTAATGTTCGAGGATGATCCTGATACCGCGCTACCGCTTCTTGCGGACGTATTCAATCCTCCCTACGGCTTAACGTATTCCGTGGTTTCGACCGAAGCCGGCATTATTGCGACATTGGTTGATTCTGCCTATGTTAATATCAGCCTCGCGCCGAATTACTTCGGTGAGGGTTGGGTTATTATCTCCGCAACAGATGGCGAGGATATTCTGGTCGATTCGATTTACGTTACCGTTATTTCGGTCAACGATCCTCCGGTTTTCATAACATTCCCGGCAGACACCCTCATTCTCGACGGATTCCCATGGAATTACCTTGCCGTTGCTGAAGACGCTGATGGCGATGTCGTCTATTACGAACTTCTGACCGGTCCTGTGGGAATGGTAGTCGATATCAGTGGCTATTGTTCATGGCTTGCTGTCGATGTCGAAGGCATATACAACATTAGGATCGCGGCTTACGATGCAGAAGACACGACTATCCAGTCTTTCAATGTTGTCGTCATTAAAACTACTCATCCGGTTTTCGAGCCGCAAAACTTGAATGCCCTCGATGGTTTCCGCGGATGCATTCCGCTTATGTGGGAAGCCCCGCCCGCGGTTATGACCGGTCTTCCGGTGAACCTTTCTCACTACAGGGTATTCAGAAGCCAGTATTTCGATGTTGGCTACAGCATGATCGCGGATTCGGTGGTTTATAACAGCTATGCCGATAATTCGGTCGATCCCGGAAGGCTGTATTTCTACAAAGTTCAGGCTGTTTATTCGGCTCCCGATTTCAACAGCGGTTTCTCGAATATAGACGGCGGAGCTTCATTGCTGGGCGATAAGCTTTATAGCAATTATTTCACCGGAGTGAAACCCATCCTTGACGGCAATATCAACGAGGTCGTTTGGCTACAGTCGATTCGAGCGGAATTGGCATCCGATGCACAGGTTCTCCTGATGAATGACCTCAACATGTTGTTCATCGGTATGGATGTGATGATGACTCTTTATGAAGGCTATACCTTCCGCTTCTTCTTCGATGACGACTATTCCAGAACTTGGGATGCGGACAGCTCGACAGAAGGTTATTATGAGATCACCTACGACCCAAGCACCGGACCGGTAGTGTGGTTCAATCCGGTGAATGCAGTCGAAGTCGAAGAACCGCGATATGCGGTAGGCAGTTTCGCGGCATTCCAGCCCATTTCGATGGGATATTTCAGCCTCGAAATGTTTGTCGATATGAGCGTTGCAGAAGAGTTCCGCGCGCTTCCCGGAGACACGATCGGAGTCGGTTTCCAGATACTCAACGAGGTGGGGGACACGGTCTTTGAATGGCCTATTGCCTCCGATCTTCTCGACGCCTCAGATTTGGGTATGCTGGTTCTCGGTGCACCAGGCGGACTGCCGAGATTCACAATTTCGCCGCCTATTCTCTCCGTCGATCTCGAAGAGGCGTGGACAACACAGGCTGATGTTACACTTAGTAATCACGGCACCGGCACGGCTGTTTGGTATCTCAACGAGGATGCCGACTGGCTTTCGATGTCGCATAGTTGGGGAATCGTTCCCCCTGGAGCAAGCAGAACCATCACGGCTTATTTCGACGCCTGCACTCTCGAAGTCGGTCTTTACACTTCGGAAATCCAGTTCAGAACGAACGACCCGGTAGCACCAAATCACACTCTTCCGGTCGATTTCGAAATTACACCGAGAGTTCCGGCGCATTATCTGAATGTCTATCCGCCTGAGGAAACAGTTGCAAACCCCGGCGATATTATTCAGGTTCCGATTTATCTCGGCAACACATACTCGAATGCAATAACGACAATCGACTTTACGGTAAAAGCCGACGGTTCTTTCCTTTCACCGCTTAATGTTACACGTGGTGTCGGTCTTCCAGCCGGATGGACGCTTGTTATCCGCAACATCGCTTCGGATAGGGTTCTTGTCAGGCTTATTGGTGCCACACCGATAACCGGCCCCGCCGAGTTGATTAAGATTCAGTATGTCGTGAATTCAGATCTCCTTCTCGGACGCAGTTGTCGTATCGAGGTGGACGATCTCCTGTTTAATTTCGGCATGAATTTCTTGCCGATACCTGTTCCGGAAGCCGGCATCTTTATAGTCGGTGAGGATATCAGATACTTCTGGTATGGAATGCTTCGCTACTTCGATGAGAGCTGGGTTAGACAGGATTCACTGAGGTTGGGTCTCCTGGACGCTTCTACAAACGCCTACGACCGTGGTATCGATGTTCTGAATACTCCGCCATGGTTCGGTATCGCCGATGCGTGGTTCCTAAGCTCGGATTGGAAGAAACTCGGCACGGATATCCGTCCGACCGGCCAGATTGTCGAATGGTTCGCATATTTCGAAGAACCGGGATATTTGTCTTGGGATCCTCGTCAGATGTGGAAAGGCCTACTTATCAACGATTGGCTCGACATGACAGCGGATTCCTTCATCGAAGTAACTCCCGAAACGCCTTTGAAGATAACTTTCGATGGTCGCCCCGGGATGTATAGCTGGGATATCGAGCTAGCCAGAGGCTGGAACTTGGTTAGCGCGCCGATAACCGCGCCTTCGATGTCGCCTTCCGCGCTATTCCCTGAGGCTATTAGTGTTTTCGGATGGAATAATGCGGTTCAGGAATATGAAATGGTTACAGAGGTTGTCCCCGGAAAAGCTGTCTGGGTTCTGTCGTTAACCGACACGGCTTACGTGCGGATGGGTAATCCGGTTTACAACTTCACACGCAGTCTTCCGGTTGGCTGGGTTATGTTCGGAAGCCCGGCGCATAGGACATACCTCTCCGACCAGCAGGTAACACCATCAGACGCTTTCATGCTCGGCACCTTCTTCTATTATGAAACCGAAGGCTCTGCACGTTATCTCGCGACGAATCAATTCGTTCCCGGTCGCGGTCAGTGGATATTCAACCTGAGGCCTTCGATTGCGAAGATATCGAGCATATATCTTCCGAAAGAAGCAGTTGATGAGGAAGTTGCACCATTGGCTTCTGGGTGTTTGTTCTTCTCGGACGACAGAGGTGCTGGAGTCGAATTCAGAATGGTTGAAAATCCGCTCAGTAAGCCTTTGCCGCCGCCAATTCCCGGCCAGATGGACAGGATTTATCTCAATGGCGATATGCCCATTATGACCGGCGAAATCCTTCCCGGCAAACTCGGTGAATGGAGCGGCACTATTGTATTGACCAAACCGAGATGTGTCGAATGGTCGGTTGAAGGCGCGGGTATCTTTACGATTACAATCGACAATATCAGCTATGATATGCTCGAAAACGAAGGGGTCGAACTCGCACCGGGCGCGCATGCTTTCAAGATCAAGTTCGACAGAAGTTTGCCCGATAAGCTGACGCTCTACCCGAACGCACCGAATCCCTTCAACGCCGCCACCGAGATATCTTTCTCGATTCCGGCTGATTCAGATGTTAAGTTGGAGATATTCGACATCACCGGCAGAACTGTTCGCAGTCTCGTCAACGGCAAGGCCGATGCCGGCTATCACCGCGTCGTCTGGGACGGTCTTTCGGACAACAGCCGCGAACTTCCCAGTGGAATCTATTTCGCGGTTCTGAAAGTCGGCCAAACGAGCGCTAAGCAGAAATTGCTGATGATCAAATAACTTCGTCCAAACACTTCACGAAAGAACGCCCCCGATGTTTGGGGGCGTTTTTTGAAGATGAAAGCCAAGATAACAGCCTTTCTATTCATCGTCGCCGTTGTTTTCGGTGGGCTTCGGCTCGAAATAGGCGATGCCGGCCCATTGGGAAAGAAGGCTGTCCGCGAAACCGCTTCGAAAATTCCTTATGATCAGGTTGCCGATTCGGTCGATGCTTTATATCGTAGAAACAGTTATCCGACAGTAAATACAGCGGTAGAATACGATATTACCTCTGCTCGCGACACCGTTGTCCGAGTAAATGTTACTGCCGGGCTCCCATGTATTGTCGATGAGTATCGTATTATAGGTTACCCCTTTAACTTGCCGGTTTTGGAAACCACGATTGGTAAGCACTTTACCGATGCGAAGTTAGCCCTCGATATGAAAAAGCTTGTAGGGTTACTCGAAAACGAGGGATTGCCATTTGCGGCTGTAGTAGTCGATTCCCTATCGATTGGAGCCGCCGAATCTGGGTATTTTCCTGTTCGTATTGTTCTTTCGGTTTTTCCGGGGGAGACGGTTTTTCTCAGGCAGGTTGTAATCCCGGAAAATTTGAAAACGAAAGCCTATGTCGTAGAACGTCTTATGCTTTTCGACCCACCGGAGCGGTTCTCGCAAACCAGAATTACCAAAGGAATCGAGCGGGTTCGAGCCACCGGTTGGCTTAATGTCTCCGCTGAGCCGCAATTATTATTAGACGAAACCGGTTTTTGGCTTCTAAGAGTGCCAATTTCCGAAAACCGCTCGGTTGCGATGAACGGTATCCTCGGATACACTCCCGGAGCAGGCGGAAAGGGCAAATTGACCGGGCATTTTGACGCCGCTTTTTACAATATAGCCGGAACAGGGCGCGAACTGAAGCTTCTTTGGGATCAGGTGGCCACGGAGAAAATGGAAATAGAGGCATCCTATGTCGAGCCGTGGATTCTCGGAGGCAATGGCGATGCCGAATTGACAGGCAATTATTACTCGAGGGATTCGACCTACACACGCCGTGAAATCGGCCTCAAATATTCATTGCCCTTGGATTTCAACTTAAGATTCATTAATGGCGCGTCCTTTCGTGCGGTCGATCCCGATTCGATAGGGCAGAATGTCTATCGAATTCCAGCATCACGAGAGTATTCCATAGAATCAGGAATGGAATGGAGTGGCCTTCGCCCGAAAATCAACCCCCGAAAGGGAATTTATGCGAAACTTACGCTTCAAGGCTCTTATATCGACCGAAGCGGTCCCGATTTCCTTTTCGAAGATTTCGACAAAAATGAGCCGATGTTGCGATTAAAAAGTGATTTTAAGACTGCTTTTGAGGTATTACACGAGCAGGTGCTTTTTGTTGGGATTCACAACCGAAGCGCTTTTTCGAAAAAACAGCTCCCGCTTTCCGACAGGTATTATCTCGGCGGATGGGGAAGTCTGCGTGGTTATCGGGAGGAGCAATTTTCGGCGGAACACATCCTTTGGGCGAATATTGAGTGGCGTTTGCTTCTCGGTTCGGAGGCGCATGGATACGCCTTTTTTGACAGCGGAGTATTAAAAAGACCGAAGGAGAACGAAGATTTCCGTTTCAGCTACGGCGTTGGATTGCGTTTAAACAGCGCAATTGGAAGGTGGGATGTCTCCTACGGTGTCGGCACCGAGGATGCAATAACCGGCGGATATCTTCATGTGGGACTTAGCACAGGTTTCGAGTAGTTAAATCTCGGTTGTGTAACCCTCCTCGGGGACGACGACTTCCAGAGCGGGATTCATCTCCCTTATCGCATCTGCGAAGATAAGCGATTGCTCCTCCTCACCATGTACCACGAAAACCCTTTTGAGCCTTTGTCCGCAACCGCGAACATAATTCAGAAGTTCGTCTTTGTCGGCGTGCGAGCTGAATGCATCTATTTTTACAACCTCCGCGCGTAAATTATATTCCTCGCCGAATATTTTCACTTTCGGATGGCGTTCCACAATGCGCCTACCAAGAGTGTTTTCGGCCATGTAACCTACAACGAGGATGGTGTTGCGCTTATCTTCGACGTTATTCTTAAGGTGGTGCAAGATTCGCCCTGCTTCGCACATCCCGCTTGCCGAGATAATGATCATCGGCTCGTTCATTCTGTTGAGAAGTTTCGAGTCCTCGACGCTCCGAACATAGGTTATTTTGCCGAAACCGAAGGGGTCTTCGTATTTACGGATCATCTCCTGCGCTTCATCATCGAGATACTTGAAATTCCGGCGAAAAACCTGTGTAACATTGATTGCGAGCGGCGAATCGATGTAAATCGGTATGTTTGGGATAGCCCCTTCGCGATGAAGTTCATGAAGGTTATAGATAATCTCCTGAGTGCGTTCCATTGCGAAACTTGGGACAATGGTTTTTCCGCCGCGTGTGTAGGTGCGGTTGATAGCTTCCGCGAGATCGCCCTTGGCGTTTTCTACCGCGTCATGGTTGCGGTTGCCGTAAGTTGATTCGATTATCAGCGTTTCACACCCAGTAACCTGCTTGGGATCAAGCAAAAGTGGAAGGTTTTTTCGCCCCAAATCGACCGCGTAACATACCTTTTTTCGTCTTCCTTTATCGGAAATCTCGAGTTCGACAACTGCACTGCCTAATATATGCCCAGCGTCGCGGAAAATTGCGCGAATATTTTTTGTAACGCCAAACCAATGGGAATAGGGTCTTGGGACGAACTGCTGAATTGCATCGAGGGCATCTGTTATCGAATAAACAGGTTCGATTAATTCGAGTTCTTCACGCTCGTTCTTTTTATTTAAAAATTCCGCATCCTTCTCCTGAATGTAGGCGGCATCGGTGAGCATATATGCGCAAAGGTCATCCGTGGGTTTAGTCGAATAAATCGGACCTTCGAAACCATTACGAACAAGGCTTGGAAGGTTGCCGGAGTGGTCGATATGTGCGTGGCCGAGGATAACCGCATTGATTGATGAGGGGTCGAAGGGTAGGTTACGGTTTTTTTCGTTCGCTTCCGCTCGATGCCCTTGGAAAAAACCGCAATCGAGGAGAACTCTTTCGCCGTTGGTTTCTATAAGGTGCTTCGAGCCAGTAACTTGGCGTGCGCCGCCGTGAAAAGTGATCTTCATCTGTGGGAGTTCCTTCCTATTTGAGATAGACGACGCGCTTTGTAATTGTGTTTTCGCCGATTTTTGCGCGGAGGAGGTAAACACCGGAAACGGTAGTTTTTTCCGGCATCCAGACTAGCTCAATATTGTCCGTTAACGAGTTTGAATGTGATTTATCAATCAGTTTTGAAACAAGGTCGATGCTCTCTATCTTTCGGCCGGTGAGGTCGAAAATCTCCATCTGAGCGTCCGAATAACCTTCACCTGCGAAATCGATAGCAATCCTTACCGCCGAATTAAAAGGGTTCGGATAGGCACTCATCGAGATTATTTCCGGTTTCGCCGGTTGCTCTTCGGCGTGATGAAGCGCGGTTGTATCTGGATAATAAATGGCGATGTCATCGATGAACCAACCAACCTGGACATTCGCGCTCGACGAACCGAAATCCCAGCTCAGGCCTACAGTTTGCCCTGCCCAGGGAGTAATATCGACTCGAACTTCGTGCCACCACTTCTGTTTGCTTAGTCCCGCAAAGGCCATCTCATAGGGGATGAGCCGGTTCCAACTGCTCATCGGGAAATCGTAACCGGGGGTTGGCGATAAAATCACGCTTTCGGTCGGGGAGAGCCATAGTTTGAGATTTCCGCCGTCGTGATATTCCCCACTGGCGATGTCCTGAAAACTGAACCATTGCATATAGGAAAGCGTCAGGCTATCCACGTCCGGAAGTTCGATGCTGTTGAGAATCAATCGGCTTTGGCTGGTGTTGCTGTAATCGCCGGTCAGAATCGTTCCCCAGACTTTGGTTCCGGAATACGGCTCGATTATCCCTTGTGAGGGTGTGCCGTATCTCCAATCCTGAATATCCGGCAAAGCAGTCGTAACAAAACCGCCGCTATCGGTTTCGAAATTTGTTTGGTAAACGTAAATTGGGTTTATCGGTGCGAGTTTGACATCGAGGCGCGCTAAACCTGAATCAGGAACTGTAACCGCGAGGATTTTGTCGTAATAGCCTCTTCGAGTGAATTTCAGGTTGTATGTTCCCGGTAGAAGAATGCGATGATAATAGCCATTCGAGGCAGTCGAATAGACATTCTTTTGGAGTTCGATGATTCCAACGGTAACATCGAGCGAATCGCCGGAAATGCTGTCTGTAACGACACCATTGACGCCATGGTTAAGAATCACCTCAATCGCCGCGCAGAAAGCGTCGTAATTGTTGTTCCAAAGGCTTGGAAGTGTGCTGAAGGTCGGGGTTTTCGTGTTGCCCAATTCGACTGTCAGGTGCAAATCGCCGTTGGTCCAATATGTCCAATCCTGAAGCGAGCCGTTAACTTCATACCAATCAAATCCATTTGTTATTCCGTTAGGAAAACTTGAACTTCCGAACATAGGTGGATTTCTACTTGAATAATTGATAGCGAGGAATTTGTAGAGAGAGTCGTCGGGGCATCGAGTTACTGTGTGATCCCATGGATAGTTCACTAACAGCGCGCCACCATGGTGGTTGATTGTGTAGCTAATTTTTTTAGTTTTGAACCAATCGATAATAGCCTTGGTTTCTGCATAGGCTGTAAAGGTGTTGTCGTCGCCACGGACGCCGTCCGGAACCGGGAAATTGCGGTTCATATCGACGAGGTTGTTCATCGTCCGCCGGATAGCGACATAGCCGTCGGGATTTAGCAGAGGATTGATATATATCTCGCAAGAATCCACGAGGCGCGTGATTCTTGGATCAGTGCCGTAGTTATCTGTAAGCGAGTCGATGAACCACATAAGGAACATCATTCCGACTACCTCGTCGCCATGCATTGTGCTGATATAGCAAAACTTTGGTTTGGCCTCCTCCCAGCTGGCACGCTTGGAGATTTTCATCATCAGCAAAGGCCTGCCGCCCTGCGAATAGCCGAAAGTGTCCAATTTAGCAATTACCGGATGCGCCGCGACAACTCCCGTCATAAAGCTGACATATTGCGCCATTGTCGGGTAGCCCGAAGGTTCACGCGTCAACGCGGCGATAGCACGGGCGTCCGTTTCCGGAAGAACCTCAACCGGATAGCCGAGATCAAGAAGTGTCGGCAGATCTCTGTCGAGAACAACTCCGCGAAGTAGGCCTGACGAAGGATTGTAATCATCTATCATCAATCCGGCGGATTGGGTCTCGCGAATAGCTTCCCTGTTAGGGACTATCAACTCGACATCGATCTCTTCCGGCATCGCGAAAGAGATCGAAATTATCAATAGAATGAGAAGTAAGAACCTTTGCATCGTAGCCAGCCTGTTACTTCAAGAGGGTTATAGCCTTGGTTGTGCGACCATTCGGGGTATTTGTTCTTGCGAGATAAACGCCGCTGGGAAGATTTTCCCCGTTTTCGCTTGTGCCGTCCCAGACAACTTCGGAATCGGAATTGGGAGTCAGTCTTTTAACGAGTCTTCCCGAAACGTTGAAAATTTCTATTTCGTTTTTAGATGAGATTTTGCATGCCGCATTGAATGGATTCGGGGTTATCGAAAGATATGAGTTTTCCGGCAACCTGCTCTGTTCAGCGATATTGCTGACATAATGAACCGCTTCATAGGCGTTGGCCATACCATAGCCAGTTTCATTATCGAAACCGGCGGCGCCGATGTCGGTTGCAGTTAAAGTTAGGACTTCCCTAACCTGAACATTGGTCAGTGAGGGATTTTGTGAGAGTATCAAGCCGCATATACCTGACACCTGTGGGCAAGCCATGCTTGTGCCGACCGCATGCATATAAATATGATCGGCAGGGGATAGCGAAGGATCTTCGTTGGCTTCGAAAACAGATACCACCCAAGTTGACCAAATTGTTTCGGTGATGTCGCCGAAAAAGGAGCTTTGACCCCCCGGCGCAACAACATCGAGGTTAGAGCCGTATTGGCTGTAACTCGAACGATTTCCGCCGGCTGTGCAACTTCCGACAGCGATAACATCCGGATCGCTCGCGGGATAGGAAACCGCAGTAACCAATGGCGCCATGTTTCCCGAAGCGGCCACGAGAGTAACACCCATCGAAAAAGCGTAATCTATTGCGGCGGCCTGCGCAGGATCGGAACCGCCGAGTCCACCAAGGCTCATCGAGATAACATGCGCCCCGACAATGGCGGCATATTCGATTCCCGCGGCGATAGCGGTTACCGTTGCCTGGCCTTCGGGATTAGCAACTCGAACTGGAACTATTTTACATCCGCCGCCCGCAACTCCTGCGAACATCGTGGCATTATCCATCACCGCCGCGGCGATTCCCGCGCAATGGGTGCCGTGAGAAACGCCAACATCCGTGCCCATCCAAGAGCCTACACCGTTTCCAACGCTCGGGTCCGGTTCGCCCCAGCCGTCGTCGCCAAAGTAATGGATATCAGGATTCCAATCCTGCTGATCCGGTGGCGTGGTCGCCTCGTTGCCGGTAACTCCTCCGACGAAATCGTAACCGAAAAGGTCGTCCACAAAGCCGTTTCCGTCGTCGTCGATGCCGTTAATATACTCGTAGTCGTAAACGAGATCGATTGTGCCGCGATTTTCGATATCCTCGCCGGGATTTATCCAGATATTGTCCTTCAGGTCTGGGTGGTCAACATCGACGCCGGAATCGAGAATGGCGATAAGTATATTCGGATTGCCGCGCTGTATATCCCATGCCTGTGGACATTGCATTATGAATTTGTCCCATTGGTTTGGCGGATTAGTGGGGGTCGGTGATGCGCTATTGACGAAATAGGGGTCGTTTGGAATGAACTGTATGTATTTGTAATAATTAGGGGTTGTCCATTTAACCAAACCTGTGGATTCGAGCATACGCAGATTCTCGATAACTTCTGGTTCTGCGGATCGATGAATCGCTTTGCGGGTTGTGAGATCGTTGGCGAGAACCGCGCGGTTCCATGAGTCGAAATCGATTTCCGGTTGCCAATTGTAAACATAAATCTCCAAATCCCGCGTAATCCTATGAACAGTGGCGTTATTGTCTGCGGCGATTACCTTGATTTCGGCCAGTGCATTCGCGTCGAGAGGCGAGAAAACAACCTGCCCTAAAGCGAAATCCGGTCGGAATGAATTTTGGTTTGGAGTTACGATTGCGAAGGCGAGAGACATCGATGAAATAAACAGAAAGGTTATGGTCAGAAGAAACCTCGAATTTTGCATTTTGTCCTCCCAAAGAAAAATGCCGCAACCGAGGGTTACGGCAAAGAAGCTCATTACCCGCGATTGTTGTTTATGCTTGCCAAACAGATTGCGATTCTTTCATAAAATCTCCATATCCATTTAATATATATATTGAACAGAGAATTTCAACCTCACAATGAAGTTATGGGGTTTATATCAAAAATCTGCTGAACGAGACTCACAGATTAAGTCGATGACTCGTCGATGTATCGATTTATCATTGGAAAAAACTGAATATTTCTAATTTACATTAGAATATTAATTAGATAGAGTGATACTGCATAGAGGTTCAGAAAAACCTCAATCCTCCTCCTCAGCTTTTAGCGATATTTCCAGTGTTGAAAGGAGGATAAGCTCAAGTCCGTTATTGCTGATGCCTTCGATGTGATCTCGGTATATCTTATCGAGGTCGAGCCAATCAACGATGCCACGAACTCTGAGATCGGCAATACTTTCACGTATAATCGACTTGAAATTATCATCAAACATAATGGCACGGTCATAATCGATATAGTTTAGCCGCGAAAAAATACGAAGAGTTTTCCAAATCGGCGCAAGAAAGCGGAAAGAATCCAAACGCCTGTATGGATAAGCATGAATAGTCTTGTAGATTTTGTTCAAAGCGCGTCGAGAAAAGAATTCAAGGTTAGAAATGTCGATCTTTCCCCCAAGAAAATTTGCCGAAGGAAGCGTAAATAGAGCAGGATATTTTTTAATAAGGATTTTTCGGTAGAGGTTTTCTCTAAGTCTGTAATGCCGAGGGATTTTGAAACAGAAGTCCACCCATTCACGAGTTAGAAACGGCGTTCGGAAGCTGTATCCATCACGGAGGTTGATCTTCCGGGTAAAATTTGTTTGTCTAATACCAAAATCCAGTTGGTCATCATATGACATCATTGACTTATCTACGAAAGGTTGATCAGGAAGGCTATCTGCGAGGTTAAAACCGGGTTTAGCGAGATTTACCGAATGTGGAACGGTGTTCCATTGGACAAAATAGGATTTGGCTTCATCCCAAGTCATATTTTCAAATTGCGGAATATGTGAGCCTGCCAGAACATCACCAATGCCCCAAATAGTTATCGCTTTTGAAAATGATGCTGATTACCCATTATTCAGTGAGTATAACAGGTATCTACATGTGAAAAAGTAATTAGGGCTTAACTCGTATCTTCACACCGCCGACAATCGCCGCGAAAAGATTGTATAGCAGAGCACCGACCGCCGCGCCTATACCTCCTGAGACGCCCACAAAAAGGCCGTAGAGGATGCCTAATAATAGCCCACCTAAAAATCCACCACCAGCGCCGAGGAGGGCGCTAAGAGGATTGTTATCCTCCAAGCCGAAAGCCGCGCCGCCGGCAATTCCGAAGATGACTCCCATCAAAAGGCCGACTAAAAGCCCAAGGACGAGATAGGCTATCAGAGCTAATTTGAACACCGTCCAAGCATTTACGGATTTGATTTCGAGCACTCGGGTTTCTTCCATTATTCCCCTCTAATTACAATGGTTTAATTGCGCGAATCTCACGAATAAGTTCTTTCGGAACCGCGATATGAACAACCGGAGTTCCTGACTTTGTCTTAACCACGCGGATAACTTCAGCAGTTGCGGCGAATTTGCCCGCTCTGTCGAGTGTTGTTATAATTTGCCCCTTTTCAGGAAGAGGCGCGAATTCGTGCGGGATGCGAATCAGCGCGCGGTCATCGCTCCATGTCTCATCGATGACGAATATCGCAAGTCCAGGGCATTGCGCGATGCAGTTTCCACAACCGTTGCAGGCCTCCTGATCGAGTTCCGGAAGGTCGTTGATGTCCTCCATTTGGGCAATGCACCCAAAGGGACACGAAGCCACACATGGGTCGCAGGGGATTCTTTGCCAGCATTCGATAACCGCGTAGGGGCCGATTTTTCTGCGCTCTTCGGATGGAAAAGTTCTTTCGATAAGCTCTTTTTCAGGAATCCCGTGTTTCTGGATTTCGTATGCCATTAGTTCTCTCCCGTTTTGCATTCGAATCGGCATTGTTCGAGGCCGCAACGGATATGTTCCCCAACTGGCCCACTTCTAAGACGGTCTAATTCCGCGTGATATTCGCAAGTTTTGGTTTCATAAGCCTCGATTTTCTTCCCGAGGGCTTTTGCGGCGGATAAACCGGCAATCGCGCCTTCGATCATCGCCGCCGAGGCCTCCTCTATTCCGCCGACATCGCCAGCGACATAAATTCCCTCTGTCGTGGTCATCATGTTTATATCGCGCAATGGAACTTCACCGCCAAGCTCTCGGATATATGCCATTTCGCACTCCGCAAGCCGGAAAAAGTCAGCGAGTGGAGTCAGCCCGACCGCGAGGCAGATGAAATCGCATTCGATATGCCTTTCCGCGCCGGTGATTGGGCGCCATTTATCGTCGATAGGAGCGATAACCGCGCCGGTAACGCAATTCTCGCCGATAGCTTCGATAATGGTATGCCTTGTGAGAATTGGAATTCCCAACCGGGCTATTTTACTGGCGTGCACCCAGTAGCCGCCGACTCTGTCCATTCCTTCAACCACCGCGGCGACATCTATTCCTGCCTGTTTCAGCTGATAGCTAACAATCAGACCGATATTACCCGCGCCGACCATTAGACCGCGCTTTCCCGGCGCGACACCATAAACGTTCATCAGAGTTTGGACTGCGCCAGCGCCGTAGATTCCCGGTAGGTCGTTATTTGGGAAGGGGATGGTCTTTTCTTGTGCGCCTGTTGCGACTATTATCTTCTCCGGTTTGAATTTTACGAGCTTTTTGTCCTGTTCGACCGCTGTTACGACACCATCTTCGTAATATCCTGTGGCGGTTGTGCGAAGCATAAACTTAAAATTCGGCGCGCCGCTTATCGATTCGAGAAGTTTTGTTGGAATCCAAATTCCGCGAACGCCAGCATATTCCATTTCCGAGCCGAAAAATTTATGTGTCTGTTTGACGAGCTGGCCGCCCAGTTCGAGTGCGTCGTCGATAAGCACAGTATCACAACCAGCAAGCACAGATTCTCTCGCTGCGGCCAAGCCTGCCGGCCCACCCCCGATTATCAGAACTTCGGGGCGGTTCACAGAAGTTCCCCTTTCCCACGCTGGCGCCGGACTACCATTCCCTCGCGAAGTGGTTCGACACATACGCGGACATTCGGTCTGCCGTCAACCTCCATTAGGCAACTGCTACAATGGCCAATCGCACAGAAAAAACCGTGAGGACGTTTGTGCCGTATCGAATAGCGAAGGACATATACGCCATGGTCATGTAAGGCCGCGGCGATCGGCTCGCCCTCGAAACCACTCATTTCAGAGCCTTCGAAGATAAATTTAACTTGTTTTCCGCGCTTAAATTCTAATATCGGATGCTGTTCAATACGCAATTTTTCCTCCGTTTACAAATTCACTTTCATTCCCGGTTTGATATCGCGCTTCATAAACCAGCCACGGTTAACCTCGATGGTGTATTTAATGGGCTTAGAAGGGTAATAACTATTCGTATCGTGGGGTTTCATCCATTTGATGTCGGTGATTATCGAATCTTCGCCGATAAAGGCGATGGAAAGCGGAATAAAGGTATTTTTCATCCAGAAAGGATGTTGTCCGACTTCATCGAAAATGAACAACATTCCAACCGAGTCGGGAAGGTAATTGCGGAACATCAATCCCCGGCTTCGCGATTGGGGATTATCCGCGATTTCCACACGAAGACGGTGGCCGGCGATATCGACAACCTTTGTTGGAAGCTTCGGTTCATAGACATTCTGTTCTTCGACCCCCGAAGATTCCTGTGCCTGGGGGTTTTCGGTTTTCGGCTCTATTATCTCGGGGGTGTTTTTGCATGCCGAGATAGTGAGGAAAACCAAGATAAGTATCAATATTGAAATCCGCATAATTTATAATTCTATAGCGTCTAAGGCCAATTGTCAAGCCATTAACTCAGCAAAATTTGTTATGTTATTTATCGAAAACAATTCATTTGAAACTTGACGGCATTGATTCGGAGTCTTATTATATCAAGCTGTTTCGTTTCTTAATTTGGAGTTATCATGGCTTTCGAGAAGCATGGGTTAGCGCAAGAGTCGATTAATACCATCCGCTTTCTTTCTGCAGATAGCATTCAGAGAGCGCGTTCGGGACATCCGGGGTTACCTATGGGTGCCGCGCCGATGGCTTATGTGCTTTGGATGAATCATCTCAAATTCGATCCAGCAAATCCGAGATGGATAGACCGAGATAGATTTGTTCTTTCGGCGGGACACGGATCGGCACTTCTTTATTCAATGCTCCATCTTACCGGTTCCGGAATTTCTATCGAAGACTTGAAGCAATTCCGGCAGATGGGAAGCAAAACCCCCGGCCATCCCGAGAACTTTATGACTCCCGAGGTCGAAGCAACCACCGGCCCGCTTGGTCAGGGTTTCGCGAATGCTGTTGGAATGGCTGTCGCCGAAGCACACCTCGCGGCGGTTTATAATCGAAACGGCAAAGAGGTTATCAACCATTACACCTATGTCCTCGCCGGCGACGGCGATCTGATGGAGGGCATTTCCTATGAGGCCGCCTCGCTAGCCGGCCATTTGAAACTCGGGAAATTAATTGTTCTTTACGACGACAACGGTATTTCGCTCGCTGGAACAACCTCGCTAACTTTTACCGAGAATATCACATCTCGTTTCGAGGCCGCGGGATGGCAGGTTATCTCAGTTGCCGACGGCAACGATATCGACGCCATCGACGATGCGATTGTCGCGGCAAAGATCGAAAAATCGAAACCGACACTTATTCGCGTGAAAACAATCATAGGATATGGTTCGCCCAAAAAAGCAGGAACTTATCATTCCCACGGTGCACCACTGGGAGAGGAAGAGCTTATTGCGGCAAAAAAAGCGCTCGGATGGGAATTTGATGAACCTTTCATTGTCCCTGAAGAAGTGCGTAAACATATGGCGGACTTCGCAGTGAATGGCGCAAAGGCGTTCGCTGATTGGAAACGTTGTTTCGATGCCTATTCGTGTGAATTTCCAATACAAGCGGGAGAAATTGAAAGCAGATTTTGCGGCGATGTTCCTCAGGATTTGTTCGACGATATTCCGATGTTCGATATGGATGAGGGTAAAATTGCCACTCGCGTGGCTTCGGAAAAGGTTATGCAGTATCTTGGCGAAAGACTTCCCGATCTTTTCGGCGGTTGTGCGGATCTAAATCCCTCGACCTTCGCATGGCTCAAGGGAAAGGGAGATTTCCAGCCGCCGGATATAAAACCGGAAAATGTTCAGGGCGAGATCGGCGGACAATGGGATTATACAGGACGTAATCTGCATTTCGGTGTCCGTGAACATGCCATGGGGGCTATAGCCGTTGGGATGGCGCTTCATGGCGGTTTCATTCCATTTACCGGAACCTTTTTTATATTTAGCGATTATATGCGTCCGGCAATTCGTCTCGCCGCACTCTCGAGGCTTCGTGTAATTTTCGTTTTCAGCCATGACAGTATCGGGGTGGGCGAGGACGGCCCGACACATCAGCCGGTAGAACAGCTCATGTCTCTTCGTGCGGTGCCTAATCTTAATGTGATAAGACCTGCGGACGCCAACGAGGTTATCGAAGCATGGAGAGTCGCCCTTTCGGAAAGGGAAACCCCCACGGCACTGGTTTTAAGCCGGCAGAATCTGCCGATAATCGACCGCGACAAATGCCTTACTGCAGAGGGTTTGGCTAATGGGGGCTATGTTCTTTGGCAGTCAGGCGATGGCATGCCCACTGCGATAATCATCGCAACCGGTTCCGAGGTGGCAATCACGATGGAAGCCGCAGAAAAAATCGCATCTGAGGGAGTGAATGTTCGGGTCGTCTCTATGCCCTGCTGGAGACTTTTCGACCAACAGGACACGGAGTATCGTGAAATGGTTTTACCCTCCGAAGTAAAGAAGCGTGTTGCGGTGGAAGCCGGAAATAGCGCTGGATGGGAAAAATATGTCGGTTTGGACGGCATTATTATAGGTATGGACAGCTTCGGGGCGAGTGCTCCGGGAGGTCAATTATTCGAGAAATTCGGTATCACCGCGCAGGAAGTTTATTTGGCGGTGTCGTGTATTATCCAAAAAGGAGAATGAGATGGCGGGACTCCACAAACTCAATGAGTTGGGTCAATCTGTCTGGCTGGATTTCATCAGCAGGGAAATCATCGAAAATGGCGAATTGAAGAAATATATCGAGCGCGGTATTTCCGGCCTAACTTCGAATCCGACTATATTTGAGAAAGCTATTGCACGAAGCGGAATTTATGATAGCGAAATTAATAGATTAGCTCGCGAAGGTGACTCTGCCTTCGAGGTTTACGAGAAGCTCGCGGTGAAGGACATCTGCGACGCCGCAGATATTCTCCTTCCGGTTTACAACACTTCGAAGGGGATTGATGGCTATGTTAGCCTCGAAGCCAACCCCCATCTCGCATTCGATACCGAGGGCACAATCGAAGAAATTAGGCGTCTGCACGGCCTTATCCACCGTCCAAATGTATTATTCAAAGTGCCGGGAACGGTCGAGGGTATTTCAGCCATCGAGGAACTTGTCGCTAGTGGTGTCAATGTCAATGTTACCCTTATCTTCTCGGTGTTGTATTATGAATATATCGCAGATGCTTATATTAAAGGGTTGGAACGTTTTGAGGCTTCGGGGGGTGATATTTCGAAAGTTGCTTCGGTGGCGTCATTTTTTGTGAGCCGAATCGACAGCGCAGTCGATAAAAACCTCAAGGAACTTGGAATCGACAGCCTTCTCGGAAAGACCGCGGTTGCGAATGCGAAATTAGCCTACTCGAAGTCCAAGAGAATATTCCGTGGCGAGAGATGGGAAAAATTAGCGGCAAAGGGCGCAGGTGTTCAGCGGTTACTTTGGGCGAGCACAAGCACGAAGAACCCCGATTATTCCGATACAATCTATGTCGATAAGCTAATCGGTGCGCATACTGTAAATACTATGCCTCCGGAAACCATCGACGCCTTCGAAGACCACGGCATTGCCGAATTGACAATCGAAAAGGAACTTGAAAAGGACCTTAGTCGGCTCGACAAACTCGACGCCTTCGGAATCGACCTTAATGCGGTAACTAACAAGCTCTTGTCGGATGGTGTGGCGAAATTCACAGCCTCATTCGATTCGTTGATAAAGAGCATCGAGAGTAAAATTGATTAGCCGGTTCCCAAGATAAGAGGGATCGGCGTAAAAACAGACGGAAACTCGTCAATTCCGGCGGGTTTCCGGTCTTTTTTTCATGCTAATGCTCTATAGATGGCCTTTTGCTCAAATGGAGCTTTGATATTGACAATCACAAAAGCGGATTTATCTTATTCGCGACTTTTTTTATGGAGGTCATTATGATCGAACTTATGGACAAAACTCAGCTCGACCGAAGCCTTCAACGCATGGCATTGGAAATTGTCGAACGCAATAAGGGCGCGGCAAACCTCGTCATTATCGGGATTCGGAGCAGGGGTGTTTTTCTCGCGGAAAGGCTTAAAGCGACTATCGAAGTGAACGAGAAGGTCGAAATTCCAATGGGAAGCATCGATATTACTCTTTACCGCGATGATTTTAAGGAACTTACAGCTTCTCCGAATGTCGGCGGCACGGAGATTCTCTTCGATGTCGAAGACAAAGATGTCATCCTTGTGGACGATGTGCTATACACCGGACGAACTGTCCGCGCGGCTCTGGATGAGATAATAGATTTTGGCAGGCCGAAGACTATCCAACTGGCGGTCGTAGTCGATAGGGGCAACCGCGAATACCCTATCTGCGCGGATTACATCGCAAAACAGATAAGCCTGAAAGAATCAGAATATGTCGAGGTTCGCATAAACGAGATTGACGGAGAAGATCGAGTAGTCAAAGTTATAAAGGAATAACGGGGCTTTTTAGCCCCTTTTTTTTAGGAGCCATATGAACAGCAGAAAACATCTTTTGGGGTTAGAAGGCTACAGCGGCGAGGAAATTCTTGAAATTCTCGACCACGCAAAAGCTTTTCGGGAGGTTCTCGACAGGGATATAAAAAAAGTGCCGCCCCTTCGCGGAATAACCGTCGCAAATCTTTTCTTCGAGCCTTCGACACGGACGCGAATGTCCTTCGAGCTTGCCGAAAAACGAATCAGCGCCGATGTTGTCAACTTCTCGGCATCGACATCGAGCCTGAAAAAAGGCGAAAGCCTTCGCGACACCGTCGAGAACATCCTCGCGATGAAGATCGACATGATAGTAATTCGACACAGCGCGACAGGTGCACCGCATTATATAGCGCGGAGGTGTAATTCCATCGTCATCAACGCCGGCGATGGCTCACACGAGCATCCGACACAAGCTCTTCTCGACCTTTTCACTATTCGCGAGAAATTCGGCGACCTCGAGGACCTTAGGGTTGCACTCGTCGGAGATGCGCTTCACAGTAGGGTTATACGTAGCAATGTTTTTGGTTTAAAGGCTCTTGGCGCTGAAATAACCCTTTGCGCGCCGGCGACTCTTTTGCCAAAGGGTGTCGAAAACTGGGGTGTTAAGATAACCCACGATATCGAGGAAGCGATTACCGGCGCTAATGTTGTGAACATCATGCGGCTTCAGCTTGAAAGGCAGACTTCGGGTTATATTCCATCTCTTCGTGAGTATTCAAGATTGTGGGGAATCGATTCGAACCGTGTTGCGCTGATGGATTCGGATCATATGATTATGCACCCCGGCCCGATGAATAGGGGGGTCGAGATAACTCAGGATGTCGCGGATTCAGATGAATCGGTTATTTTGGAACAGGTAACGAACGGCGTTGCGGTGAGAATGGCAGTGCTTTACCTGCTGTCTCCGCTTCGTAGGGAGGCTGTGGAGGCTTGAGAATAGCCTATCTGGCATATACCGACCTCAAGAGACAGGGTGCGCCGAAAATCCACGTCAGCGCAATAGTTGAGGGTTTGGCGGATCTTGGCCACAAGATAACATTGGTTGTTCCAGCAGGTTTCGGTGGAATCGAACATCGAAATGTTCGAGTGGTCGAAATCGCTCAAAAACCGATGATATCGATATTGTGGGCGCGAAAAGTGGCAAAGTGGCTCTATGACAATGCTGGTGAATTAGATGTAGTATATGAAAGGGATTTTTATAATTCTGCCTCGATCGCCAGAAATACTGTCAGAGCGAATATCCCCTTCGTGCTCGAAATGAATGGAAGCCTGAAGGCTGAGAAATCGGTATCGAGTGAAAAATCGAGATACAAGTTGTGGAACAGTCTCGACTTGCATTTTTCGGTGAAAAAACGGTTAAAATTGGCCGATAGGGTAATTTGTGTAGCACCGGGGCTTATCGAAGAATACGCGCCAATGACTGGCGACCGCGAGAAATTTGTGTTTCACCCTAACGGAGTGGACACCGAAATATTCTGCCCGGTCGAGAATAAAGATGTCCTTCGCGAAAAGATCGAGCTATCACTTTTCAAGCCTTTATTGGGTGCAGTAGGGAGTATTTTACCATATCATGTCGATAGTCCGGTTATTCCGGCGATGGAAATTCTCGCTGAGCGGTATCCGCAAATAGGTCTTGTTTTTGTGGGCGGAGGCCCCGGAAAAGAGAATTTGATGGCAGTAGCAAAAGCAAGCTCTGTCCGCGATAAAATTCATTTCCGAGGGCCGGTATCCACCGAAGAAAGCGCAAAATATATCGCCGCGTTGGATGTCGCTTTAGCTTGGTCAACCGAGGAAACCGCCGTGGGAACATGGCCTGTCAGACTCTCAGCCTATTCTTCATGCGGAATTCCGATTGTGGGGCCAAATTGGGGGACATATTTAACTTTCGAGTCGGCAGGTGTGCTTAAGGCATCTGCTGGAGCCAATCCGAAGAGCATAGCCGATGCTGTTTCTGAAATTATCGAAAATCCGGAAATCTCCGCCGAAATGTCGCGTGCCGGTCGCAAATTCGCCGTAGAAAACCTTTCGTGGAAATCGATTGTCGATAAGACGGAAAAACTTCTTTATGGAGTAGTCAACAATTCAAAGAATTAGGTGGTCGATATGGAAGAAAAAAAGGGTATTGTAATCAAAAACGGGCGTGTCATCGACCCAGCTAATGGCATCGACAAAATCGCCGATGTCTTTATAATCGATGACATTATCGAGAAAATTGGTGGCCGCAAAAACTACGAAGGCTACGTGGAAATCGACGCCACAGGCAAATATGTCTTTCCGGGTCTTGTGGATATACATGTCCATTTTCGGGAACCGGGCGGCGAGGATGCGGAAACTATCGAAACCGGCGCGGAAGCCGCTGTTAGGGGTGGGTTTACTTCTGTCTGCTGTATGCCGAACACACATCCGCCGGTGGACACAGCCTCGGATGTTCGGTTTATCTTTGATCGCGCAAGCTACGCACCTTGCAGGGTATATCCGATTGCCGCAATCAGCAAAAACCTCGAAGGCAAAGAGCTTTCCGAGATGGGCGATTTAGCGTTGGCCGGTGCCGTAGCCTTCTCCGACGACGGCAGGCCGGTCGAAAACTCTCAGCTACTACGTAACGCATTGACCTATTCTTCGATGCTTGGCGCGAAACTCGCCCTTCATTGCGAAGACCTCGGTTTGGCCAATAACGGAAGCATGCACGAGGGTGAGGTCAGCGGTAAATGCGGAATGCCGTCATCTCCGGGAATCGCCGAAACGGCTATGATTGCGCGCGACATAATGATAGCGGAATATCTCGGTGCGTCGGTGCATTTTTGTCATGTCAGTGCGCGCGAGAGTGTGCAGATAATCCGCGATGCGAAGACGCGTGGCGCGAAAATCACAGCCGAAGCCACACCGCACCACCTGCTCCTTACCGATGCTGAAATTCCCAAATCAGGTTTCGACGCGCTTTTCAAGGTAAATCCGCCGCTTAGGAGCGCCGAGGATGTCGCAATACTCCGTGAAGCGCTTATCGACGGCACAATCGACGCCATCGCAAGCGACCACGCCCCGCATCCAACACACGAAAAAGACCGCGATTTCATCACCGCACCCTTTGGGATTATCGGCCTCGAAACCTCTGCGGCACTGATTCACACATTCTTTGTTAAAGAGGGGTTAATCGAAATCTCGCGTATGATCGAGCTTATGAGCACAAACCCAGCGCAAATTTTCGATCTTCCTGCTGGGACGCTTTCGCAGGGCGCATTTGCAGATGTTACTATCTTCGACCCGAAACTCGAATGGATGGTCGATAAGTCGAAATTCGCCAGCATCTCGAAAAACACCGCCTACGACGGATGGAAACTTACCGGAAAAGCAGTGATGACAATAGTCGATGGCGAGATAGTTTTTAACGAAATGGAATAAGATGACAGTATATCCGATTATTATTGGCGGCGAAAAAAGGGAAACCGGCAAAACTTTCGCAATATTTAATCCTTACGACGGCAATAAGATAGCCGATATTTGTGTTGCGGAAGAGAAAGAGATCGACGACGCACTGAAATCAGCTAAGCTCGGATTCGAGATTCTTAAAGAATCGACGATTCGAATGCGCGTAGGATGGCTCAACAAAGCCGAAAAACTTCTCGAAGAGCGCAAAGAGGATTTTGCGAGAACAATCTCGATTGAATCCGGCAAAACAATACGTGAAGCGAGAGGCGAGGTGTCTCGCTCATGCGAAACTATACGTCTGTCGGCTATAGCCGCCGAGGAGCATATGGGCGGCAAAGTCCTGCCTATCGAGACCGCGCCGGCATCCGAGGGCAAATGGGGCTTCTGCAAAAGATTCCCAACGGGACCGGTTCTCGCAATAACCCCCTTCAATTTTCCGCTCAACCTCGCGGTTCACAAAGTCGGCCCTGCAATCGCGGCGGGAAATTCGGTAATCCTAAAACCCGCCAGCTGGACGCCTATAACCGGTCTCATGCTGGGGGATCTTCTATTGGATGCCGGTGTGCCTAAACCGGCGGTCAGTGTTCTTATCGGCCCGGGCGGAAGTGTCGCTGAACCGATTGCTTCGAGCGATATCATCAAGGTTGTAACCTTTACGGGAAGCCCTTCTGTCGGCCAGCGGCTTGCCAAAATCGCCGGAATGAAGCACTTCGCTTTCGAGCTTGGCTCGAACTCGGCTGTTTATGTCGATTCCGACGCCGATATCATGACAGCCGCCGCCAGAATCACATTGGGCGCGTATGCCCTTGCGGGGCAGGTTTGCATATCAACGCAAAGGGCGTATATTCACCGAGAGGTTTTCGACGAATTCAAGAAGCTTTTGATATCGAATGTTCGCGCCTTGAAGGTTGGGGACCCTATGGATGAACTTACCGACGTAGGCCCGATGATTACTGTTGCAGAGGCTGAAAGAATCGAATCTTGGGTGAATTTAGCGGTTGAGAGTGGCGCAAAAATCCTTATCGGCGGCACGCGTAATGGTTCTATCTACGAACCCACCGTCTTAACTGAAGTCCCCTCGAATGCCAATATTGTTGCATCTGAAGCTTTTGGGCCGGTTTTGGTTATCGAGCCGGTGGATAGTCCAGAAGAGGCATTTTCGGCAATAGACCGCTCTGTTTATGGGCTTCAGGCGGGGATATTCACATCGAATATCCATTTGGCGAAGGCGGCCTTTGATAAAATCGATGTCGGCGGTGTCATAATCAATGATATTCCCACTTGGCGCGCCGATTTAATCCCATATGGCGGCAATAAGCTGTCGGGAATAGGCAGAGAAGGCCCCGAATTCGCTCTCGAACATATGACCGTTTGGAAAAGTTTTATTGTGCAATCACCGCTCGACAGATAAATAAACTTAGTGATTCCAGCTGTATTGATCGACTCGCGTAATATTTGCACCAAGAGAACTTAGCTTCTCCTCGAAATTCTCGTATCCCCTGTCTATGTGATAAACTCGGAGAATTTCCGTCCTTCCACGTGCGGCTAATCCTGCGAGCACCATTGCCGCACCCGCGCGAATATCGCTGGCCATAACCTCCGCGCCATCGAGATACGGAGCGCCTGTTACAGTCGCGCGGTCGCCGTTGATTACAATCTTCGCACCCAATCGAATTAACTCCATCACATGCAGAAAGCGGTTTTCGAAAATTGTCTCGCGGATGAAGCCTGTCCCCTCGGCGATTGTTAACGCAACCATGGAGCAGGGCTGAAGATCGGTAGGATAGCCTGGAAAAACAGCCGTCGTGAAATCGACTGCCTTCGGCCTGCCGTGCATTTCAACGCGAATCTCTCCGGGAGAAGTGTCGATTTCCGCGCCCATTTCGGCCATCTTCAGCAGGACGACCGAAAGATGCTCCGGATCGACACCCGTAACTTTGACATCGCCCCCCGCGACAAGCCCCGCGAAGAGATATGTGCCAGCCTCGAGCCTATCGCCTATGGGGATATGATCCGCACCGCGAAGCCGTTCGACACCCTCGATAGTGATAACCGGACCGCCGGCCCCCTTAATCCGTGCGCCCATCGCGGTGAGAAACCTCGCGAAATCGCTTACCTCGGGGTCGGTTGCGGCGTTGATTATTGTAGTTGTTCCCTCGGCGAGAGTTGCGGCCATCATTATATTCTCTGTGCCTGTGTGGCTCGGGCGGTCGAAATAAAGCACGCGTCCTTTTGGTTTACCGTGGCAGTCCGCGGAGATATAGCCGTGTGATTCGGCGATTTCCGCGCCCATTCGATGGAAATTCGTGATATGCCAATTTATCGGCCTCGCGCCAATCGCGCAACCGCCGGGCTGGGAGACCTTCGTGCTCCCGAAACGCGCCAGCATCGCGCCCATAATCATGAAACTTGCGCGCATTTTGCGAACAAGGTCGTAGGGCGCTGGCCTGTTCTCGACATTTGTTGGGTCGATGCGGATTGTGGATTCCTCGACATCGAAATCGACCTTTGCGCCGAGATATTCCATAAGCTGTATCATTATACGGATATCCGCCAAATTAGGGACATTGCGGAGGACAACCTCGCCCTCTTCCGGGATGAGAGCCGCGCAAAGCATCGGAAGAACCGCGTTTTTTGCGCCTTTAACTGCGACTGTGCCGTTGAGCGGTTTGCCGCCATCGATTACAAACATATCGAGACCCATTTTTTCTCCTGTTATTTTTGCCCGAGTTGTCTTATTCGAATCGACATCGCTGTGCGCGAAACGCCGAAACGATCAGCCATCACCTCGATGCGGTATTCTTTATTATCGCGATATAATAGCCATTGTTTTCGCACAGTTTCTTCCGGCATAATAAGCTCTGCGGCGAATCTGTCGGCATCGGATTCCATTCTGCGATTTCCGGTTTCTCCGCCGCATATCTGATATGCTGTTTTATGCGGCATTACAATATGAGCAAGTTCGTGCGCGATAACGAATCTTCGCCGTTCCGGAGAGAGTGTCCGATTTACGATAATTAGCCTTGTCTTTTCGCCCTTAAACGCGATGCCGTCGATTCCGATAAGCTCTTCCTCGCGAAACTCGATTCCGAGCTTTGCGACCAATTCGAGCACATCGACCGGAATTTTCTCCGTATCGAAATGCTTGAACAGCGACCGTGCGTAATCCTGTGCTCTCATGGCATTTAAAGTATCGAATGGAAACCGTCTTGTCAAACTAATACTTCACAAGAAGCTAATTACCTTCCCGTTTTTCGACTCCGGGCAATGGAACACGAGAAGTGTTTTTGGATATGAGATTGGCGATTTTTGTATTCGATTGTATTCTATTTGCATGCAAATGTATTCTAATGTATTCTTTTGTATTCTATTCGAATACATTTGAATCGACATTTAGGACAATTTTTTTTAAATCGCCAGTTATCGTTCTTACCGTTTTGAGAAAGAAACCTGTTATAAATTTGTGGTCATTGATTTGAATTTCGGCTTTCAGAGATATTCCCAAGTGAGATTTGAAACGACAAAAGCTAAAGCTTGACTGAAGAGTGTTAAAAAGCTATTTTTATAATAATATGCTAGACTTCGCATCACATTCGATACCGGAAAAAATAATTGCCAGTGGGCTTGTGATCATCATTTTTTATGCCCTCTCGCGGCTTATTTTCAAACTTCTCGAGAAATGGGTGCGAAATCCGGCGGCTTTGTATGCGTCTCGCAAACGGCTTATCTACGGCATGACCTTGCTCGGCGGTGTTTTCATCGCGAGTATCTGGATGGAGTTTATCTCCGGGTTGTCCACATTTTTGGGGATTATCGGCGCTGGAGTGGCTCTTGCGCTCAAAGACCCGCTCACTTCCATTGCCGGATGGCTTTTCTTGACAGTTTCGCGACCCTATATTCTCGGCGATAGAATTCAAATCGACGATCTAAAAGGCGATGTCGTCGATATCAGTGTTTTTACGACAACAGTGCTTGAAATCGAGGGCTGGGTTGGAGGCGAGCAATCCACAGGTCGCTTGGCGTCGATACCCCATAACTGGCTTTTCGCAAAGCAGATTTACAATTATTCATCCGGTTTCCGCTACATTTGGACAGAAGTCCGTGCGAATATCACCTACGAGAGCGATTGGCGCGAAGCCATTCGGCTTGTTGAAGAAATCCTCGACAAAAATTCGGGCGAAGTGCCTGAACTCGCCGCCAAAGAGATGCGCCTCGCGCGCGAGAAATATTTGATAAAGCTCGGAACGCTTACCCCAATTGTTTACACGAGAATCATAGATTTTGGTGTGGAGCTTACAGCGCGATTTTTGGTGCCGGTGCGTTCGCGACGTGCGATGGAATCTCGAGTTACAAAAGACATTCTCGACGCCTTCAACAACAGCGAGAAAGTTGATCTTGCCTATACCACATACCGCATCGTCGGCACCGGCCACCGCGCGGCGGACGAATAGCGAATCAATTATATACTCAGCAGTATTTTCCCCTTTTGTATTTAGTTTGATTTTGTTATAATTAATCGATTTGCATGTGCAGTTAAAACCCGCAAAGGAAAAATATGAAACCCTCTCAGCCCATTCCGGTTCTTGTGTTTGTGCTTTTCGCACTAATTTTCATCGTATCTTCGATCTTTGGAGAAGTATTCAATGTCTCTAATGTCGTTCAATTCAGAAACGCCCTCATTACTTCAGCGGATAATAGCGAGAACGATGTAATCAATGTTGCGGCGGGGGTATATAATATCGACGCGACGCTTTCCTATTGGTCTTCCGAGCCATACTCCCTGACAATAATCGGCGCAGGTGCGGATTTGACAATCCTCGACGGCGGTCGTGCACGCAGAATTCTATCTTTGGAGACGACAAGCGCTGTCGGAAATGTTGAGATAAGGGCGATGACATTCCGAAACGGCGTAACAGATGGAAACGGCGGAGGATTACTCGTCGAGACAAGCTCTGCGGCGATAACCTTAACCCATTGCGAAATGATAGATGATTCATCCTTCATCCTTGGCGGCGGAGCATGCCTTGTGTCAAACGACGGTCATATTACCGTCTCGGAATGTGTGTTTCTCCGTAATAAATCAGCTGGTTCCGGCGGGCTTAACGCGGCGTCATCTTATGGTGATGTAACTCTTGTAAACACAGTATTTGAGGATAATACCGCTTTTGGCAATGAGACGATATACGGCGACGACGGTGGTGCGCATATGCTTTACACAGAAGGCGGCGGTTCGATTACTATCCGTGGATGCTCTTATATCCGAAATTACTCCGAAGACGGCGGCGGCGGCGCTTTTACATATTCTCTCGGTGATGGGACATTAATTACGGTCGATAGTAATTATTTCTCCCAAAATTATGCAGAACTCGATGGCGGAGCTTGCTTTGTCCGTGCAAATGTGAGCGCGACGATTAACATAACACGAAACCATTTTCACAATAATTTTGCGGAAGTCGGCGGGGGTGGCGTCCAGATTCATCTCGAAGATGGTGCTATTAATTATCGTGGGAACTTCCACGAATCTGACTACACTTGGGATAACGGCGGCGCGGCCATGATATGGCTCTCTCATGGCACTTTCAGCGCCGACAGCAACCTATTCTACCGCAATTACGCAACTATGAACGGAGGCGCGATTTCTTTCGCTACGGAGGACGGTGTCGCGAATTTCTCGCGTAATATAAGCAGACGCAACCTCGCGGGCGGAGTCGGCGGAGCTTTTTCTTTCGCTACAACCTACGGTGATTTAAACATTTTCAATAACACATCTTACGCCGACAGTGCTGACGAAGGTGGCTCGATGTATATCTATCTCGACCAACCTGCTTCGAGCGTCGATGCATTCAACAATATTCTCCGCCAATGCAGTTTGCCGGCATTTTCTGGTTCGGGAGCGACGGCGATTGTTGCGAGGTATTCCAATATTCATGGCGGCACTGGCGAAAGCTGGTTCGGCACTGGTTGTATCGACACAGATCCACTTTTTATCGATGCCTCCTCTGGCAATTTCCGGCTTGGATGGGCAAATTTTCCAATCGCTGATGCCTCAAAATCGCCCTCTATCGACACCGGCGATCCGGCCTCCGATTCCGATCCAGACGGCACACGTGCGGATATGGGCGCAATAACCTATAATCAAGCAACATATGTCGAAAGTGAAATCGCACGGCCTGTATCGTTGGCTATTTCGACCTATCCGAATCCATTCAATTCTGCGGTTAAGTTCGCAATCGACGGCGCGGGAGAATGCGAATCGCCCTTACATATCGAGATTTACGACCTCACGGGGCGGTTGATAGAAACCAACCTCGTGGGCGGGGTGAGTCGTTTGGGTAATGACAGCACTATTCCTGCAGGGAACGAATTTGTTTGGCAACCCGCAGAAACGATCGCCTCTGGTGTTTATCTCGTGCGAGCACGTATCGAAGGTTCTAATTCTACGAGTGGTTTCAGTGCGGTCTCGAAACGGATTGTGTATCTAAAATAGTTGCCCATTTTATTCGCGCCGATAGACAAATTCGTTGATTTTACGGGGTTTGATTCTTATAATTATCCGATTAGAACCCGTAACGAAGCGACGTGAAAAAAGTCTTCATATACACATTCATTATTGTCGCACTAGCGTTGATGTCCTGTGCGCATACTCCTTCCGGGAGTCCCGCGGCGGGGATTTACCGTCAAGGGATGACCCTTTTCAACTCCGGACAAATCGACCTCGCGGCAATCGAATTTCGCAAAGCCAACGCCGCAGACCCCGAATATGCGCCGCCCTACGCCATGCTTGGCCGAGTCTATCTTTCCAAAGGCGACAGTTACCGCGCCGAGATGTTTTTCCGCAAAGCCCTCGCTCTCGATCCTTCCGAAACGCAGATTTACGGCTGGATAGGCGATATATATTGGCAGGATGGCGACCATGATAAAGCTATGGAGTATTACGGTCGCTGTCCCGAAGACAATCCCCATTACGCGGTTCTTCGTTTTCGGCTTGGAATGCGAGCTTTTCAGGAGGGACGATTGTCCGAAGCGCGCGACGAGTTCCTTCGTGCGACGAAATTTCCAGATTATTGGGGGGGATACTACGGCCTCGGCCTTCTTGACTGCGCGGACGGCTTCTATGAGCAGGCGATACAGAACTTTTCCAAAGTCCACAAAGATTCCGCCGAATGTGAAATAGATTACTGGCTTGGAAAATCATATTATCATCTCGATAAAAGACCGCAGGCTTATCTTCATTACCGAAGATATTGCTGTGCCGCCGATAACTGCGAGATGAAAAACGAGGCGAAAGCTCTCGCAGATCAAATCGAGAAGGTTATCACGGAACCGGATTCAGGGATCATCGACACATCGCTGATAATACCATTCGCGTTGAAAAGTGTCAGCGATATTGCGGTAGGAATATGCGATCTTGATGGCAAAGTCGTGAAATATCTTTTTCGTGGCGCAATAACTCGTGGTGAATATACTCTGAAATGGGACGGCACAACGGATGGCGGACAACGCGCCACCAGAGGGATTTACCTCGGTTTCGTCGATTGCGACGAAGGTCTCGAAGTTTATCCAATTAACCTTGACAAATGAGAATTTTCAAAAAAATAAGTCTTCCTTCTTTGATGAGCGCCGCCGCGCTCTTTTTCTTTTCCGCAACGGTTCTTATGAGCGGTTTTGCGCCTTTTTATTGGCGCGGTGAACATATCGAGCCGGAGCGAATACAAAAGTATCGAGGTTATAAGTTCGATGAACTTCGAGAAGCGGTGATCGATGAACTTCGTAATCACGCGGTTTTAGAGCAAGCCGATGTGATTTCGGTTCTGAGTCATTATGAATCTCGGCAACAAATTCGAAATATCCGACCGCTTTGGATCTGTAATGTCATTCGTTTCGAGGCCGAAATCGACGATGTCGAAACGCTTCGAGAATCCATTCCGCATGGCCAAATCCTTCGTGTCCAATATGCCGATGCCGAACTTTTTAATCCAGCGGCTGTTGCTTTCGTGCCACCCACAGGAGACAGCCTTTCATGGGGGCTTCAACGAATAGGCGCAGATAGGATTTGGACAGAATACGGCATAGACGGAGCCGGTGTGCTCGTGGCTATTCTCGACAGCGGTGTAGATTTTGGCGCTGTCGATCTTGCGGACGCTCTTTGGAATAATCCCGGTGAAATTCCTTTCAACGGAATCGACGACGACGGCAACGGATATATCGATGATTGGCGCGGTTGGGATTGGACGGAGGACGACCCTTGGCCGCATGACGAGCGTGGACATGGGACTCATGTTTCTGGCACGGTTGGCGGACGCGGATTTTTCGGCTACGGCACCGGTGTTGCGCCGGGATGTGTAATCATGCCACTGAAAATCCTCGATAACAATGGACGAGGTGACGAAACTCAGGTCTGGGAGGCCATTCAATACGCGATGGATATGGGCGCGAGGGTTATGAACCTAAGTATTGGTTGGCGCTACAGCTCCGGGCCGGACAGGTCGAGCTGGCGTGCCGCGATAGATGCCGCATGCGAGGCTGGTGTTGTGATGTGCATCGCCGCCGGTAACGAGGGAACAACAGCCGGCGCGCCGTCGAATCTTCGCACTCCGGGGGATGTTCCCTCTGCAATCACCATCGGTGCAACGAATTTCGCGGATGAACTCGCCTCTTTTAGCTCTGTTGGACCGGTGGCATGGGACACAATTCCAGGTTTTTTTGATTACCCCTATCCACCGGGACATATCAAACCGGACATTACAGCGCCGGGAGATTCGATTCCAAGCATGATTATCGGTGGAGGATACGCCTATTGGGACGGCACAAGCATGGCCACCCCTCATGTCGCCGGAGCCGCGGCTCTTCTAATTCAGCTCGACCCAACACTTGTCCACTATGACGTAAAGGCTATCTTGGAGGCCTCTGCGGCCGATCTTGGCCCTGCGGGCAAGGACAGTGCTTTCGGTTCCGGTTTGCTCGATTTACCCTCGGCATTTGCCAGAGTCTCAGGTTTCGGATGGCTCGCGGGGAATTCTGTCCCGGGTGCGAAAATTTCTGCGACTTCCTATTCTGCATGGGTCGAAGCGAATGTCTCCGGCGATTTTGTGATGAAGCTGACCGAGGGCGGCCATTTAATCAAAGCCGACGCGTTCAATTTCGATGCGGATTCTGCATTTATAACTATTACAGCCGGCGAAACGACCTTTGTGGATTTCTCTCTAATTTCGGGGATGCCCTATGAAATCGAACTTGTTGCACGGGATTTCGACACGGGCGCTCCAATCGGGTATGTTGTCTTCCAATTCGTTGATTGGCCATCGGAATCACTAATATCGGACGCCGACGGGAAAATCACGGCTACTTTTGCCGAGAAAGATCCCACGTTGATTCGTGCATCCAAACCCGGATATATAGGCGATTCGCGACATGTCGAGCCGGAGCGTTCGCAGAAATATTTTTTTTATATGCATCGCGCGATGGATTTCGAGGACGATTCTTTGCTTTCGCACTGGGGGCCTATCGACGACTGGGAATGGGGGACTGTTACACCCGGTTTCGGCCCAAACGCCCGTAGCGGCACAAGACTATGGGGCACCGATCTCGATTCGAGCTATTCCGACACTACCGACAGCTGGCTCGGATTGGGCTTTATCGATCTAACTGAGGACTCCGAAAGCCCGCAACTGGCCTATTTCCAATGGTTCGAGCTTGAAGCCACCTCACGCGCATGTTGGGACGGTGGAAATGTCCTCGCGAGGCGTCCCGGAGGCGAATGGAATATTATCGAGCCGGTCGGAGGATACCCGATTTTTCTAGACAGTTTTAATCCGATTACCGGCGGTCAGCCCGGTTTTTCAGGAGAATACAACTTCAAACACTGGCACGAAGTTCGTTTCGACCTTAGCGCTTGGGAAGGCGGGGAGATCGAGTTAGCGGTTCGAATGGGTTCTGATAACAACACTACCCGCCTTGGGTGGTTCATCGACGATGTCGCTCTTCTGAAAAGAACTCTTCGCGGGCCGATTATCCGCAACGCCAGACTCTCCGGAACTGCGATGGAGATCGCCCTCGAATGCACAATTTACGCTGTTAGCGAAGCGATAGATACTTCGACGATTTTTGCTCATATTACAAGTCCTGTCATCGATTCGGTGCGATTGTTTTTAGAAACTGAATTTGCACGAGCTACGATAGATTGGTTTTCGGTCGGAGATACAATTCGGGCGTGGTTTTCCGCGAGGGATATTTCTGGGAGACAGACGGTGTTCCCTCATGGCGCTCCCGATTCGACAATGTTTTTTATTATAACCGATTCCTTCCCTGTGGATACGACATCGCCGAAGATAACCCCATACGGCTATTGGCACACACGTTTCGAAGGTCTCGACTCTTTGGATATTGGCTTTATCATCGCTGAAGAATCCCCATGGGAAGCGGTTTTCCGATGGGGAGAGACGGTTTTGGCCGACAGCATCGCTTTTTCGGGCGTGGCTAACGACACGGTTCTTTTCAGAATTCGTCATACAGGCTCGTCGATGGCTCAGTGGAGCCTTTTGATTGCCGATAGCTCGGACAACGTTTCCGAAACACCGGTTATGAGAACACTTTTTGCAGATGGCTTTCTTCTCGATTTTTACAGCACTCCTCATCCGGCGGCTCAAATTGAATCGAGCGGTTGGAACTGGCATTCAGACACCGGATGGAGTGTTTCCGCTTCGGATACAGCGCTCGAAACACTGCCTTTACCTCTTTTTGCGGCGATTGAGCCTGTTAGATTGGTTGTTTACGGGCATTTCCATTTTGGATTATCTTCTGGGGCGGTTTTGCGGGCTATCTCCGAAAGCTGGAGTAGCTTTCTAAATGGCCCATCTTCAATCTCGCCGATGAACCCGCATTTCCCCGGAGCGAGCGGAATCACAATGATAGGAGATAGTGCGGTTTTCGATTATTTGCCTCACATAATAGGAGAGCCTCATACCATCGAGTTAACATTAGCCTGCGCCGATACGGCTTATTGGCGCGTCGATTCGATAAAATTTTCCGCAAGTGTCGGTATCGAAGACGTCCATCTGCCCGAAAAGCCCTATTTATCAGTATTTCCGAATCCATTTAACGGAAAATGTAAAATAGAGTTCGGAGGAGAAATTTTTGGTATCGAGATAATCGACATTACCGGCAGGCTTGTTCGCGAGTATTCTGTTACTCCGAGGGAAAGTTATTTAATTTGGGACGGGCGGGATGATGTCGGGAATTCGCTTTCGACGGGGATTTATCTTATCCGATCCAAGGGTTGCGAAATCGTCCGAAAAGCGGTATATATTAAATAAATGGCGGCGCGATTTGTTTTTCGGTCTTTTTTTACGCGCGGTTTTTCGATGAGGTGAGATATGCGCTCGATGTTATTATTGATTCTAATTCCCGTGATACTTCTCGGTCAATACGCCGTTACCGGACCGGGCGGACTCGTTATTCAGCTCGATACCCTCGACTGCTTTTTTGGAATCGGCGATACGGTCGGTGCGGGGAGGCGGTTGATGTTCGATTTTCGGCATCCATGGACGCGCGGGAATAGCTCTTTCGGTGTGATGATTGACAGTGTTGTTTATAATAATACTCAATGGCTTGCGGCGTCTTGCGGACACGAGCATCTGCGGCATTTTCGCGGCCCGATAACCACATCACCTACAGGATTTGCTACTCAGTGGAACATTCCGGTCGGAGTTAGCGGAGAGATTATTTTCACTCAAACCCTTCGGGCGATATTGATTGACGACCTTCCAGCCTGCGAAATCTCATACATGGTTTATAATAACGACATTACAGATCACAAAATCGCTTTCCGGCAGGCTATCGATGTTCTTGTCGGTTCGAATGATTACGCACCGATGGCGATGGGGGCGAGCTATACGAGCGTCGGCGGGATTATGACATACCCTGCGATTCCTTATTTTTGGATGGCATTCGAACTTGGGCCGGGGGAATCTGGCGATCAGGTGGTTGCGAGAGGAATTCTGAGGGGACTTTCTTCGCCACCCGAGGTTTTTGCATACGGCGATTATTATTATTTGAATGACGATTGTTGGCCGGCGGATCCATTTGTGGTGGGCGATATATATCACGATTCCGGAATCTCGATGTTGTGGCAAGAACAACAGGTTAGCCCCGACAAAGCCTACGGCATCAAAACAATCTATGGTTTCGGAGCCGCGCCCGAGCCGGGGTCTTCCTCGATGGTAATGGCTTTAGTGCCGAATAGTGTAGGCTCGGCATGCGACAAATGGGCGCAGAATCCCTTTGAAGCCGCTTTGATGGTTTACAATATTTCCATCGCAGACGGCATCGATACTATTTGGGCGTGTATTCATCTCGGTGAAGGTCTAAATCTCGAATACGATGCTGTCCATGAAATGGATACCTGCGTTTTGCTTTCACGGCTTCTTCCGGTCGATTCCACAGTTATAGCATCATGGTTAGTCGAAGCGGATTCTGCATATTTCACCTTCGGCCCAACCGACGCGACCGTTATGATTTCCGTTACATCTACAAATCCGGATTTCAGCAACAGGGTTGAAACAACCTATGTTCACATACCTAACCCCGCCGGTGTTCCGCCGACAATCGAGAATTTAATTGTCCCTCGGAACGCTATTTCCGGCGTGACGACACCAACTTTTCATACTAAATTTCTTGTTCTGGATGACGAGGGCCTCGATCATTCCACTCTTATCGCACAAATTGGCTCTGTTCTTCATTATTATGGCGACCCTTCGTTGAATTTTTACGGCGATACCCTCGCACTTACAATTCCCACATACTGGTTTATGCATGCTAACCGAATTTATCACGGCATCGTAGCCCTTTCGGACGCTGATGGCTGTTCACCGGATTCAATGCCGCATGTTCACAATTTTTGGATAGATCAGCGCCCCCCTGCGGTTGGTCCATTTTATCCACCCTCCGGTTCGGTTATTTCGGATTCGCTTCAACCGATTTACCTTCGGATATTCGATTGGCCTGCGGGCATTTACGAGCCTTCGATAACAGCCTTTTTCGAGGTTGACGGGCACACGGAATATCTTACTATTCTCGACCCCGGACTTAACTATTCTGTTGCAGACACAAAGCTTATTTATACCCCCACTGAAAAGTGGCCGGATCATTCCATCGTTGTTTTCTGCCTTACCGGGGTTGCAGATAACTGCGATGTCGGCCCTTTATATACTCCGCGTAATGCTAACTCCGATACCCATTGCGTCTCCTTTGCGGTAGAATATACCTCGATAGACGAAACCGGAAAGCCTCTCGATTTCTCATTGAGAACATTTCCTAATCCCTTTAATACCGCCGTTACAATCGATGCACCCCTCGCCAAATCTATCGAGATATTCGATATAAACGGAAGAAAAGTCGCCGATCTATCGTCGAAACTCGATGGAATCAGGAATAACGGCATAGTTTGGGACGGATCTTCGGATAGAGGCAACCTGCCATCCGGAATATACTACATACGTGCACTAAGGCAGGATTCCTCGATTATCCGCCCAGTAGTGCTTCTCAGATAAAGCGTCGCCCGCCCAAAGGGCGGAACGCAAAAAGGTGCTGAGTTTTTCCAAAAACTCAGCACCTTTTTGCGTTGTCTTCGCAATTTGTTCGACGAAAATGTATTTTCGTCGAATGGAGTTGCGAAGACGCGACGCGGGATGTTGTAAGCGCTTAGAACTTATACATCCCCATAAGCGTTATTGATCCGCCGGATGAGCTTCCGACAACATTACGCCGGTAGGATAAGTCGAAAAGGAAATCGGAGAACCTCAGCATTACTCCGCCACCAAGCCCTGCACCTGCAAGTGTTATACTTCCGAAATTGTCGTAAGGCTCTTTAAGCGATGCCACTCCAAAATCCGCATTTGCCCCGACATAGAGCATAAGAGGATTCATATAGTAGAAATTGTAATCGGCAATGGCTGATAACCTCATGGTGTTGACCGAATTTACTTTTGGACGAATGTCGTCTTTTGTGCTTATTGAGGCTAATATTGTATCAATTCCTGTTGTATCGCCTGAGCCCGGATCGATAACCCAAGTAGTGTCATATGTTGAATCAACCGGATCGCGGTAAAAGTAGTTTTTACCGGATGATGTCGTTCCGAAATGAAACTCGCCTCGGAAAATAAAAGGTCCGCTGACATAGCCACCGGCAATCCCAAACTCATTTAGATTCGGTGCATAATGCTTCATAGATAGTGTATCTTCGACCACATCACTTGGGTTTTTCGCGATAAATTTATGATCATTCGATAAAACCACCGAATAAAATCCGAACCCTACCAAGAAAGGCTTCTCGGTCCGAAATCCTTCTCGGTCGGCTTGTATTTCCGCTTTTTTACGAGCTTCTTCGGCTTGAGCTGTATTTACACTTTGCTGAAGATTCTGTCTGCTTGCCCTCTGCCGCCGTTTTAACTCGACTCTCTGAAGAGCTGTTCGCGATTGCTCTGCAAAATCGCCATCGGGAAATTTATCGAGATAAAGGTTCAAATATCGGTCGGCAAGACGCAAAATCTCTTCGTTATCAACCTCTTCCGATTTATCGCTGTAAAGCAGACCCAGATTTGCATAATACTCCGGCTTTAGTTCGACAATCTTTTCCCAAACCTCGGTATATTCGTAGTGATTGTTCAGCGCTTTCTCATAATAGGCCAAAGCCGAATCACGGTCACCCTTAACCATGAAAAGGTCAGCCATCTTTGCATTAAGGAACGCCATATTAGGCCTAAGCTCTTGAGCCATCTTCATATATCTGACCGCGTCGTCGAATTTGCCGCCATCGTAATAGGCCGAAGCGAGATCGTATAACCATTCCGCATCCCCGCGATGTTCGCCCGCTTTCGGGGCAAGCTCAGAATAGCTTTTTCCGCTTCTCGAATACTCCTCGGGTTTCTCGAAATAGTCAGCCGCGACGAGACTTAATGCAAATCCAATTATTAGAACAATTATTAAAGCACTTTTATTTCTCAATGCTACACCTCACTAAATTATTGTCTTAGTTTATAGTCGATGACGACAATAGAATTTGCCCGAGAGGGCGATATTTGGCCTTCCCCGAGCCAAAGCGTTATATGTGATGCAGAGAAGGACACATCCTCGCCGGTTGTCGGATCTACAGGAATCCATTTGTCCTTCGAGCTGACCCAAACTTCAACCCAGTGATGCCTAAGCCAGAATCCTTGGTCGAGAATCACGCCGCCAACAACACGTGCGGGGATTCCCAATGCTCTCAGCAAAGCCACACAAAGGCGTGCATGCGAAAGACTATTACCTTTTGAAAGCGTCAATGTTCTCGATGCACTTCGCTCTTCGGTGTCAATATCGATATTGTCGGCGACGAACCTGTTGATAGTTTTCGCGACCTGCCAGACATTCTCGCTCTCTGCGGCGATGGAGCTTGCAAAAGCAATGATTGTCGAATCGGTGCTTTCTATTTTTGACTCGGCATTGACATAGTCCACTATTGGGATATTAGCAGGGCCGAGGGGATAACTCAACGCACGTTTGCCATCGAACTCCTTTGATTCGATAATAATTCCGCCTGCAATAGAAGAGCCGGCGATTTCCCCAGAGAACTTTTGCCCGGTCGATTCGAGGTATATTTCTGTGTCTGGCGTTAAGCGGATGTCTATATTTGCTTTCAAGCTTATGGTATTCAACGGAATATCGATAGCGACATCAGCCAGAATATTCTCTTGTCTCACAATGTTCCCGAAAATATCCGCACCGACAGCTGTTTGTTCAATTTCTGCCTTGTCGAGATTTGGGGCGATTCTTGCCACAATGCCCTGATTTGTCGCGCTCCAATAAGTTACAGTTCGCGTTCCTATCTGCGCATAGAATTCGATTTCGACGCCGGGCGCTTTGACCGAGAATTTTCTCGAAGGTGCTCCGGCAGTGCCCTCGAATTGGCCGGGGAAAACTCCCGCTTCGATTACACTTCCTAACTGGGGGACAAATAGTGGCAATGAAAAGGAACTGTCGCGTTCCAAATCGAACATACGCGGAAGCAACAACCAGCCGTCTATCACATTCAATTCCGCTGTGAAAAGCCTTGCGGGAAGATCGATCGACCGCACAGAACCGCTTTCGCTGATTCTCGCTTTGCCGCCAGAAACCTCAACCACTATCTCCTGCCGAAGTTCATCGTCTGAGAAGATTTCGATTCTGTAGCTATCTGGTTGCATCCTCGAATCGAGTTGCCACAGAGTTTTCATACGAAGTCTCGCGGGTTTTCCACCTGCTGTAATCGCCATGAAAGTTTCGGCGTTTAAATCCCATCCGCCGGTAACCGGTTTGAGAGTGTAGCTGTAGTATCCTATTGTCTGATTGCCCATGAATAGTTTGTAATCTCGGCTTTCGGGCGGAAGATCGATCTGCGCAAGAAGTGGAAATACAAGCACGAGTATTATGAGAAAGAATATTATCCGCATGAATAGCTGTCCTTACTGATTTTGTGGGCTAATAACTAACATTAACGCCATCGAGAGCAACGTCTTTTGCATAAACCGGCGGCTGAGGAGTGCCCAGCCATAGGGAAATATGTGCGGCATTAATTCTGTCCGCCTCGCCCAGAGTCGGATCTATCGGCCCCCAACCGGCCTCTTCGCCAAGATAAACCTCGACCCAAGTATGGTCGGTCGGGCCTTCAGCGTAGATAATCCCGGTAACGATTCGAGCCGGAATTCCTGCGGCACGGCATAAAGCGGCGCAAACGAGCGCTTTCGCACGACTGTCGCCTTTCATTGTCTTGAAAGTCTCAGAAGCGGAGCCGGTAATCTCAGCATATTCAATATTCCGGTAAACCCAAAGATTTATCGCACGAGCCGCATCCCAAAGGGTTTTTGCGGGTTTGACAGTTTTCTCCGCCCTATCGATAATCTGCGGATCATCGGAGTCGATATCCCTTTCGGGCATCGAATAGTGAGCCTCTACACCTCGAAGATCATAGTAAAGAGGCCAATTT
>Ga0334885_1000231_pt1:97500-104277 | contig 104277 bp, 66 predicted proteins | sample GraSluR1_MG_8_FD_207233 | JGI IMG/M metagenome (GOLD analysis project Ga0334885, IMG submission 207233) | Sludge microbial communities from methane-producing bioreactor in Wageningen University, Netherlands - Granular Sludge_31_05-R1 | ecosystem: Engineered > Bioreactor > Anaerobic...
CTCAAAGTTGCGCTTTTTTAATAACGGGGACGTAGCTCAGCTGGGAGAGCGCGGGCTTTGCAAGCCTGAGGTCGTGGGTTCGAGCCCCATCGTCTCCATTTTTGAATGCCTTATTATGTTTACATCCTTCGAAGTCTTAAAGATGGCAAGCTTTATACTGGCTTCACTTCGAACATTGTCGAACGACTAAAACGCCACAACCAAGGCCGAGTTAAATCGACAAAAAGCCGTTGTCCATTCGCATTGGTCTATCTTGAGGAGTTTGAAAACCGAAGTTTAGCAATGAAAAGAGAATACTTTCTTAAATCAGCCGAAGGCGGCCGTTCGAAACCAGAATTAATCGCAAATTTCGACAAAGCACTATTAGACAAATATCAAATTAACTATGATTTGTAGCTCAGCTGGGAGAGCGGCCGTGGGCAGGTCGTGGGTTCGAGCCCCATCGTCTCCATTTTTGAATGCCTTTCAACTATTTTTTATTTTGCAGAGTCGCGCGATGCATTACCGTGAAATCATTTGCGCGAATCGAGAAAAAAATCCGCTGGAAAGTGGATTTTTGCTACCATTTAGGCCGTCCTAAACGACAAACCTATTGTCTGCCAACTCGTGTCCGTTGAGAAGGGTTCTGACCTTTTCTCGATAATATCCGTTATAGTAAGTTCGACCTCGGTATCCACCGGAAGCGAATATTCGATTTGATGATCGAAAGAATTCTTGTAGGCAAATCGCAGTTTTAAAAGAAGGGCGCTGGAAAGCGCCCTTAAAGTTGCAGATTTTAGAAGTGCTATTTCACGAGCAGAAGTTTTTTGCTGACCTGTTTGTCTGGGGTCGTGAGCACTGCGAAATAGGTGCCGCTGGGTGCTTCGGAAGGTTTCCAGCGAAGATTGTAATCTCCTTTGGGTAGTCTGTCCGAAATCAATGTAATCTGACGCCGTCCGGTGATGTCGTAGATGCTAAGGTCGGCATGAGTCTGCTCGGGAAGATGGAAGGATACCGTAACCTCGGCATTGAAAGGATTCGGGAAGGATCCGGAAATGTCCGCCTCGCGGGGCATCTCGGACTTGGCGTCCTTCGCGAGGGCGAATTCTTCAGTTCTGACACGATAGACATGCACTCCATGGAACTGATCAAGGCCAACAAGCAAGCCATTATCGACATAGACATGCGTCCAATAGCCGTTATCTGGAAGTTCCGCGGCAAGCTCGATCTTGGGCAATGCCGAAATGTCGTAAACCTTCAGCGCGCCCTGGCCGTCGGACATAAAAGCGAAATCGCCATCGACGGCTATGTCCGTTCCCCAAGTCGAGCCGAAAGACGCAATATGCCGCGGCGCTTCAGGAATGCTCCACTCGATAACAGCAAGCCCCTCTGGGCCGTCCGCGGCGAGAAGATACCCATCGACGAAAGCAAGGCCGTTACCGCCCTGAGTGCTCGTCTTTATATGCGATATTTTACGCGGGACGCCGCTCAAATCGAAAGCGTGATAGCCGCCCCAGTAATCGCTGGCGAAAAGGGTCTTGCCCTCGATGACCAAATCGCAGAACTGAAGCTCCGCGCGATTTATATCGTATCCACCTGAGCGAATCGCGCCTTTCTCGAAAGCACGAATAGCAATTCCTTCCGAGCCGAGGCTTATTGCGACGACATCATCGCCAAAAACCATCTCACCGATAGGGTCGAGATTCGAGACACGTGTTATCGGATACTCAGCAATCCAATCGCCGTTCGCACGATAACGCAGAACGAAGATATTTTCGGTATTGCTTTCTCTTGCGCCCAAGACGAAAACTTCATCCTGCCAAATTGCGACATCCCATATGTTTATCAGACGTTCCGCGCCGAAATTTTTCAAGTATATTGGATATTCCGGCACTGAGATGTCATAATGAAGCACACCCGATGTTCCCGCGGCGAGATAAAGATGTCCATCCTCGAGAGCCGCTCTGCGTGGCATATCGAAGGTTTCGAGCCTCCCGATTTCAACCGGATTAGCGACATCGACCACAGAATAGGCCGAAAGCCCGCGATGAGAATTCGCAAGATAAAGCACATCGTCGCGAAGAACACAATCGAGCGTCGGCATACCGCCCAATCTCCATATGAGGTCGGGGTTGTGCGAGCCATCGTGAAGGCGATAGACCGCGAAATGCTCCAGCCCGCCCGCGAAAATGACCCCATCATGGACATCGACAACTGTCGGTGAGGGGAAGGGGAAGCTGAAAAGATGTTGCCCAAACATAGTCTGCTCGTTCGGGTCGCGCGGATCGAGTCGTCCGTAGAGGATGATGTCCTCGTAGGCCTTAATCGTCGTGTAAACACCGTTCTGCGCCCCTTGGAAGAAAAACTGCTCCGGATTCGGAACGAACATTCTTCCGAGTCCGAGATGCCCTGCGGCGATGTAAAGGCTGTTGTTGTGATAATCGATCTTAATCGCCGACCCGTTCATGCTTGCATAATTAACCTGAACGGGATTAAAAGGCTCCGAAACATCCACCGAGGCGATGAAATCCGCCCCGCCGATGTAGAGGACATCGCCGTCGAGGTCCATGTCCATGAAAGCCTTATAATCAGGGCTTTCGAAGATTGGGAACTCGCCGAGAAGCCTCGGGGTGTAATAGTCGGAGATGTCGAAAATCTCCAGCCCTTCCTTTTCCCAAAGGACATAGAGCCTGTTGCCCTCGACTATGATCTTCTGGATGTTGCTGTGATGGCCCTCGACAGTGCCGACAAGTTGGGGAAAATCGCGCTGATAGATATTGTAGATATTCAGCGCGCCGCCAACTCCGGCATAGACGATTTGGCCGTCCGAAGCGATAGCGCGTGTGGGGTTGACGTCGATTCGAGCGGCTTTTTCGAGCGCAATCTCTGCGGCGGCGGAACTCAAAACCGCAAGGGCGATCGCCAAACAAATAACAGCTACTCGTCTCATTTTGGTCTCCCTTTTTGAAATGATCCAACTTCAATCGCTATCAATATAATAACCCCGCCGAACCTTTTCAAGTTTTGAATTGAATTAATCGCGAAGAAAAAAGTTAGCCCCTCATAGCCCAAAAGAAAAAAGCCTCCTTCAACAAGGGGTATTTTTTAATTACCTATCTCCATTAACACAGCTTGAGCTATGGGAACTAATTATTTTTTCTTCAGTGTTGAAAAGATATATACTCTTCAAAGTTTGACGATTATTGGTTAAAACAATGTTATCAACATATTTCAACAGGTTAATCAAGCATTTTATCAACTGGATTATAAATTCCACCAAGTTTGTCAAGTATTTCACCAGCTGGATTATAAATTCCACCAGCCTTGTCAAGCATTTTACGAGCTGGATTATAAATTTTACGAGCTTTGTCAAGCATTTTACGAAGTCCCTAACCCAAAAAATAACATACTTTGAAATGGAAAAGAAACCCTCTTCACAAATCTGTCAACCAATTTTCTGTTTTTTTTAATTCTTTTATCCAACTTCACTCACTCAAACGTTTAGCTCAATTTCCTTTTTCTCTTTTATGAAAACAAATGGGGACGTGTTCATGAATAAATCGGATTTGATTTCAGATAACCTCTTTTTCGTCGTCTCGATGGCGATCGGCGACTCGTCGATTCCAATCCAATGGCGTCCGAGTTCCTGAGCCGCGTATAATGTAGTCCCCGAGCCGCAGAAACAGTCGAACACCCTTTGTCCCGGTTCCGAGGAAGCCCTTATTATTGTCCTCAGAAGGTCTATGTTTTTTTCGGTTGGATAATTCGGATAGGGCGGATCTTTGAACTCCCAGATGTCCTGAAGGCGTTTGCCCCTTTTTTCGGCATCGGTCGCATATTGAATTTTTCTTGGATTGCCGGTAGAAGACCATTCAATCAAGCCTTGCGAATCGAGGTCGTCGAGAACCGAGGGAGAATAACGCCAGTGTCTTCCGGACGGTGGCAACATTCCTTTCCATTCTTTGCCGGTATCGCCGTTTTGAGTTTCGCCGGGTGCGTGCAGGGGGGTTGTTGTGTAGCGATTGCCCTTCGAATCGACTTTAGGAAACAGTCTGGCGATATCGGCGTCGGTAAAATCAGTGGTAGGTTCATTCCAAATGAAATCATCGCTTTTCGTATAGAACAGAATCATGTCCTTCAGATTGCTATAGCCCTTACGTTGGAAGTTTTTTGGGTTGCATTTAATGCGCGTGATGTCATTTCTGAAATTCTCTATTCCGAAAATCTCGTCCATGATGATTTTCACGTAATGCCCTATTTTATAGTCAATATGGAGATATATCGACGCGTGATCGGCCATGAGTTCGTGGACAAAGACGAGTCTTTCTCTGAGAAATTCGAGGAACTGCGCGCCTTTTAGTTTATCGGAGTATGCGATATCGTCGCTCGCAGATGGGCTAATAGTTGCGGTTCGGTCTCCGTTGTGGCGGTAGATAGTGTTTGTGGCGAAGGGTGGATCAATATAAACGAGATCGACTTTGTGCCGGAAATCAAATTGAGTTAGAAGGGTCTTCATCCCGCGCAGATTGTCGCCTTCGATTAAGAGGTTCCGGTTTTTCAGGCCGTTTATTTCCTCCTCGAATACAGCGGATTTGGTTTGGCTGAGAATTTCCCTTTTTGACCGTTTATTTGGATAGTTCAGTTCCATCATAGCTGATATAAAAACTCCCTGAGCACGAGGGCACTCATTACATTGAAATCCTTGAGTTCGTTTATGAGAGTCCTGTGCATTTTGTTTCTGCTCTTAATGTAGAGGACACCATCGAGAACAGCAACCTTCTGTGCTTTCACGGTAGCTCGAAGTAAAAGATTCTTTGCGTCTTCGAATTGGGCGTTTTGATGTCCGCCGTAGTCTGTGAGGAATTTTGCCTCTCCGACGACATGTTTTCCGTTGAATCGTCCGATGAAATCCAGACCTTTTTCGCCGGAATAGTCCAGGTATTCTCTGGCGAACCTGAGCAATCCTGCGTCGGTTCTCGCCAATATCGCGTTGCCTTTTGAATTCTTGAACTCCTCTTCGTCCTTTAAATCAGCCCCCAAACATCCCGATACAACCCAGTTATGAAAAAGCGGTCCGATGATTCGATTAATCTCTTTTGGTTTTGAACAGCTTTCCCAGATTCCGTCTAATCCCATTTCAAATAGTCGACCGGAAAGTCTCTCTATTGTTGCGGGGTTTCTGTCAACTGCCGTCTTATCGCGTTTAAGGAAAGCTACATAAGGGTCTTTGATGGGAAATAAATCGAGAGCTAACAGGCTTTTCAAGAGTTCTTTTCTGTTCTTTTTCTTGAAGGCTTTTTCGACGGAACTCCATTTATCTTCGTCTAACTCCCTTATCCCTTGTGGTATTGCCGGATAAACACGATGAAGTTCGTCGAGGTAATTTCTTTGGGTTGCAAATTCAATACTAAGTTCGAGCCAGTGATTCATATTCATACTTTCGTTCCGTTGTGGTATTTCAAAAAAAATAAATCGATAGAGGTGTGGAGTCAAGTTTTTTCAACCCCATAACTGCATAGCTAAGCTATATCCCACTGGGCAAAGATTCATTTCAAATCACCGACGAAAGAGACGCGCCGAAAAATGCCGTTGGTCTGGAAAAGCTGGACATTCCAGTTTTCACCGCCGTCGAGGGTGTTGAAAATCTGGCCGCCGTTGACGTCTGCGGAAACCATCCATGCAATGTTTGGGTCGATGTTTGTTATGCCCATGAACTCGCCGAACCCGGCCAAAGAATCCGTAACGCAGGTCTGGCGAACCCATGTCGCGCCGCGGTCGGTGGTTTTGTAAACGTTGTCGTTGTCGCATGCGATGAAGGCGATATCGGCGGAGACCGGACTCACGCCATTTACATGATACCAAGCCATGGGAACTTCAGTGTCTGTCCATGTTTGGCCGCCGTCGGAAGTAACATACGCCCCCGCCCCAGAGCCAACTGCCCATACGATGTTGTCGTCGAATGCGGCGATGTCGATTATCGCGTAATTCTGGATTCCGGGGAACCAGCCTTCGAGGGCATTTGTCCATGTCGCGCCGCCGTCGGTAGTTTTATATACGACATGCATAGAATCGTTAGAATCTCCTCCGCCAACCCAGAGTGTATTTTCGTCGAGAGCGTCTATCATTCCGAAAAAGATTGTGTTTGGGATATCTGAGGAGATGTTTGTCCATGTTTCGCCGCCATCGGTGGTTTTGATTATCACTCCGCTATCTCCTGCGGCCCATGCAGTTTGGTCGTCGAAAGCATCCACGCCGGCCAACTCGATATTCGGCAGGTTTGCGGGAGAGCCTTTTCTAACCCACGTTACGCCGCCATTTGTCGTTTTTAATATAGCCGCATACCCATCCGAAGCTATTCCTACAGCCCATGCTATATTTTTGCTGACAGCGGCAATATCTTGAAGACTGGAAGTTGTTATTTGGGAGGCGTCTCCCTGTCGAGTCCATGTCGTGCCGGAGTTTTCGGTGTGATAAATGAGGGCGAAGCCGCCAACCTCGGAGCCGACAACCCAGCCAATGTAATGCTCGGTTTCGGGTTCTGGGTCGGTGCCGTTGTCGTCGGAACAGCCCATAAACCAAAGGCTCATACATATTGCGAATAGTATAATTAGTCCGGAAACTCTTTTCATCTTATTCTCCATAGGCAGTTATTTTATTGTTGATAATCGCCTATTCTTCCTCAGGAATATCTGACCAGTGGCCGTGGATGATGCGCCATTGGCCCTTTCGGCGAAGGAAAATCAACGTCATACGGACCTCCGTAGGGCCTTCGTCGCAGGATTGTCTGACAATTCCGAC
>Ga0334885_1000232_pt1 | contig 103893 bp, 98 predicted proteins | sample GraSluR1_MG_8_FD_207233 | JGI IMG/M metagenome (GOLD analysis project Ga0334885, IMG submission 207233) | Sludge microbial communities from methane-producing bioreactor in Wageningen University, Netherlands - Granular Sludge_31_05-R1 | ecosystem: Engineered > Bioreactor > Anaerobic >...
GGAATTGAAAACTATTTCGCTAAGCACTTCCCTGATCATAAGGACAATGTCGAGCCATTGATTAGTGCAATAAGGGAAGGAATACACCGTTCGGTTGTTGTTGTAAACAGCTTAAATCACTACACCCGCAAGGACAACCAAACCAAAACGATTTGCGATATCCATAGCATTATCAACAATAGCCTCATCATGATTCAAGGTCAGATTAAGGATACCATAGCCCTTAAATGTAATTATTATGATGGCCCTTTAAACGTGCTATGCAACGAGGCTCAGCTTCATCAGGTATTCCTCAATATCCTGCTTAACTCAATTCAGGCAATTGACCAAAGGGGTGATATTAATATTTCAACAACGGCAACAGCCAAAAAAGTACGAGTTGTTATAATTGATAGCGGGAAGGGGATTAGCCCTGATGATTTGAATAGAATTACCGATCCCTTTTTTACAACCAAAGACCCTGGTCAAGGTATAGGCTTGGGGTTATCAATAGCCCTAAGCATAATTCGTGATCACAAGGGAAAGATTGATTTTGAATCGGTTGAAGGTGAGGGAACCACAGCAACCATAACCCTACCCCTAAAAAGTTAAGCAGATGAATACCCCGCTAAAACTTCTGTTTGTTGATGATGAGCCAATTAACCTGATGCTTTTTAAAATATGCTTTGGGGAGAACTACCATGTTATTACTGCCGAGTCGGGAGCAGAGGCTTTGAAGGTACTTGCCGAAAATAGCGATATATCAGTTGTTTTTACCGATATGAAGATGCCCTGGATGAGCGGCGTTGAGTTTGCCCGTAAGGCAAAGCTTTTGTATCCTCGTATATCGTTCTATATTCTTACAGGGTATGGGTTGTCTGAGCCAATTCAGCAAGCAATTGATGATGGAGTGTTGAATCGATGTTTATTTAAGCCCTTCGATATTGATGAGGTGGAACAGGCTATTGCCGATGTGGTTAACACCAAAATTAGCAACTAGTTCTCAATCTGATGAATCTATTTATTCTCATAGATTTGGACCAAATAAGAGACCCCATTGAATTGCTCAATGGGGTCTCTCTAGCTTAACTCTAAACCATTGTTCTAGTACCTTCCGCATCTACCGCCACCCATGGTGCCTTTTCCGCGGTTCATTCTGTTCGATTTGTGGGCGTTAAAGGCAACCCTTTGCTCATCGGTTAGCAACGAGGCTACTTCGGCTCTATGGGCTGCACCTTTCTTTTGGATACTGGTGCGAAGCGCTCCCATCTCATCGATAGTTTTGTTTATAGCATTTAAATCCTGCTTATCAGCCGATTGAAGCGTACGGAGACGAGCGCGTTTCTCGTTAAGCTCGTTACGTAGTGGGGTCACCTCCTTCAGGTGCTGCAAGCGAAGCTCGGTAATTTTAGCATCCTGCTCTTCGGTTAAATTCAATAAGCACTGGCCTGTACCTCTGTAGGGTCTGTTGCCATAGTTCATCATTCCTTGCCCTTGGGCATAGCTCATCATTCCTAGGCCATCTGCTGGGGCTGCTACTCCACGTCCTTGTCCCCGTTGCGCCATCACTTCGTTGGTGCTAATCATTAGCCCAGCCATGAGGGCCATTGCTGCAAAAATCTTAATCCTTTTCATAGCTATTGTTTGTTTTGGTTTTACAAATTGTTTGGTAATTATTAAGTTACATTAGCGCTAATGTTGAACCTATTCGTTGGTAGCTGTGTTTCGTCTGCGTTCCATGGATTGCCTACGTTCTCTGTGCAACATTCGTTGGTTTGGGGGCATTGCTCTACGGAATAGTTTTTGTAAATTTTGATATTGCTCTGGCGAGCAAACCTCGCGAAGCGTTGTAAAGTGTTCAATGGTTGCAAGCTGCTGCTGCTCATGCAAGCGGCCAATCTCTCCTGCCAGGCTATCGAGCTTTACCCTGTTGGGGCTTTCGGAATCTAGCTCCTGCATAATCATTCTGTGGTGTGCCTGTATTGTTCGTCTAATCTCAAGGTTCTCTTCAAAATAACTTTTTCTTAGCTCTTCAAATATCGTTTCCTGTTCGGGAGTTAGCCCTAGTTCTGTTGATATACTCATGCCTAGGTTTGACCCTTGCCTAGTAAACCCCTCTCTTACGTTAGGGCTTTGGGGCTTCGGTAGTTTGAGAGCTATGGTGCCAATGGTTGCAACGTTTATCGCCACAAGCAGTATTACCGCTCCAACTAGCATTCTGTTTTTTGTGAAAATATTCATGGCTCTCGCATTAGTTGTTATCGTCAAAAATTTCGTATGGCGAAAATACATCGCTAGGAAAATACTCGTTGGCTAGCTGTGTCCACTGATCATGGTTGTTGCCATTTGTGTCGGCTAGTGAGGCGTTAAACAGCGTTCCTATTGCAATGCCAAAGGCTATGCCTGCAGCTGCTAGGGTGGCAATTGTCGACCTTCGCATTGGGATCACTGGCACTTTTACCGTTTGGTTGCTGGTCTGTATCTTGTCCCACACCTTAGTGGCCAAGTAGGGGTTAGGTTGGTATTGCTCCTTTTCACCCTTAATAATATCAATGTATATCTGCTTCAGGTTTTCAAGAGCACCTTGGCACTGTTTGCAGCTGGCTAGATGTTGCTCAACCCTGCCTTGCTGCTCTGTGTTGAGTTCTCCGTCTAGGTAGCTCAGTAAGTTAATATTTGCCTCTTTGCACTTCATCTGGTTCTGCTCTTTAATGGTTTAGACACTGTTTGTGGTTATAACTTGCGGTTAGGGGTGTATTATTTTTGCATCTCGCTTAAAATATGCTTCTGCAGATTTGTTTTTGCTCTAAAGAGCAACGACTCAACTGATGGGAGGCTAACCTCCATTACTTCGGCAATCTCTTTGTACGATAGATCTTGGTATTTGCTTAGGATAAATGCTATACGCTGGTTCTCGGGCAATTTGTTTATCGACTCTTTTAGCATCCGCTTGTTCTCGCTACGCTCGATATTGCTGTCGGGTTTGTTCCTACCCATGTCTTCAATTTGCATTGGCTCCTCGTCGTTGTTTTGAGCAGTAAAAAAACCTTCGATGCTGCGGAACAGCCTCTCGCGTTTCTGTTTACGCACAAAGTTCAGCGATTTGTTTACAGCAATTCTGTATATCCAGGTCGATAGCTTGGCCTCGCTTCTAAACCCCTCTAGCGACTCAAAAACCTCTATAAACACATCCTGGGCTATATCCTCTGCATCGGCATATGAGTTGGTAAAACCTTTGCACGTTTTTACTACTAGCTCTTGATACCTTTCCACAAGCATGGCAAAAGCCTTTTGGCTACTGTGCTGTAGGATTTCCTCTATAAGCTCTTTGTCGGTCATTAAATCGGTGTGATCGAAAATTTTAATTACCTTTCTTGTGCATTTGACACACGCAATTTACAAAACTTGCGCCAGCATTCGCATTCATTTTTTTTGATGCTACTGGGTATAATCATGCTTTACTTTATACATTTGTAGCCTAAAATTTAAGCGCTATGGGTATTCGCACAAAGATTATGCTTGGGTTTATCATCCTGGGGTTGATGCTTTTCATCTCGGGTGCCATCTCCATTTTCGAGCTTACCAAGCTTGGCCGTTCTGTCAAGGGGCTTATATACGACAACTATCGGAGTATTGATTACTCTCGGAATATGCTCGATGCCCTGGAGAAGCAGGAGTTCGCATTGCTGCTGTTTGCCAATGGTGATTCGGCTATGGCTACCGAGAAGTTTTACAAAGCCCATAGTATAATTGTAACCAATTTGGATAGCGCCTACATGAACTTAAATCTAAAGGAGGAGAAAGCATATGTCGACTCGGTTAGGGTTCACTACGCCGCATTTTTGTCGTTGGCCGAAAAATCATTCAAAAACCCCCGCTTTAACCTTAACGATTACCTTTCCAACGTGAGTGGCTATACTATGGCTACCAGTGATCATGTTAAAAATCTTATTACCATAAATCAACAGGGGCTATTCAAATCAGCTGCATTCCTCGAGACTAGTGCACAAAGAGCTTCAATGCCAGGATTAATTGTAATTATTACCAGCATTATTTTCACCTTGGTATTTACATTTTTGGTGCATCACTACTTTGTTGACCCTATAATAAAGCTTACCAAGGGTATTAACGATTATGTTAAGTATAGGAAACCTTTTGATGTTGTTCTCGAAACCAAGGATGAGTTTCACAGCCTAAAGGAGTCAATATTAAGCCTAATCTCATTGCAAAAGGCTGGAACAAAAAAGTTTGAGTAACACTATATGCGTCCACAAATTATTATCCGTTACATTGGCTTGGTGCTACTGCTTAGCGCAGGTTTAATGTTTGTGTCGTTCATTATTTCGGCATTTAATGGAGATTCTGGACAAATACCCCTTTTGCTTAGCGGTATACTAACATCTTTAATAGGGATATTCCCCATGATATTTGTGCCGCCATCAAACCAAATTACCCACAAGGAGGGGTACGTTATTGTGGTGTTCAGCTGGGTTCTGGTTTGTTTTTTTGGTATGCTACCCTATGCGCTGTGGGGAGGCGAATTCTCAATCGTTAATGCCTGGTTCGAGAGTGTGGCTGGCTTTACCACTACGGGTTCTACCATTTTAAATGATATTGAGGTACTACCCAAAGGACTCTTGTTTTGGCGATCCGCAACCCACTGGTTGGGCGGTATTGGCATAATTCTGTTTATGCTAATCATTGTACCCGCCCTAGGTAAAGCGCGCATGTCGCTATCGCGACTTGAGATGTCGCCATTGGCCAAGTCGAACTTTCATTACAAAACCAATAAAACATTAAGAGTTGTAATATTCGTATACCTTGGTTTAACCCTAGCCGAAACTATCCTTTTGTATGTTTTTGGAATGGATTTGTTCGATGCAGTAACCCACGCATTTGGAACAGTTGCTACTGGAGGCTTTTCACCTAAGAATGCAAGTATTGGCTTTTACAACAGCGTAGCCATTGAGGTTATCATTATCGTTTTTATGTTTCTCGCCGGTATGCACTTTGGCCTGCTGTATTCTCTGTTCACATTCAAAGGGAACAAGTGGTACAAATCATCGGTTTTAAGATTTTATGCTTTATCCATCATAATTGGGATTGTTTTCGTTTCGCTCAACACTTGGGGAAGTACCTACGAAACCTTTCCCGAGGCCCTTCGGTTTGCAGCCTTTCAGGTGGTATCCATTAGCACCACAACGGGTTACGGAACTTACGATACAACGCTATGGCCCCCTTTCTCCATCATGATTCTTATGTACTTCACCTTTCAGTGTGCTTGTGCTGGCTCAACCGCAGGGGGTATTAAGGTCGACAGGGTGGTAATATTTTTGCAAACCCTTAAGCGACAAGTGTTGAAGCTACAGCATCCACAGGCAGTTATACCTGTCAGGTTCGATGGACAACCTGTTGATGACGAAACCGTAGCCTCAGTTCTGCTATTCATTGTGTTGTACGTTTTGATTCTGTTTCTCAATGGTTTGGCGCTTACTGCTATGGGGGTCGATATTACCACTGCATTTTCTGCATCGGCTGCCACCATAAGTACAGTTGGCCCTGGGTTTGGCGAGGTGGGTTCTGCATCAAACTACGCCATAATCCCCGATTTTGGAAAGGTGCTACTCACCTTCAATATGCTACTTGGCCGTTTGGAGATTTTTGGGCTAATGCTGATTTTCTTCATGAAGTCATGGCGATAGAAAGATGTTATACCTCTAGTTATATAGTAATTTGCTAAGGGTCAAAAGTCGAAAGTATGCGCTGAGCTTGCCGAAGGGTCGAAAGTCTGAAAGGCGAAAGTTAATAGACGGTTTACAACTCAGAACCCCTGCCTGACTGCCGTCAAGGCAGGCAGGAACAACCGACAACCATACAGTAACCTCAACGAATAAAAATCTTCCACCAACAATGCGGTAGCACCAAAAAACAACACTACCACTCTATGCTGTCGCCTTGTGGTAGCGCAATTTAATGCTACTTTTGCACAAAAATATTTTTTATGATTCCATACCTTCAGGTCGAAGATGTTAGCAAGTCGTTTGGCGATTTAGTTCTATTTCAAGATATAAGGTTTGCCATAGGCAAAGACCAACGCGTTGGTTTAATTGCCCGTAATGGAGCAGGCAAAACCACCCTGCTGAAAATAATCGCAGGTATCGAATCAAAGGACTCGGGAAGCATTGTTTGGCAGAATGATTTACGGATTGGCTACCTCGACCAAAACCCAATGCTCGACACCTCAAAATCAATCATCGAGAACGTATTTGCCTCTGGCGATGAGAAAGGCGAGGCCATTTTTGCCTACCAGCACGCCATGGCATCGCATTCGAAAAGTGAAATGGAGCATGCCCTTGACCTGATGGATAAGCATAGCGCTTGGGATATAGAGGTGAAGGCAGGGCAAATTCTTACTCAGCTAAAAATCTTTAATCTTGATCAGTCGGTTGGAACGCTTTCGGGGGGGCAGCAAAAGCGCGTAGCCCTCGCTGCTGCGCTAATTAACGAGCCCGATTTCCTTATTCTCGATGAGCCAACCAACCACCTCGATCTCGATATGGTGGAGTGGCTTGAAGATTTCCTTAAGAACAGCCGCATTACCCTGCTAATGGTTACCCACGACAGATTTTTTCTAAATCGGGTTTGCACCGATATTGTTGAACTCGACCAGAAGGAACTCTTCTGGTACAAGGGTAACTATGCGTACTACATTGAGAAACGACAGGAGCGGATAGAGGCTCGTAGTGCGCAGGTTGAGAAAGCCTCGAACCTTTACCGCCGCGAGCTCGACTGGATGCGCCGCTCACCCCCTGCCCGTACTACAAAAGCGAAGTATCGTATCGATGCGTTTTACGATCTACGCTCAAAGGCCACCCAACGGTTTAGCAACAGCAACGTGCGCATAAACGTGGGTGCGGCTCGGTTGGGAAAAAAGATTCTCGAAGCCAAAGGGCTCGAGAAATCGTTTGGCGACCTGATTGTTCTTAAAGATTTCTCTTACACCTTTAACCGCTTCGAGCGGTTGGGCATTGTGGGCGATAATGGCACGGGTAAGTCTACATTCCTGAATGTAATCACCCAGGCCATCCCAGCCGATAAGGGGGTGATTGAGGTGGGCGAAACCGTTGTGTTTGGTTACTACCGTCAGGAGGGGATGAAAATCCGTGAGGATATGAAGGTGATTGATGTGGCGCGTGAGGTGGCCGAGGTGGTAACGCTGGGCGATGGTAAAACTTTGTCGGTTTCCCAGTTCCTAAACATGTTTCTGTTTGCACCCGAGGTGCAGAATGCCTATGTGCATAAGCTTAGCGGGGGCGAAAAGCGCAGGCTATACCTGCTCACCATCCTAATGCGAAGCCCCAACTTTCTTATCCTCGATGAGCCAACCAACGACCTAGATATTGAAACGCTAAACGTTTTGGAAACCTATCTGGAGAGTTTTCCCGGTGTTGTGCTGGCCGTTTCGCATGATAGGCACTTCCTCGAGAAGGTGGTGGATGGGCTGCTTATCTTCGAGGGTAATGGTGATATTAGCGGCTTCCCTGGCTCGTATACCGATTACTACGATTGGAAGAAGGAACAGCAGAAGCTGGAGCAGCAAGCGCAAAGGGCTGCTGTGCCAAAGGCAAAACCAAAAGCAAAATCTGCAGCCGACTCCAAACTGCGCAAGCTTACGTATGCCGAGCGTAAGGAGATGGAAACGCTATCGGATGAGATTGAGAGCCTTGAGAATGAGAAGGCCGAGATAGAATCGACAATTAATAGCGGTACGCTACCCCATGATGAGCTGATAGGCCAATCGAACCGTATCGCAGAATTAATCCATCTACTCGATACCAAGGGCGAGCGATGGCTCGAACTAATGGAGATAGATGAGAATGGGGGATAGGAGATTAGGTTGAAGACGGAGTTTTAAGTTTAGGGCCTGCCTAACGAAGGTAGGTTTAGAGTTTAGAGTTAAAGGTTGAAAGTGCAGCCTTTAACTCTAAATCTGCTATAACACGCTTTCCATCTTTCGCTTTCGAATCAATCAATCATTTATCAATTGGCAATGCGATGCGGCCAACCAATCGAGCTGCTGAATAGTGGATGTTGCACTAAAAACAATCTCATAAATATTCAGTTTCTAAGTAATTCTGCCTATCTACCTAAGGTTGGTCACTCAATCACTCAATCACTCAATCACTCATCCAATCACCTCTGCCTTTGCGGCAGGCAGGTCAACCAACCAACCAATCAATCAACCAACCAATCAACCAACCAATCAACCAATCAACCAATCAACCAATCAACCAATCAACCAATCAACCAATCAACCAATCAACCAATCAACCAATCAACCAATCAACCAATCAACCAATCAACCAATCAACCAATCAACCAATCTATTCCTAACTTCCCCCTATCTCCTCCTAAACATCAACCCAAGGTAAACGCTAAACACAAGGGTTGTGGCTACCTGTATGGTAAGTGAAGTGGCGATAATGCTTTCGCCAGTTTTCAGGATTAGAGCCACTGCAATAAACTTTGCCATGTAGTAAATGGCCTTGCTGGCAACTATAGCGCTGAGGATTGATACAAATGCATTTTTGGTTTTACTCAGGATAAAGTAGAAAAGCCATACATTCAGCACCAGCTCGCCCGAAATAAGCAGCATTTTGTAAAAAACAGGATGAGCAGAAACCAGATAGCTGAATATGGGTAAGGTGAGTGCAATAATATAAGCATTCCGTTTGGTGGTATGCACCAGCGCAAGGATAAGCGCAATCCGCATAGGTTCTATAAGGTACAGCGGAAAGCTGAGCATGTGCGAGATGGTTGGCACAAGGTATATAAAGGCCAATGCCAGAATATCGAATATTACGTAGCTAATTGTTCTCTTGGTGGTTAACTGTAATGTAGCCATAGCTTTACAATTTTAAAGTTTGTAATTTTTGATGCTCGCACCTTAATAGAGCTTAATGTATTAGGTTACAAATATATGCTATTTGTGTGTTTTTCGTATCTTTAATGCCAAGTATCGGTTAAGCTAACATCCAAAATTTATATCAAAACTATATCGTATCAACAAAACACCTGATGAGTATGAAGCGAAGAGATTTTCTAAAGAAAGGATTAGGTGCGGGCCTGTTGGCCGGGGCCTTTTTTAAGGTGAATGGTGCTGGAACCTTAGCTGGCGTCAATAAGGCAAATCCTAGTAAACCCTTCGATTTGGTAGCTGTAATGGGTGGCGAACCTGCCCAAATGTTCGATAAGGCCATAGCTGCCATGGGCGGAATAGGAAAGTTTGTTAAAGCAGGGCAAACGGTGGTGGTTAAGCCAAACATTGGATGGGATACCCCCGAGGAGTTAGGAGCCAACACGAATCCCGGATTGGTAGCCCGAATTGTTGAGCAATGCCTTAAGGCTGGTGCAAAGGATGTATTTGTATTCGATAATACTTGCGACATCTGGAACCGATGCTATGCCAACAGTGGTATTGAGGATGCCGTGAAGAATGCTGGCGGGAGAATGGTGCCAGGCAATACCGAGAATTACTACAAATCGGTATCAATCCCCAATGGCAAAAGGCTAAAGGAGGCAAAGGTGCATGAGCTTATTCTAAATTCCGATGTGTTTATAAATGTGCCTGTGCTTAAGCATCATAGCTCTGCCAAAATCACCATATGCCTTAAAAATCTTATGGGTGTTGTTTGGGATAGGCGCTATTGGCATAGGAACGATTTGCACCAGTGCATTGCCGATTTTGGCACATGGCGTAAACCCGACCTTAACATTGTTGATGCCTACCGTGTGATGACCCGTAATGGGCCACGTGGGGTAAGCCAAGCCGATTTGGTGATGAAACGATCCCTAATCATCTCCACCGATATGGTTGCCGCCGATGCTGCCGCATCGAGAATTTTTGGCGAAGAACCTTCCGAAATTGGCCATATTAAGATAGCCCATGAAATGGGAGTGGGCAACATGAACCTCGATGAGCTAAATATTGAACGTTTAAGAGTTTAATACCTTAATAATATGCTTAAAGCAGTTTCGCTTCGATGGGTACGCAGAATTGTTGCCCTTGCCTACTTCATTGTATTTGCATTCGCTTTCATTGATTTTTCAAATACCCTGTCGCCAGGATTTATCAACTGGTTTTTGTACCCTCAGTTCACCCCCTCGTTGCTAAAGTTTATTAAGGTTGGAGGCATAGTGGCAGCTGGGTTTGTTGCAGTTATACTTTTAACTTTCCTTTTTGGGCGGGTGTACTGTTCGGCCATTTGTCCTCTTGGTATTTTTCAGGATATTGTTGCACGTATCAGGCTAAAGAGGGTTCGATACAAGTTTATGAAGCCTTGGAATGTAATTCGCTATACAACCCTTGCATTGGTAATAATCCTTGCTCTTGCTGGTTCACTGTTTCTGTTGAATATGCTCGACCCGTATAGCTTTGCTGGGCGAATTTTTTCCGATCTGGTTCGCCCTGTATACTATGGAGCTAATAATTTATTGGTGAAACTTTTTGGCTTTTTCAATAGCTACGCATTGCACCATGTAGAGTTTAAAGGGATGCCTTGGCAAGGTTTGCTGGTAACCAGCTCGCTTACTCTAATTCTTGTGGTTGCAGCCTGGCGCTGGGGGCGTATCTTTTGCAACTCCTTTTGTCCCGTAGGGGCATTGCTTAGCCTTGTGTCTCGTTTCTCCATTTTCAAACTTGCTATCGATGACAACGCTTGTACAGCGTGCGGTAGATGTTCGCGCGACTGCAAGGCCAGCTGTATCGACGTTAAAAATCGAACACTCGATTTTTCGCGATGCGTAGCCTGCTACAACTGTATCGATAGCTGTAAGGAGGGTGGTATTGGGTATACATTGGCCTATACAAAGAATGTGGCAGATTCAACCCCGCAGGTAAACTCATCGCGTCGTAGTTTTATAGCCACTTTCACTGGTATGATGGTGGGAGCAACCCTTGTGGGAAAATCTCTAACAGCATTGGCGCAAGCGAAAGGAGGGGAGCGCGGAAGAGGCATAAGTAATCAAGACGATATAAGTGATGCGCCCCAAGAATCTACAGCAGGTCACAGGCCCAATAGCCGCTTGGCGCCGGTAACCCCTCCAGGCTCATATAGCCAGAAAGATTTTCTGAATGCCTGCACTGCCTGCCATTTATGCGTTACCGTTTGCCCAACCCATGTAATTCAGCCCTCAATAAAGGAGTATGGTTTTTTTGGCTTGCTACAACCCCATATGGACTACCATTCGGGTTTTTGCAATTTCGAGTGTACTTTATGTGGTGATGTTTGCCCTACAGGCGCAATCCGTCCGTTGGAGCTGGAGACCAAAAAGCGTGCGCAAATAGGTAAGGTCAAGTTTCATCTAGGCAATTGTATTGTTCGGGTCGATAGAACTGATTGCGGTGCCTGCTCGGAGCATTGCCCAACTAAGGCGGTTTACATGGTCCCGTGGCAAGGATTGTTACTGCCCGAGGTGAATGAGGATATTTGCATAGGATGTGGTGCGTGCGAGTACGCCTGCCCTACTACGCCCTACAAAGCCATATACGTAAACGGAAACATTGAGCATCAGGTGGCCGATTTGCCCGAGGATATGGATGATGGGCCACGCGAGTGGGATGTCGATGATTTTCCTTTTTAAACATAGCCATTTATCAACCTTTTAAATCATATAAACAAGTAATTATGAAGGCTAAACAACTACTTTATACCCTTGCGTTGGGTGTGATCCTTTTTACAGCATGCAACACTGCACCCGAAGTAAAAGTGAACGATTGGGCAATTGCACTGCATGGAGGTGCAGGGGCTATGAGTCCAGAGAACTATACCCCTGAGCAAATACAGCAGTACGAGGCAGAGCTAACCGCTGCCTTAGGTGTTGGTGAAGAGATATTGAAGAGCGGAGGAACGAGCCTCGATGCCGTTGAGCAGGTTGTCCGTTACCTCGAGGATTGCCCTCTATTTAATGCTGGTCGTGGCGCTGTATATACCAACGATGGCAAGAACGAGCTCGATGCCGCCATCATGAGCGGAGCCGACCTGCAGGCTGGCGCTGTGGCAGGAGTTGGCGATATTAAGAATCCAATTTCGGCTGCCCGTATGGTGATGGAGAAATCGGAGCATGTACTGATGGTTGGTAAGGGAGCATCACTTTTTGCTTCGCAAAATGGAGCCGAGGTGGTTGATAGCTCATACTTTTACACCGAAAGGAGTTTCCGTGCCCTTCAGCGAGCCCTTGAGCGCAACAAGAAGATGGGAACCGTAGGGTGTGTTGCCCTCGATAAGCACGGGAACCTTGCCGCAGCAACATCAACCGGCGGGATGACCAATAAGCGCTACGGCAGGGTGGGCGATGTGCCCCTTATTGGCGCCGGCACCTATGCCAACAACAGCACTTGCGCTGTGTCAGCCACAGGCCATGGCGAGTACTTTATTCGCTACACCGTGGCGCATGATATTTCTGCATTGATGGAGTACAAAGGTTTATCGTTGGCGCAAGCTGCCGATGAGGTGATCCACAAAAAGCTCGAAGAGGTTGATGGCCGTGGCGGTATTATTTCTGTCGACAAGCGGGGCAATGTCCATCTCTCATTCAATACTTCAGGTATGTTTAGGGCGTTTGCAACCTCTGGGGGCGATAGGGGGGTTCACATTTTTAAATGATTGTCCGTATTGATACCTAAAGCCTTAGCGTCATTGCGAACCACGAAGTGCTCGACGATGGCAAACCCTGGTGCTTTGAGGGTTGAAGCAATCTATAAAATCCTGTTAATTAAAAGATTGCTACACGAAGAACGTTCGCAATGACGTGTCATTGTAATCAACCCATTTGTCATAGGCATTATGGCGGATAACCATATTATTTTTCAGTAGTGTCCGGTAAACCTTTTAAAGATTTAGCTTTGCTGCTACTTCGTGGTCTCCCTTCCTGCCTGACTGCGTCATTCAGGCAGGCGTTCGAAATGACAGGCTATTCATAATGTTTGGAGAGGGGGGTCTTGGTGGCGGCGAAGCCGCCACCAAGACCCCCTCTCCCGTTCAAATTATAACGCATTGTCATCCTGAACTTGCCTGCCGGCAAGCAGGCGTAATGCAGTGGAGTGAAGGATCTTATTTTGTAGCATTAATTTCCTCAGACATTATGTTAATAAATTTATTTGGGTTTAAAATTTTTCTTTAAATTAGCAAAATACTAATCCTTTAAATCTTAAAGTTATGAGAAAATTAGATTTTGCTGAAACATTAAAAGATGCTTTTGCCATCGGTATTAAAAACTTTTTATCCTTGCTTGGTTGTGTTGTGTTATGGTTGTTAACTATCTGGATTCCATATGTTAATGTGGGAACAACTATTGCAATTTCAACTTTACCAGCAGCCTTAAGCAAAGGGAAAATTATTTCTCCCCTTGAAATATTCAATAAGAAGTATTTCAAGTTTATGGGAGAGTTTTTTCTAGTTATTGGGCTTCAGTTTCTGATCATTTTGCCTGCTAGTATCTTTTTGTTTATTCCTGCTATCGTAATGGCGTTATCGTATATTCTATCAACTTTGTTAGTAGTTGATAAGGGTAAGGGAGCATCAGAGGCACTAAGGCTTAGTAATTCATTAACATATGGTAATAAATGGACGATTTTCTTTGCTCAACTTGTTCTTGGATTGATATTTGCCTTGCTTTTCTTCATTGGATTTAAAGTGTCAATGGTTTTGGTTGTTATTTTTGTTCTAATTGCTATGCCCATTTCATTAGGGCTGCTTGCTAGTATTTATAAGCAATTAGCTGTTGATGTTACGGAGGAATAAAATATTTAGAAGGGGCTTTGCCCCTTTTTTTAGTCGCTAAATTAACCATACGGTTAAAATGCATAGAAGAAAATGTTTAAGTTTTCTTATAATTCTTAAAACCACCCCCTTTGGGGGTGGTAATGTTTTATCGGCTAAGCCTGTAAAATTATTAACATTGTGACATGAGCAGATTTAAAAAACCAAGCCATGCCATTTATCGGTGTACCTATCACATAAGTATGGACACCAAAATTTCGTTACCGCATACTAGAGGCTCTTATCAAAGAATTGTAGTCCAAGGATATCCCCATGCTTTTGGAATGGAAAGATTGTGTTATTATGGAGATGAATATATAAAAGGATCATATTCATCTTTTCGTAAGCTTTCCCCCAAAGATTTTCATATCCACATCGATAGGGAAACCCTGAGGGGTAAACTGCGATCAAACTTTTAAAGAGTTACCCCCCCAACCTAAAACGAAACCGTATTGGAGTACCCATTTCTGGTCAAAAGGATATTGTGTAAACAAAATAGGCCTTTATGAAGACAAGATCAGTAGCACGTAAAATATCAAGCGAACCAAGAACGTATAGAGGAGCAGCAGCGGCTCAGCTTTGGCCCTTATAGGGGCTATACCAAGTCCACCTCCTTGGTGAGTCGATTATTTAATTGGTACTACTGCAATTTTAGTGGAATGATTTTAGGGTCGGAAGTCCGAAGACCAAAGTTGGAAGGTTGAAGCATGATAATTCTGTCTTCTGACTTTTGTCTTCAAACCCAAACCAAAGATTTAAGTTTGCTATAATTTACATAGTTCCCACGAAATTGGTAGTAGAACCATTTAATTATTGGTCAGTAGATAATCTGCGTTTGGATTTAATGATGATTTGATGATTTACCTTGTTTTGTAAGCTTTTCTTGCATAACTTTATGCCATATTAGCTCTACTAATTACATTCTTAACCTAAAAACAAGAAAAATGAGAACAACCAAAAATCTGCTATTTATGCTTCTTTTGCTTCCCATGATGGCTATTATCGTGTCGTCGTGCGGATCCAAGTATAGCTACGAAACGGTTCCTGGTGACCCAATGAATACTAGGATTTATACTTTGGATAATGGGCTGAAAGTGTATATGAGTGTTTACGAAGATGAACCCAGAATTCAAGCGTACGTTTCTGTTAAGGTGGGTAGTAAAAACGACCCATCAGAAACAACTGGGCTTGCGCATTACTTTGAGCACCTAATGTTTAAGGGTACCTCGCAGTTTGGTACTTTAGATTGGGAAAAGGAAAAGCCTATGCTCGATGAGATTGAGGCTCTTTTCGAAAAGTACAGGGTAGAAACTGACCCTGCCAAACGTGCCGAAATTTATAAGATGATTGACAGCGTTTCGTACGAGGCGTCAAAAATTGCCATACCTAACGAGTACGATAAGCTCATGAGCGCCATCGGTTCAAGGGGAACCAATGCTGGCACATCAAACGACTTCACCGTTTACATGGAGAATATCCCCAGTAACCAGCTAGAGAACTGGGCCATTATACAAGCCGATAGGTTTGCCGATGCCACCATTAGGCTTTTCCATACCGAGCTCGAGACTGTGTACGAGGAGAAAAATATGTCACTCACTCAGGATGCTCGAAAGGTAAGCGAGGTGATGTACCAGCTGCTCTACCCCAACCATCCTTATGGGCAGCAAACCACACTTGGGGATGCCGAGCACCTTAAAAATCCTTCAATCATCAACATAAAGAACTTTTACGATACTTACTACGTACCCAACAATATGGCTGTAATCCTTTCGGGTGATTTTAACCCCGATGAGGCCATAAAGATTATTGATAAGTACTTTGGTAAGCTGGAGAAGAAAGAGGTGCCCGAATTTACTTTCGAGCCTGAAGAGCCAATTACTGAGCCTAAAGTGGCTGAGGTTATTGGCCTAGAAGCCGAACGCGTGAGTATTGGTTTCCGCTTTCCTGGTGCAGCTAGCCGCGAAGCCATGATGGCCGATATGGTGGGCATGATGCTTTCAAACAGATCAACTGGACTTATCGACCTTAATGTGAACCTTCAGCAACGAACCCTCCGTTCTAGCGCGTACGTATCGAAACTTACCGACTATAGCATGCTTAACCTAAGCGGTATGAATAAGTCGGGCCAAACGCTAGAGGAGGTTAAGGATATTCTGCTTGAGCAGGTTGAGCTGCTTAAAAAGGGTGAGTTCCCCGACTGGATGATTGAGGCTACAATCAACAATCTCAAATTAAATGAGATGCGTAGGCTCGAGAGCAACGCAGGTAGGGTTTGGATGATGTCGAGCAGCTTTATCAACGGAATCGATTGGAAAGATGCCGTTGCGTATATCGATGAGCTGGGTAAAATAACTAAGGACGAACTTGTGGCTTTTGCAAATGAGCATCTCGGTAATAACTATGCCGTGGTATACAAGCGCCAAGGACAGCCCGAGGTTGAGCTTGTTGAGAAGCCATCAATCACTCCAATTCATATCAATCGCGATGTGGAGTCAGCATATCTTGCGGCTTTTAAAGAGCGGAAGGTGCCAGAGATTGAACCTGTATTCCTCGATTTTGACAAGGAGATCAACAAGGTTACCACTACTAATAACCTTGAGATTTTGCACAAGGAGAATGTTGAGAACGAAACCTTTACCCTGTACTACTACTTCCCATTTGGTAGCGATAGCGATAAGATGATGAACCTTGCCTCAGGATACCTTGAGTACTTGGGAACCTCAGAGTATACTGCCGAGCAGATTAAGCAGGAGTTTTACAAGCTGGCATGCTCGTTCAATGTGTTCTCTTCGCGCGACCAGACCTACGTATACGTAAGTGGGCTAAGCGAGAACCAAGAGGCTGCCGTTAAGCTGCTGGAGTCACTAATCACCGATTGTCAACCAAATGAGCAGGCGTTGGCCCTTTATATTAACAACGTTTTACGTTCAAGGGAGAATTCAAAGCAGAACCAGCGTTCCGTATTTTCCGGCTTGGTCGATTATGCTACCTATGGAGCTAAATCACCATTCACAAATCAGCTGCCAGCTAAGGATCTACGTGCTCTAAAGGCCGAAACGCTTATTGCCAAAATTCAGGAGTTGCCAACCTATCCTCATAAAATCCTTTACTACGGGCCCTCGTCGCCAGCTGAGCTAAAGGATATGGTTGAGAATATCCATGCTGTTCCTGCAACCTTTGCCGAGGCGCCTGCGCCATACAATTTCGAGGAGCTACCTACCACAAAGAATAGGGTTGTTTTCTCGCATTACGATGCTAACCAGTCGTACCTACAGCTTATTAGCCGTGGAGTTGACTACGATTACGACCTGTTGCCAAAAGCCATGATGTTCAATAATTACTTCGGTTCGGGTATGAGCGCCATCGTATTCCAAGAGCTGCGCGAGAAGCGTGGACTAGCCTACACCGCTTGGTCGCGCTACGCTACGCCAAGTAGCCCCGATAAGCCATTCATGAACAACGGCTTTATTGCAACGCAGAACGACAAGGTTATTGAGGCGTTCACTGCCTTTGATGACCTTTACAACAACATCCCCGTTTCAGAAAAAGCGTTCGATCTGGCTAAGGAGTCAATCCTCAATAGCATTCGAAACGGAAGGGTAACCAAGATGAGCGTTATTTGGAATTACCTCAATGCTGAGAAAATGGGTTACGGGGGTGATATTCGCAAAACCTACTGGGATGTAGTACCTTCGCTCACATTGGATGATGTTGTGTCATTCAACGAGAAGTATATAAAAGACCAACCCAAAACCTACGTCATTCTTGGTAACGAGAAGGTGGTTGACTTTAAGGAGATTACCGAGAGATTTGGACCGGTTGAAAAAGTAAGCCGCGATAAGATTTTCCAGTTCTAGAGTTATTCTAATACAATATTTTAGGCGGGGGCAATTAGCCCCCGCTTTTTTATCTCTCCCCTGTCAATTTTCATCAAACCTTATAAATGTTATCTTTGCACTGCCAAACCATCAGTTTTAATGAGAAAAGCCCAAACCATTTGGTTAACAGGATTACCCTCGGCAGGTAAAACTACCCTTGCCAGCGCCTTGCATCATAAGCTTTGCGAGCAGGGTATTGCTTCGGTTATGATCGATGGGGACGACTTTCGCAAGTCGTTTTGCACCGACTTGGATTTTTCGCTTGAAGCTAGGCGCGAAAATATTCGCCGTGCCGCTTCAATGGCTCGTATGGTAAACGATTCGGGCGTTATTGCAATATGTTCGTTCGTGTCGCCAACCACTGCCATAAGGCAGCTGGCTAAGGCCATAGTGGGGGATGATGTATTTGTTGAGGTATATGTAAATACACCCCTTGATGTATGCAAGCAGCGCGATGTTAAGGGGCTTTACCATCAGGCTAGCTTGGGTAGTATTAAAGATTTAACCGGGGTGTCGTCGCCTTACGAGGCCCCCGAAAATCCAGCCATACAGGTAGATACTTCGCAGGGTACATGGCCCGAGAACATAGATTACCTTGTTAATTTGATACTCCAAAAGTTTTGTTAGCTTTGTTTGTGAGTTCAGAGTGAAAGAGTATAACAATTACAACTATATCGATATCACCATGAAGCAATTTTCTATCAATCATTTGCGCGAGCTAGAGTCGGAGTCCATTTTTGTGATACGTGAGGTATGCGCACAGTTTGAGAACCCGGTAATGCTTTTTAGCGGCGGGAAAGATTCCATTGTAATGTTTCACCTAGCCCGCAAGGCCTTTTACCCTGCGCGGGTGCCTTTTCCCCTGATGCACATCGACACAGGGCATAACTTCCCCGAAACAATCGAGTTCCGCGATTGGCTAGCCATGGAATCGGGTGCTACTATGATTGTTGCCTCGGTTCAGGAGACCATAGATAGCGGTAAGGTTGTTGAGGAAACCGGCTACAGCGCAAGCCGTAACCGTTTACAAACCGTTACCCTGCTCGATGCCATTGAGAAGCATAAGTTCGATTGCGCTATGGGTGGCGGTAGGCGTGATGAGGAGAAAGCACGAGCTAAGGAACGATTCTTCTCGCATCGCGATGAATTTGGCCAGTGGGATCCCAAGAACCAGCGCCCTGAACTTTGGAATATTTTTAATGGCCGTAAAAGTATGGGTGAACACTTTAGGGTTTTCCCTATTAGCAACTGGACCGAGATGGATATCTGGCAATACATCCTCCTTGAGGATATAGCTATACCTAAGCTTTACTATTCGCATGAGCGCGAGGTTTTTGAACGAGACGGGGTGCTGTATGCCAAAACTCCTTTCATGAAGATTAGAGATACTGAAAAGGTTGAGAAAAGGATTGTACGTTTCCGCACCATTGGCGATGCCACCTGTACCGGGGCTGTTGAGTCGGAGGCTCACTCGCTAATTGATATCGTAAGGGAAGTTGCCGCCATTAGAACCACCGAGAGGGGAACCCGTGCCGATGATAAGCGAAGCGAGGCGGCCATGGAGGATCGCAAGATTGAGGGGTACTTCTAAGCTCGATCATCCCATTTATTATCAAGAATTACAAACAAATGAATTCGATTAGCTATGGATAAGACTTATAACGATACTGCATATCTAGACATGGAGCTGCTGCGATTTACCACAGCAGGCAGCGTTGATGATGGTAAGAGTACCCTAATAGGACGGCTTTTGTACGATTCAAAGGCGATATTTCAGGATCAGCTCGAGGAGGTTGAGCGTGCCAGCGTGAAGAAGGGCGATGAGCATGTTAACCTGGCGTTGCTTACCGATGGATTAAGGGCGGAGCGGGAGCAGGGTATAACCATCGACGTGGCGTATCGTTACTTTCATACCCCCAAGCGCAAATTCATCATTGCCGATACCCCCGGTCATATTCAGTACACCCGCAATATGGTTACGGGAGCATCCACAGCCAATGCCGCAGTGATCCTAATAGATGCTCGCCATGGTGTGATTGAGCAAACCATACGGCATGCGTACATAGCTTCGCTACTGTGCATCCCGCACATCATTGTGTGTGTTAATAAGATGGATTTGGTAGGCTTTAGCGAGGATGTATTCAATGCTATTCAGAAGCGATTCCTTGAGTTTTCAACCAATCTTAATCTGAACGATGTGAGGTTTATCCCCATATCGGCCCTGCACGGCGATAATGTGGTGGAGCGCTCCATGCGAACCCAGTGGTACGATGGCCCAACCCTAATGTTTCTGCTGGAGAACCTATACATCAGCAACGATTACAATCAGGTTGATGCCCGATTCCCTGTGCAGTACGTTGTGCGTCCACAGTCCGATGAGTTTCATGATTTTAGGGGGTATGCAGGCCGAATGGCCAGCGGAACATTTAGCGTAGGCGATCGGGTTAAGGTTTTACCCTCGGGCTTTACATCAACCATCGAGTCAATTGTTTTTTATAAGGAGAAGTTCGAGAGCGCCAGCGCACCGCAATCGGTTACCATAACCCTTGCCGACGATTTGGATGTTAGCCGGGGTTGTATGCTAGTTCCGTTCGAGAACGGGGTAAACGTGGCTCAGGATGTAAGCCTTATGGTTTGCTGGCTTAGCGATAAACCTCTCAATACATCGGCAAAGTATGCAGTTAAGCATACCTCAAACGATGTGCGGTGTATGGTTAAGGAGGTGAAGTACAAGGTGAATATCAACACGCTTGAGAAGGATTTCGAAGACAAGACCATAGGGTTGAACGATATTGCCTGTATTAACATCAGAACTACAAAACCACTTTTTTTCGATTCCTACAGAAAGAACCGTGTTACAGGCAGCCTGATCATAATTGATGAGGCTACTAATGTAACCGTGGGAGCAGGGATGATTTTATAGCTTTACAGCCCAAGTTGGGCAAGTGCATATTCAATTACCTCCTTATGGTCGAAAGCCAAAGGAGGTAGTTTGTTTATGGGGTGCCACTGGGCCTCAGCGGCATCGTCGCCTGCTTTAAGGGTGCAGTTGCTTGGGCTGGTAAATCCGTAGTGTACCACCGCAATATTACGCCCGCGCGGGTCGCGACCAATGGCATCGAAGGTAGCTAGCTGCCTCAGGTTCACGCCTGTGAGCCCTGTTTCCTCAAGCAGTTCGCGTTGAGCAGCATCTGCAAGTAGTTCGTCCATTTCGGGAAATCCACCGGGAAGGGCGTATGCACCCTTGTATGGCTCGTTACCACGTTTTACAAGTAGTAATTTGAGGGGGTTATCATTGTCTTTTAGGAAGACCACCGAGTCGACAGTGACGAGCATCCGAGGGTAATCGTAGGTGTAGGGCATAGCTTAATGGGTGCTCTGTGGATTGCTGTTGTCGTCATCCTTTTTTCTGAAGGCAACCCACAAGGCCAGGGCAATTATTGCTACTACTATTACTATTTGAGGTTTCATACATTCAGGTTTTAGGCAATCGGTTTATTCATTCAGTATCCTTTTAATTACTCTTAGCTTATGCGAATACCGCTTGTGCTTAGCATTGTATATCCCTTGCTGATCGAGTAGATCAATCTTAACATACCCCGAGCTGTGGATAATCTTATTGTCAGGAAGTACTATGCCCACATGAATTATATTCCCCTCCTCATCGTCGAAAAAGGCTAAATCGCCCACGCGGGTAAGGTTGATAAAATCGACCGTGTTGCCCATGCCAACCTGTTGGCTTGCATCGCGGGGTAGGCTAATGCCAATCATCTTGAAGATCACCTGAGTTAAGCCTGAGCAATCAATTCCGTAGGGCGATCGGCCACCCCAAAGGTAGGGCGAGTTTACATAGCTCTCGGCTAGGTTAATTAAGTTATCCTCGGTGCTTGTTGATAGCTCGATGGGGATGTTGAATGTTTTGAAAGTTTCGCTAAGCAGGCCAAATGTACCATTGTCGGCGTTGAAATTGTATAGGGTTGAGCCTGGGCATAGCCTTATGGGATAATCGTTGGTGTTTGCTTTGGCCGTAAATAACCTCGTGGCCACAGCCGAGACCCCTTCGAGTGTTAGCAGTCCCATCTGCTCATCGTCGAACTGCTGGCAGAGCTTGCTATCAATCCACCCCTCATAATCGTCGAGCGATTGCCTAACACGATACCACTCACGATGCTCCTCTAGTATCACAAAGGTTTCGCCAAACAGCGGTTGGCTAATCATTTCGCTTCGCTTAAATGGCTCTTTACGTAGGGCAGCCAAGCATTGGTTTACAACTCCAAACATAGCAAACGTTCTTTTTTTGTAAATGTATTACTTTTACACCTATTGATAAAGAAATGATGATTAAAAATTGGCCTTATTTCCCTCAACCCTTGCAGCTGTAGGAGTAGGAACTTGTTTAAGCCTTTTGTTAAGTACATAGATACAAGCGGCAGCAACCACCGCAGCTCCTCCAATTATTAAAGTATACTTAATGTCGGTCATGATTAGCTCTCGGAGGTGAGTATGGTCATATTTCGATTCGTCAATTCCAATAATTTCTGGTAAGGTAGCTGTAAAATTGTTGAAGGCGTGAATAATTATTGCAAGCGAAATGCTTCGTGTTCGGTAGTAAACCCACCCTATGAATATTCCAAGGATCAGGGCCGAAATGAATTGCCAAGGGTTTAGGTGAACAACACCAAACAGAACGCTCGATGCAGCAATGGCTGTAGCGGGAGAGTATCGCTTTAGTAAGCCTTTTAGTATGATACCTCTAAATATTAGCTCCTCAAGCACAGGTGCTAGCACCACAATGGTTGTGAAAGTAAAAATATTCCGTGGGTTACCCAAGCTTTGCTTGAAAAGCTCTGCAAACTCATCGGACATGGGTATAAGCGATGAGAGTGGTATGGTTAACGATAGCTGAATACACAAAGTACCCAAAAGGATTACTGGAATAATTATGCCTTTTGGAACTTTATAGCTGAATGAGTAATCATCGCTTTTGTTTTTCCAGATGGAGAAAAGTATCCAAAATGATAATCCCATGGTGACTAGGTAGAACAAAAAGGTAGTGGCCTCAGCGCCAATTATTCCTTTTAGAAACATAATTGGCGAAAGGAATATTGTTACTGCTAGAGTTATTGCCAATAGACCAATGCTTTGCCCAATGCTGAGGTAGTTTTTAGAAATCTGTTCGTTCATAAATAGTTGCGCTAGCTTTAAGAATCCTTACTATTTTCAATTGAATCAATTACTTTGGCCGATACGGAGTGTAGCAGGTTTATATCCTCATCGGATATTTGGCTAAGCCGCTCCAGCACTCTACCGTGAACCAATGTTGCCTCCGTTATGCCAATTGTATTGAGTATTTTTACTATTCTATCCTTTAGAGGTTTGTATCCAGCATTATCCTCTGCAAGCTCTGGGTGTGCCGCGTTGCTAGCGGCAACGCTGGAAAGTGAGTATGCAAAAACCATAACGGCTTGTGCTAGGTTTAGCGAAGGGTAGGGCTGGGGGATTGGGATAGAGGCAACTGCATCGCAAAGGGCCATGTCGCTGTTCGATAGCCCCGACTCCTCGCCCCCAAACACAATGGCAACCGAATGTATCGAACTTTTCTTTCTCTCGATGAACGATTTCAGATCATGGCTCGATACAATATCCTGCTTAACCCAACGCTGCTTTGCCGATGTGGCAATCGAAAAGTCAATATCCTCCAGCGCCATGGAGAGGGAGTCGAAAACTTTCGCATTATCCAATATGTCGTGTGAACCGTGGGCTAGCATCAGCGCCTTGTCGCATTGGTAGTTGCAGGGGTTTACCAATCTTAGCTCCTTAAACCCCATGGTTTTAATGGCTCGGGCGGCTGCCCCCACGTTTTCGGGTACTGCGGGTTCAACAAGTATGAATTTGATTTGCATGTTGATTTGCTTTGTAGTAAGCAAATTGAGCTGGCTAGGTTCACTTAGCCAGCTCAATCCTTGTTTTATGTAAGGTTTCTGAGAACGTCATTCCATGATTATTTCTTCACTACCGAGATAGCCTTTTCGGCTGCACTAAGCGTGGGCTCGATGGATAGTGGCGACCCAACTGCTCCATTCATCCAAAGCTGAGGAATGATGCTTCCCTGCTCAAATATTCGCTGAATCTCGTTGGCGAAGTGCTTGCCTGCGATGTACTGCTCGAGTTGGAAGTCGATTAGTAGCCCCATGGGGTATGCCGACAGGTAAAGCGGGTTGCTGATCATATGGCTGTAAACTGCCAGTATGGGCTCATCGGTGCTGCCAAATACATCGGCGTAGTACTTATTCCAAATATCCTTAGCAATGCTAATGGTTGCCTCTTTAAGCTGCGCTGGGGTAGCGTTAGGGTTTTCGTAAAGCCATCTCCAAAGGTTTATGTCTACTAGCGAAACGCCCATTATCTCGTAGCATTGCCAAAGGTTATCGAGGGCCTGCAGATGGGCTTTCTCTGGATTGTTGTCCATTATACCTAGTACATCTAAGTCACGTTTTTGGAAGATAAAGGCAAGGGCTTCGGTGAAGGCAGTGTTTGGAACACCTGTAAGCGTGTAGTAATCCACGTTGTGCAGGGTGATGGTTTGCTCAACGGTGTGGCCAAACTCGTGCATAGCAATGTTAAATCCTTTGTAGTCCATACCATTTGCCCCAATGCGGGTGCGGAGTAGGGCAATGTCGTCGCGCATGGCAGCGCCCCAAGCATGGCCAGCACCCCGGCTTCCCTCAACGGCAATTTTCGATTGGAAAAACTTGGCCTTATCCTCACTCCATCCTAGGGAGGTTAATATGTTGGGTATCTCGTTTTGGAATGCCTCGGCCGATGAGAATCGTTTGGCAACGGCATTGTCAAGCACCTCGGCGGGTATGCTGCTCCGCGACTTGAAGCCATCGTACCAAATATCGAAGGGTTGCAGTGGGCGTCCAAGCCTTTCGCTAATTAGCTTGCCAGCCTCTCTCACTTGCTTTGATGACACAAAGTCGATAAATAGCTTCTCCACATCTTCTACGGGAATCTCGTAGGTCGATTCGAAGCGACGCTGTATGAAGTTGGGCATGTTGGGGTAAAAGGCATCCATCTCCTCAATGGCCACGAAAAGGTTAAGCAGATGCTTATACCTAGTGTTGGGTTCGGCCGCAGCATCAACCTTTTTGTCGTCCTTTGCCACCTCGTTGCTTATGGGTTTCCATATGTACTCATCGTTGGAGATAACCTTTTGTGGAATGGATTGGTCGATAATGCGTTGCATCACTTGGTAAATCATTTTTTGCCTTTCGAGGCCACCCTCGGTATTGGCATACTGCGACTTTAGCTCGTCGCGTAGCCCCCAGTGGGTAATAAGCTTCATACCCTCGGGGAAAAGTTGCTCGCCCTGCTCGTTTCTAAGGTTCGCCATGTAGATATTATAATCATCAATGTAGGCATCGGCATCGGTGCTTATGCGTGAGTAGTTTTGCTGTAGCTCGGCAGGTACACGCGAGGTGAATCTATCGCCCATTCGGGCGTATGCCCACTGCTGGCGAGTCCAAGTTGGGCCTAGCTCTGTCTTCTCGTTAAGGCTGTAGAACGGGAAGTTAAGGGCAGTAACAAAGGCGATTTTGCTGGTGTACAAATCCTCGGAAAGGTGGGCCGAGGCGCTAAATCCACCAAACATCATGTCGATAGGGGTAACAGGGCCCATGTCGAGGTGCAATGGGCGCATCAGATCTTTGCTAATCTTCAAAAAGTTTCCGTTTAGCACTTCAAATCCGAAGGAAAGCTTGTTGAATAGGGTCTCCAGCTCTGCTTCATCAGCAACAAACCGCTCCTCGCAGAATGTTTTGAACTCATGGAATGAACCGTCGACCTGTCGCCAAAGGTTGGCCACTTGGCTAACGCCACGCTCAATGCGGAACTGCTGACCTTCGCCAAATTTTTGTAACAGTTCGTTTTGGGTTTGTTCAACCTGAGCCTGAGTGATGGGGCTTCCCTCAATGCCCTTCTCTTGGTGTGTACAATTTGTCATGGTAAGGAGAATGGGGATGGTTAGTAATAGAACAATACGTTTCATAATGTTTTATTTTATGGGTTATGTTTGGAGTGTATTTTACAACAAAGCTATTGATTTGACCGCTAATATTATATGTCGGATGTCAGCGATTTTATCATTAGCTCATCGTAAAGTTTCATCATTATTCTTGTTGTTTCGGGTATTGTAGCAAATGTGTGGTTTGCTATTTTGGCAATTGGAAGCACTTTTGAGGATGTTCCGGTGATAAAGGCGCCGTCCATTTCGCTAATTTCCGATGTGTGGATTGGCCTTTCCTCCAGCATAATGTAATTCTCGTGGGCGAGTTTTATCACCATTTTACGAGTAATGCCCTCTAATACTTGCTGTGAAGGAGGGGTTACTAGCTTGTTGCCAAATACTGCGAAAAAATTGGAACGGCTGCCCTCGGTGATGAACCCCTGAGAATTCACCAGCAGCATTTCATGGGTCTGCGACAGGCAAATTGCCTTATCGGCTGAGCCCCTAAGGTGAGGGTTTTCCAACTTCACATTGGGGTTGTGTCGTTCTATGGGGAGCAGCTCAACCTTAACTCCCGTTTGGTACATCTGGTTGCTGGGGTAGTGGCTTTCAACAAAAAATGCGTACAGCTCTTGGCGTTCGTTCTGGCAGTAAAAATTTAGCTTTATGTTCTTTTCTTCTACGTAGTTTACATTTAGCAACCTGCGGATGTTGGTTTTTATGCTTTTGATATCAATGCAGTTGAGGTTCGAAAGCATTACCGATTTATGCAATCTATCCAGATGCTCTTCTAAGAATAGCCCCTTGCCCCTAACTACTCTCACTACCTCGTAAAAAACTTTGGTGGTGTCGGGAAGGTCAATGGAAAGGTTACCTGTTTCCTCAATGCTCTCATTGTGTAGAAAGTATTTCTCAGTATTACTAATATTGATCTGCATAATTATTTTTTTTGAAATCAAAAAAGCGTAGAGCTATAATCTATGCTTACGCATTTTTTGTAGAAATAATCAGATTTAACCCGTTACCTATTCTTTAGTAACAGCTTGCTCAGCATACTCGTTAAGTATGTTCTTGATAAGCGGGTGGTAGTAGTGCTTGAAGAACTTAGCTCGATTGGTTGCGCCAAATCGTGTGATGAAATGGTTTACTCCCCTTCCTCCTGCTAGTTTGGCTGTCCATAAGTGGGTAGGGTTCTCAGCAAAATCGCCACAGAAATAGAACATCCAGCCATTGTTTCTCCCTTCGATAACAGCTGGGAACGAGGGGGTAATTCCTATCCGTTTAAGCTTCTCCTCACCTTCGGGTGTAACATCAATTGCAAAATGGGCGTGAACAGTGTTTGCACCTGGCTCAACAATCTCAAACCAATGCTCATAGGCTATTTCTTTGGCAACGCCAAATCTTTTTACCGCTTCATCAGTTGATTTTATAGTTGGAATGCTCTGCTTCAGGTGTTCGTCAATAGCAAGCACTTCGATAAGACCATCATTGTTAATAAGCACTATACCCTCCTTGCCATTTGGCCATACCCCTAGGTGTTGCGATTCATAAAGATTTTTCATCCACTCCGGAGGGCCGTTGGTTGCGTTTACATTGAGCGACTGGAAGTATTTACCTGCCCAACCCCGCCAGTTTAAATCTAAAAGTTCTTCGGTTTTAATTCGAACCAGCGCGTTGGTGGGGGTGCTAAACATATTGTATTCGGCAATTACTAGCTTGTTTTTCTCTAGCATTTTTTTTAACAATAGGTAATCGTTCTGGTTAAGGCCACCATATACCTTCTGCGAGCGAACAGGTTTTGACTTGCCTTTGTACCATTCGAATGATTGAACTCCATAGCAATCGGCGTAGTAGGCTACATCGTACAGATCAGAGAATTCTTCAACCTCATTTATTCGCATGCTTCTAAAGTCGAAGGTTTCAGTTTCTATGTCGACAGGGAAAAAACCGAAGTAGTCCTTTTTGTTCGAGTAGCTGTCGCCATTAGCTTTCACAAATCGATTGTGGTTTAATGTCCATACAAGCGACTTATGCTCTGGCCTGTCAGGCTGCGTAACGGTTTTGTCAAGTATGTATACGTTTACAACTTGTCGGTCTTTGAATCTCCATCCAATGTGTAATGATAATGCTATGAACAGGATAGATGCTGTAAGGTAGATTGTTATCTTAAAAAACTTTTTCATCAAATCAATCTTTTCAATGGATCATACTCGCATTAAATGTACCGAAATTTACAAATATTTATTGATACTTTGCAAGTATATTGCAGATGAGGGCTATTGAACAGGTTGTAATTATGGTTTTTAGGGCGTGGTTCTGGGGTGTTGCTGCTCAATATTTCCACAAATTGGGGATAAAGCTTTATGCTTTTCGGTGTTTACCTACTTGGTTTTGTTTGGGCGATTTTGTTTCGTGCTGTGTATGTGTTAGTTGGCTTTAGTGTCGCTTTTTTGGCATAATTTTTATCCTTTACATATGCAGTGTTCCCCAACAACACGATTTATATAAAGGCTGCAAACACCAGCAGTCGGGTTGCCCAGGTTCTCCAAATGTCAGCCAAGCATGTTTGTCCAACCTATTTTAGTCCCAGATTCACTTCGGATCTGGGCAACCTTTTTTTAGGGGGTTCTCCTCGTTGTTATTTCTGAATAATGCTTCTGTAAAACGATGCGATGGTTCGTTTCTCGCCGTAGGTAGGGATTATATCTATGGCTTGATTGCCAATGTATTGCCTGAAAGTTAGTTCCCTTGCCTTTGTAATTTGTTCAAATAGTTCAACGGGGATTTCATATACCTGTTTGGTTCTTTCCATGGTGTTAAGGGTAGTGGTTGAGGTGCGTACAAGTTCATCCTCAGCTTCGTCATCGTCAATGTTAAGGATCGATTCATCTTTTATTGCTGCTCCATCTCGATGCGATGTTTGCGCACTAACAAATTGCCTGGATGTTTGTGAGGTTGGGTTTAACTTGGTGAAATCATCGTCAATATCAATAAAAAGAATTGGTTCGGGCGGATCCGTGGTTTGGTCGTATTCATGAGTAATGGTTAAATATACAGTTTTTGACCCATCATCCGAAACCCTACCAAAATGCTCAAACCCCAACGTGGAGTAAAAGGTATGACTACTAAAAAGCGATTTTTGGGGGATGTAAGCATTGAGCTTAAGTTCAATTTTAAGGGTGTGTTCCTGTAGGTACTTATCGTAAGTAAACCGATTAAGTGGTGAGCAAGAGCTTAAAAATACAATTGCCAATGCTGTTGTAAAAATTCTCAAAAGCTAGCGTAAATCCCATATTGGGCTAAGTATCGAAATTATTTAACTCGGAAAAGCTAGTCGAATGAATTTAGGCACTCATCAATACTTTTTCTAATATCGAAAACGGTTTGTAGTTGAAGTAGCTGAACCAGCGCCATAACCTCGGGCGAAATGTTGCATAGTTTAAGCTGAGCGCCACTTCCCTTTGAGGCCCTTAGTACCGACAGAAGTGCGCCAAAGCCTGAGCTGTCGATATATTCAATTCCTCCAAGATCAATCACCAGCTTCATATTTGGTTGATCAAAAAGCTTCGCAACCTCAATTTTGAAGGTCTGGGCAATTGCAGCATTCAGCTTGTTCTCTGTTTCAAACGAAACAATAAGCACATCATTTACTTTTTCTACATTTATCATGGCTATAAAATTTTATTGTCTGTTGAGGATGGCGTTAAGCTCATCAATGGCTTCGTTACTTACGGTTTTAAAGTGTTCAATTAGGTTCTTGGCTTCACCCTTGCTATCGTTTGCTTTTGCAAGCTCCTCCAGTTCCTTCATCTTTAGAGCCAAGTTATTCATGCCTAGGGTCGATACGCTGCCCTTTACCTTGTGGGCAAATTTTGCTAGCTGCGCATAGTCTTTGTCTCTAAGCAAGGTGTCGAAACGTTGCCCAAAATCTATTGCCTGCCTAGTAAAGAGCTGAACTAAATCATGAATTAGCTCCTTGCTTCCTGCTGAAATCTCGTCGAGTTTTGTGACGTCAATGTGCTTATACATTGCTTTAGCGTATTGATTACACAAATATAGTTAAAATCGCTTTACATTGTATTATGCTGCTATTAACAAAATACAAAATGACTGCTGCATAACAACTTTATTGCATCAACTTTTGTGTTGGCTCAAATTGGCAATTATCAAAATTTGCCTTAGGTTTGTACAATAATATAAACTATACAGCTAATAAAGATATAGCAATGAAAACCACACCATTTACAAAATTTCACATTGAGCTGGGGGCCAAAATGGCGCCCTTTGCTGGTTACAATATGCCCATAGAGTATTCTGGTATAACCGATGAGCATATTACTGTGCGCGGGAAGGTTGGCGTTTTTGATGTGTCGCACATGGGCGAGATTTGGGTTAAAGGCCCCAATGCGCTTAGCTTCATTCAGTACGTTACCTCCAATGACGCTGCAGCGCTTTCCGATGGTAAGGTGCAGTACTCCTGCTTCCCTAATGGAAAGGGCGGAATAGTTGACGACCTCTTGGTTTACCGTTTCGATGCAGAAACGTACCTGCTCGTTATAAACGCAGCTAATATCGATAAGGATTGGAAATGGCTTGTTAGCCATGCATCAAAGTTCAATCTTACTCCAGGCAAGGAGCTATACAATGCCTCCGACGAGATTGCCCAGCTTGCAGTTCAGGGGCCTTTGGCGCTAAAGGCAATGCAAAAGCTAACCAACGAGCCCATTGAGGATATGGAGTATTACACCTTTAAAAAGTTGGAGTTTGCCGGGGTTAAGGATGTTATCTTCTCAACAACAGGATACACTGGCGCTGGTGGATGCGAAATTTACTGTGCCAACAACGATGCTGAGAAGATTTGGAAGGCTGTGTTCGAAGCTGGTGAAGAGTTTGGCATCAAGCCAATTGGTCTTGGTGCTCGCGACACCCTACGTCTAGAGATGGGTTTCTGCTTATATGGAAACGATATCAGCGATAGCACATCGCCGCTCGAAGCTGGTTTGGGCTGGATTACTAAATTTGTTGATCATAAAGATTTTATCGACAAGCAGTACATGCTCGACCTTAAAGCCAACGGCTTAAAGCGCAGGCTAGTTGGTTTCGAGATGGTTGATAGAGGCATTCCTCGTCAGCATTACGAGATTCTTGATGCTCAGGGCGAGGTGATTGGTGAGGTAACCTCTGGCACCATGTCGCCCATGATGAAGATTGGAATTGGAATGGGCTACGTACTAACCCCCTACGCTAAGGCCGATACTGAAATCTTTATTCAGGTTCGTAACAAGAGCCTCAAGGCAAAAGTGGTTAAGATGCCCATCTACAAGAAGTAATTTTTAAGCTCATTATTGAAGGTGTAGGGGTAAATGCAATGTTTATCTTTACACCTTAGTTTTTATAATCATATGCAGAAGCGAAAGGTTGAGGTGTGCTTCACGCCCGAGAGTATTCAGTACTACGATATTTCTAATTCACATATTATTGTGGTAGATGTGCTTAGGGCAACATCGGCCATTTGTGCTGCCTTTGCCAATGGAGCCAAGGCAGTTATACCCGTACCAAGCATCGATGAGGCCAGAAAGGCCAAGGAAAGAGGTTACATAGTTGCCGCCGAACGCGATGGCGTAACCCTCGATTTTGCCGACTTTGGTAACTCTCCATTCAACTTTACCCCAGAGCGAATTGGGGGGCGCGAGGTGGCGTATAGCACCACCAACGGTACCCGTGCAATTATTGAGGCATCAAAGGGGCTTTCGGTTGTAGTAGCCTCGTTTATAAATATTACGGCCGTTGCCAGCTGGGTGAAAAGTACTAATGATGGGGACGTGCTTGTTCTTTGCGCTGGATGGAAAGGTAAGTTTTGCCTCGAGGATACTCTTTTTGCTGGTGCATTTGCCCAGCAACTGTTGGCAACTGTTGCTTTCGAAACGCATTGCGACTCTGCACAGGCTGCCATGCAGCTTTGGGATCGCGCCAAAGGCGATATCAAATCATACCTCGAGCTTGTTGCTCAAAGGCATAGGCTCAAAAAATTAGGCCTCGATGATGTTCTTGATTACTGCTTTACCCCCGACAGCTCATCGGTGGTTCCCGTTCTCCGCAAGGGCAAGCTGGTTGCAGCAAAGCCGCAATTGTAAAAGCCGATTTGAACCTTGCTCGTAGGGTGATGTAATGTAGCTGCTAATGAGCCAACTTGTATGGGTTGTAACCTGTATTCAAAAGGTGCTTTGCAATCCTTTTAAATCTACACTTTCCTGCTTTATATCATTAGCAATTCATTAGGAAAAGTAAAAAATAAGTTAGAAATTTGACGGAAAATTACTTATTTGTATAACAGATTAAAACTTGGATACTATGAAGAAACATAATTTTAATGCGGGCCCTTGCGTTCTTCCTAAGCAGGCCATCGAGGCAACCATCGAGGCAATTCGCGATTTTGATAATACTGGAATCGGAATCCTTGAAATTTCTCACCGTACCCCAGGTTGGGAACGTATTATGGCTGAAACCGAGCAGCTATGGCGCGATTTACTAAATATCCCCGATAGCTACGCTGTTCTATTCCTTGGCGGAGGTGCTTCAACCCAGTTCTACACGTTGGCTGCAAACTTCCTTAACAAGAAGGGTGCTTACCTTGAGACTGGTGTATGGGCAAAGAAAGCCATTAAAGAGGCAAAACTTTATGGTGAGGTTAGCGTAGTTGCTTCATCTGCCGATAAGAATTACTCATACGTTCCTAAAGGGTACACAATCCCTACCGATGCCGACTACTTCCACATCACAACCAACAACACAATTTACGGCACCGAGATCAAGACCGATATCGACAGCCCGGTAAATCTTATTGCTGATATGAGCTCTGACATCATGAGCCGTCCTGTTGATATATCGAAGTACGCCATGATTTATGGAGGAGCACAGAAAAACGTTGGCCCTGCTGGTGTAACCTTCGTAATTGTCCGCAAAGATTTCTTGGATACCGTTCAAAGGCAGCTGCCCAGCATGGTGAAGTACTCAACCCATATTGGCGATGAGCCTAAGAACAACTCAATGTTCAACACCCCACCCGTACTACCAATTTTCGTTATGCACGAAACCCTCAAGTGGGTAAAAGAGATGGGCGGTGTTGCCGAGATGAGTAAGATTAACCAGAAAAAAGCTGACTTGCTTTATGGCGAGATTGATCGCAACAAGATGTTTGTTGGAACCGCAGCCAAAGAGGATCGTTCCATCATGAACGTTTGCTTTGTTATGGCAGAGGAGTATAAAGATAAGGAAGCTGCATTCATGGATTTTGCCAAGAAGGCTGGTATGGTGGGCATTAAGGGTCACCGTTCGGTTGGCGGATTCCGTGCGTCTATCTATAATGCTTGCCCAATCGAGAGCGTAGAGGCTTTGGTTGAGTGCATGAAGGAGTTCGAGAAGCAGAATGCTTAAAAATTAGTATAGATTTAGGGCTGAATGGTTAACCTGTTCAGCCCTTGGATTTCTGTATCGTCAGTATTAATTAAACATAAATACCCAAATATTATGGCTAAAGTACTTGTAGCAACCGATAAGCCTTTTGCAAAAGTGGCTGTTGATGGTATCCGCAAAATTGTTGAGGATGCCGGTTTCGAACTTGCTCTGCTTGAGAAGTATACCGACAAGGCCGATTTACTTAAAGCTGTGGCCGATGTAGACGCTATTATCGTGCGTAGTGATATTATCTCTGCCGATGTGGTGGAAGCAGCAAAAAACCTAAAGGTTGTGGTTCGTGCTGGCGCAGGATACGATAACCTAGACCTTGAAGCCTGCACAGCCAAGGGCGTTGTGGCTATGAATACCCCAGGTCAAAACTCAAACGCCGTAGCTGAGCTGGCCATCGGTATGATGATTTATATGGCGCGTAACCAGTTCACCCCTGTTGCAGGTACCGAGATTAAAGGGAAACGATTGGGCATTCATGCATATGGCAATGTGGGTAAACTAGTTGCTTCGCATGCAAAAGGTTTTGGTATGGAGGTATACGCTTTCGACCCATTCGTTAAGAAAGAGGATATGGAGAAGGACGGCGTTAAGGTGGTTGGCACTGTTGAGGAGCTGTACGCAGTTAGCGATTACCTATCGTTACACATCCCTGCAAACGATAAGACCAAGAAGTCGATTGGTTACAACCTGCTAACCAAAATGCCTAAGGGCGCTACCCTTATTAATACTGCCCGCAAAGAGGTGATTGACGAGGATGGAATGATGAAAGCCCTTGAGGAGCGCACAGACCTGAAGTATGCTACGGACATTGCAGCCGACACACACGCTGCCCTGGTTGAAAAATTTGGGGTAAGGGTTTTTGCCACACCCAAAAAGATGGGCGCTCAAACCTCAGAGGCTAACGTAAACGCTGGACTTGCTGCTGCAAACCAAATCGTTAACTTTATCAAAAACGGCGACCGCACTTTCCAAGTAAATAAGTAGAAACTAGAATAAAGTAACTTCAGATGGTTAAAATTAAACCTTTTAAAGGGATTCGTCCACCAAAGGAGCTGGCGCAAGAGGTCGCTTCACGACCTTACGATGTGCTGAACTCCGTGGAGGCAAAAGCAGAGGCAGGCGAAAAATCGTTGCTTCATATCATTAAGCCCGAGATTGATTTCGATCCCATAATCGATGAGCACTCCCAGGAGGCCTACAACAAGGCAATGGAGAATTTTAAAAAGTGGCAGCAGAACGGGTGGCTAGTACAAGATCAAAAAGAGATGTACTACGTTTACGCTCAAACCATGGAGGGAAGAACCCAGTATGGCTTGGCCGTTGCTTGCCATTTCGAGGACTACATGGAGGGCAAAATAAAGAAGCACGAGCTTACTCGTCCCGATAAGGAGGAGGATAGGATGATCCATATTCGTATCCAGAACGCCAATATTGAGCCTGTGTTCTTTGCATACCCCGCCATAAAAGAGATTGACGATATAGTGGCTGAGGTGGTTAGCAGCAAGGATCCCGATTACGACTTTGTGGCCGAGGATGGATTTGGCCATCACCTATGGACAGTTGATGATGATGCTGTAAACAATAGGATTACTGAGATTTTTGCTCAACAACCCGCTCTCTACGTAGCCGATGGCCACCACCGTACCGCTGCTGCTGCAAGGGTAGGGCAGGAGAAAAAGGCAAACAACCCTAACCATACTGGTAACGAGGAGTACAACTATTTCCTTGCCGTTATCTTCCCCGACAACCAGCTTAACATCATCGATTATAACCGAGTAGTCAAGGATTTGAATGGATTAACACCTGCACAGCTGATCGAGAAACTTCAAGATAAATTTGAGGTTGAGGAGGTGGGCTCAGAGATATACAAGCCCAAGGCTCTTCATAACTTCAGCATGTACCTTGAGGGTAAGTGGTATTCGCTTACCGCTAAGCCAGGCACATACAACGATAACGACCCCATTGGTGTACTCGATGTCACCATTCTGTCCGATCTGGTTTTAAATAACATTCTGGGCATATCGGATTTAAGAACATCTAAGCGAATCGACTTTGTTGGCGGTATCCGTGGATTGGGCGAGTTGAAAAAACGAGTTGATAGCGGCGAGATGGCTGTAGCCTTCGCTCTATACCCAGTATCGATGAAGCAGCTTATCGACATTGCTGACACTGGCAACATTATGCCTCCAAAAACCACTTGGTTCGAGCCAAAGCTAAGGAGCGGTTTGGTGATTCATAGCTTGGACTAAGCACTAAGTAGCTTAAATTGCCTAATCGGGTAGCTGATGCTACCCGATTTTCTTTTTCACTAAAATTCTTTTTTTTGGAATGGTGTTTAGCTAACTTTGCAAAAACCTTACATTATGAGCGTTGCAGAAAATCTAAAGAACATTAAAAGAATCATCCCACCCCATATTACTTTGGTAGCCATTTCAAAAACTCACCCCCCTGAAGTTATCATGGAGGCTTACAATGCGGGTCACCGAATTTTTGGAGAGAATAAGGTGCAGGAGATGATCTCGAAGCAGGAGGTTATGCCAAAGGATATTCAGTGGCATCTGGTTGGGCACCTGCAAACCAATAAGGTGAAGTACGTTGCACCATTCGTTAGCTTAATTCATTCCGTTGACAGTGCCAAATTGCTGAAGGAAATTAACAAGTGCGGTGCCAAGAATGATAGGGTTATCGACTGCCTGCTTCAGGTTCATATTGCCGAAGAGGATACTAAGTTTGGCCTCTCTGCCCAAGAGCTCGACACCATGCTGTCCACCCCAGCGTTGGCAGAATATGCCAACGTTCGAGTTGTGGGGCTAATGGGTATGGCTACCTTTACCGACAATATGGAGCAGGTTAGGCGGGAGTTTAAAGGGTTGGCTGATACCTTTAAAAATGTTAAGCAAAAATACTTTGCCAACCAACCTAGCTTCAACACCCTATCGATGGGAATGTCAGGCGATTTTGAGGTTGCGATCGAGGAAGGTTCAACAATGATTAGGGTGGGTAGCCGCATTTTTGGCGCAAGGAATTATGGTGCGAACTAAAAAAATTGCTATTTTTCAGCCAAATTTATACTCCAAAACGTAAACCGATGGCAAATCTACAAACAACCTATCTAGGGCTTAGCTTAAAAAACCCAATAATCGTCAGCAGCTCAGGCCTTACATCCAATGTTGAGACAATAAAAAAGCTCGAAGCATATGGTGCAGCAGCAGTTGTGCTTAAGTCGCTTTTTGAGGAACAAATACTCCACGAGGTCGGATCGCTCTCGGTGCATAGCGATTACCCCGAGGCAGAGGACTACCTCAAATCGTACGTTACTAGCAACAACGTGGAGAAATACCTTGAGCTGATATCAGAGGCTAAGGAAGCTGTTGATATTCCTGTTATTGCAAGCATCAACTGCATATCGGCCTCAAAGTGGATTGATTTTGCTGCAAAAATTCAGGAGGCGGGCGCCGATGCGCTAGAGGTTAACGTGTTTGTGTTGCCAACCGATAGCCGTAAAACGGCCGAGGATTACGAGGCTGTATACTACACGCTAGCCGAGAAGTTGCGCAGGCTAATTTCAATTCCCATAGCATTCAAATTGGGCAATCATTTTACAAACCCGCTCCGGATCATCGAGCAGCTTTGGTATCGCAATATCCAAGGGGTAGTGCTTTTTAACCGTTTTTTTGCCCCCGATTTGGATATAAAGAGCATGAAGGTAACCTCGGCTGAGGTGTTCAGTAACCCCAGCGATATTCGCGACACATTGCGCTGGGTTGCTATGGCGAGCCATATTGTACCAAAGATTGATATTTCGGCCTCGACTGGGGTACATTCGGGCGAAGCAGTAGTTAAGATGATGCTCGCCGGTGCTAGCTCGGCACAGGTTTGCTCTACCCTATACAAGAATGGAACGGCTCACCTAAAATCGCTAGTAACTTTTGTTGAAAAATGGATGGACGAGAAGGGCTATACTAGCATGGCAGATATTAAGGGTACGATGAACTATGGCAAAATTGGCGATCCAGATGTTTACGAGCGTAGCCAATTCATGAAGTACTACTCAAGCCATGGCTAAAGTCTGATCGTTATAATAAAAGTAAGAGCGGCTATTGGGCCGCTCTTATGGTTTTATCAAGTACTCCAATCATCTCGAGGAGTAGCAGCTTTTTGTCATGGCTCGACTTTTCTAACGCACCCTTTACTAGGGCTATATACTGTGCAAGCTGCTCGGATGCTAACCCATCAATGTTATTCTCAATCACAGTGAAAGCTTCAAATGCGTTCATGTAGCTGGAGTCGATCAGCAGGTCGAAGAACGGGTTGAGGTGCTGAGAAAAATCGAGGCGGCTTTGCCAGCAAGCTGTAATAACCTTGGTAATCCCATTTGCTCCCGGTTGGTCGGCAATAAACTTTGCAATAATCGGAACGGCCTCTTGCTGTTTTATGTCGGAAATGAAATCCGTAAGATTCTTTTTGAGCATCTCGCCCCTGCTGCTTATCATCATTTTCAGCAAGGGCTCTAAGTAAAAGGGTTGACCATGCTCTTTTAGGTCAATTAGCATTGATATCACTTTGTCATCGCTGCTTTTCTCGAGCGCTTCAACCAGCAGCCTTTGTTTTTCCTCTTGAGTCATCCTGTAGTAAAAATAGGTTTGCACTTTGTAATATTGCAAAAGTACAAATGATATTGGTTTTATTTGCGATGTTTTACAGAATATGGCCAGCAGAAAAAGTAAGTTGTGAATCCTAGGTTGCTTTATATGCTTGCATGGTAGTGCTTTGAGTGGCGTTAGCGTGGAAAGTGTTACTAAATGCAGATATACATGGGGCTAAATTATTTTGGTTTTAAAAAAAATGTTACTTTTACTATTCGTAAATGCAGATTAAGCGTAAACATCAAAAGTTACGGGTTATGAATATCAGGGGACTAAATAAGAAGTACGTTGCCATTCTACATATCCTAATTGCAGGGCTAATGATGAGTTGTGCCTCCGATTCACCAAAGCAGGATAGGATTAAAGTTGATGTTGAGGACGTTGCCAGCGATGAAATTGTAAAATCGGGGGTGCAAACAGCCCGTCAGATTTTCTACTCGCTGCCCTCGCCCCTCGAAACTGCCATGATCCTTAAGCGTTCAGGAGCACAGTATAATCCTGAGATATTGAACCCCGTTGAAAATATTTCGCGTTACAGCACCACCAAAAGCATGGCTTTAAATCTGGGCATCTATAGTACCGATTTGAGCTACGCCAGCCTGTTCGATCAAACTCCAGCCTCAATCAAATATATGACTGCATCCAAAAAACTGGCCGAGGGCCTAGGCATATTGAATGCAATTGACGATAAGGTGATACAACGATTGGAGGAGAACGTGAACAATCGCGATGCCATTATGGATATTATCTCCGAAACGTTCCTAAACACAAACTCCATCCTTGAAGAGAATGACCGTGTGGCAATAGGGTCCATAATTCTTGTTGGAGGTTGGGTTGAAGGGCTATACATTGCAACAGCACTGGTTAACCAGGTGGGTTCAAGCGACAATGAGCTGGTGGAGCGAATTATCGATCAAAAGCTATCGTTGTCAAGCGTAATCAACCTCCTCAAGCAGCACAACCACATGCCCGATATTCAATCGGTAATGAGCGATATGAAAGAGCTAGAGATTATTTACGATAAGGTTCAAATTTCTGTATCGCGAATAGAGGTGGTTAGCGACTCAACCTCAACCACGCTGCATAGCAAGAATGTTTTCTCAGTTAGCCCCGCAGTTTTTCAGGAGCTTAAGGATAAGGTAACGGAAATACGTTCAAAGTACATAATGTAAAATTTTCGCCCGATATGAGACCATTGATTATAATTCTTCTAACAGGTGCACTTTTTTTTAGCTCGTTCTCTGGGTCTGCTCAATGTAAAAATTTTGCCAAAAGAGTTTGTCGCTTGGAACTTGCACCCTATATACATGATGGTAACTACAACGCTGCAATTCTTACCGAAGGCGAAGATGCGGAGCTGTTCAAAACATTCTATGCGGGTCAGGAGTATCGCCTTGCCGTTTGTGGGTCCGAACCCCTTTCAAAGGTGGAATTTCAGGTTATGGATGTGGAGAGAACAGTGCTGTATACCAATGCTCAGAATAGCTACAAACTAACTTGGGATTTTAAGGTAGAATCGACCCAACAGCTAATAATCCTTGTTAAGGTTCATGATAGCACGGGCAGTAGTGATAATGTAAACAGTGGTTGTGTGGCCATAATGTTTGGGCTTAAGACCGATTAAAAAGTTTCAACATACACGTAAAGGCCGCTTCTTTAGATGCGGCCTTTTTTTATGCTTGCAGCGCATCGGCTACTATAAAAGTACTTCCACCAATGAAGACTAGATCGTTAGGTTTTGCCGTTTTGCGTGCCGCAACTATTGCCGATTTCACATCAGGGAAAACACCCCCATGTAAATCGAACAGTGTTGCCCTGTGGGCAAGTAGTGCCTCATCCATGGCGCGGGGTATCGATGGACGTGTAAAGTAGTATGTAGCATCCTTGGGTAGAAGCTGTAGAACGCCATCAATGTTTTTATCCCCTACCATGCCAAAAACAATATGCAGCTTGTTGTAAGGAGTACTTTTAATTTGGTTTACAATATGGGTTATTCCATCAACATTGTGCCCCGTGTCGCAAATGGTTAAAGGTTCGCGGTCTATTGTTTGCCAGCGTCCCATAAGTCCGGTGTTATCCACTACTTTTTGTAAACCCAGCGCTATATCTTTTGGGCTAACCTTATACCCAATAAGTTGTAGCTGGTCAATTGCTGCTAGTACTCCAACAACATTTCTGGTTTGATAGCTACCCATTAAATCTAAGCTGAAAATCCTCTCCGAGCTATCCGCTATACTTCGTACTGTAATGGTTTGATAACCATTGTTTACCGTAGAGTTTTCAACTCTAAATTTGTTACAAGCAAAAACAATTGGAGCATTATTGGTTTTGGCTACGGCCTCAAAAATGCTGGTTACCTCCAGCTGCTTCTCGCTAACAACAACCGGTGTGTTAGGTTTTATTATGCCAGCCTTTTCGGTGGCAATCTTTTGCAAGGTGTCACCCAGCAAATCGGTGTGGTCTAGCCCAATGTTGGTAATAACCGACAGGTCAGGGTTTATAATGTTGGTCGAGTCTAATCTTCCTCCCAAGCCTACCTCAATAGCTGCAACATCAACCTTTTCATCGGCAAAGTATTTGAATGCCAGGGCTACGGTCATTTCAAAGAACGATGGCCTAATCCTTTCGAAGATACCCTTGTTGTCTGCAACAAAAGCTATTACATCTTTTTCGGCAATAGGTTTACCGTTTACCCTTATCCTCTCACGAAAATCGATAAGGTGGGGCGATGTGTACAGCCCAACCTTGTAGCCAGCCTCCATTAGGATGGAGCATAGCATATGCGAAGTGCTACCCTTGCCGTTAGTGCCAGCAATGTGTATGGTTCTGAATTGGCGGTGTGGATGGGAGAAATGCTCATCGAGGGCATGGGTATTATTCAAATCAGCTTTGTAGGCTGCTTTACCAACTCGTTGGTACATGGGGAGCTGCGAAAAAAGGTATTGTGTTGTTTGCTGGTAGTTCATTCCATGAAAAGTTTCCGCAAAAGTATCAAAAAAATCAGCGCGAAATGTTGCGCCAGGTTTTAGTATTTCTCCCGAAGATTTTCACGATGTAAGCCAATTGTGATTGGCTGAGAAAGTTTATCACTTGTGTCCGCCGACTAAGTATTTTTTATGATGATATTGATGTGGCAGATTTCGACCGCCTGCCTGAATGACGCAGTCAGGCAGGAAGCGAGACCACGAAGTAGCAGCAAAGCTAAATCTGTATTTATTAGTCGGTCAGTAGTCAAAGTTTATTTCGATATGAAGAATTAACGTTTTTTTCACCCTAAACTTTAAGTTAATTTGTAGCTTTATGCTTGAATCAATATAAAATTCAAGCGGTATGGCAGTAAAAAAGAAAAAGGTTTTTGTGTTGGATACTAACGTTTTGCTTCATGATTACACCTGTATCTATAATTTTCAGGAGAACGACATTGTGATCCCCATAGTGGCGCTCGAGGAGCTCGACCACTTTAAAAAGGGCAACGAGATGATCAATTTTCACGCTAGGGAGTTTGCACGCGAGCTCGATAAGATTGCGGGCGATAATCTATTCAATGGTGGCATCTCGCTTGGGAAAGGGCATGGAAAGCTTAGGATTGAAACAGGTAAACCTTTCTCGCCCGAGATGGAGCAGTCGTTCGCCGATAAAAACCCTGATCATCGCATTTTGGCCATTGCAAATTATCTGCAGAAGGAGAACCCCAAGCTTTCGGTTATTTTGGTGTCAAAGGATATCAACCTACGCATGAAGGCCAAATCGCTTGGGCTCGTTGCGCAGGATTACCTGTCGGACAAGATTAAAGACTTAGATACCCTAAAGCGTGAGATTACGGTAATTGAGGGGGTAGAGGACGCCAAGGTGCAGGGGTTGTACGATAATTTCGACGGGTTAAGCCCAAGCGAACTAGGCATTAAGCCCTACTCAAATCAGTATTTTATTATTAAAGGGGCTAAATCGAGTGCCCTTGGCCACTATAGCCCTGCTACCCAAACCATCGGTAGGGTTGAGAAGATGAGAGCCTATGGCATTGAGCCACGCAACTCGGAGCAAACCTTCTCCCTCGATGCGCTCATGCGGCCTGAAATACTATTGGTATCGCTCACCGGGAAGGCGGGCACAGGCAAAACATTGCTTGCGCTGGCGGCTGCCCTGCAGCAGGAGAAGAATTTTAACCAGATATTACTGGCCAGGCCAATTGTACCCCTAGCTAATAAGGATATTGGTTTCTTGCCGGGCGATGTGAACGAGAAGATTGGTCCCTATATGCAGCCCCTGTTCGACAACCTAACCGTTATCAAAAACAAATTTAAATCGGCAAGTAGGGAGTACCAGTATATTGATGAGCTGCAACGAACCGATAGGCTCATAATTACTCCTCTGGCATATATTCGTGGACGTAGCTTATCCAATGTTTTCTTCATTGTTGATGAGGCGCAAAACCTAACCCCCCACGAGGTAAAAACCATTATTACTCGGGCCGGCGAGGGAACTAAATTCGTTTTTACTGGCGATATCCAGCAGATTGATCATCCATACCTTGATATGAAATCAAACGGGCTAACCTACCTGTCGGACAAAATGCATGGGCAGGATGTGTTTGCCCACATCAACCTGGTGAAAGGAGAGCGAAGCTACCTTGCCGACTTGGCAAGCTCGCTATTGTAGCTGCTAATTTGCAAAATTCAAAGTACAGATATCCATGAGTGTTAGCAAAACCCTTTTTGTGCTTAGGCATGCCAAATCATCATGGGCCGATGTTGGTCAATCTGATTATGATCGTCCCTTAGCCCCAAGGGGAATCGCCGATGCCACCAAGCTGGCAACCCTCCTAAAGGATGAACTTATCGGCATTCAGCTAGTAGTTGCCAGCTCGGCAAATAGGGCGGCTCACACTGCTACAATTTTTTGCAGTATCGTTGGAATTCCGCCCGAGAATATTGTGCTGAATAAAAATCTTTATGAATCAACATTGGGCGAGATGATGCGACTAGTGTCTGCGCTTCCCGCCGATATTCATTGCGCCATGCTAGTTGGGCATAACCCCACATTTACCAGCTTTGTCAATATGTTTTTACCACGTGAGATTGATAATCTGCCTACGGCTGGATTGGTTCGTTTAGATTTTAAGGTGGATAGCTGGAGCCATTTTGGCGAAAAGAAGCTAACGTCAAGTTGGGTTGATTATCCGAAAAACCATTAATTAGCGAAAAACTAGGTGGTATGGCTAAGCAGAAGGAATACATAAATAGAGAGATAAGCTGGTTATCGTTCAACGAGCGCGTATTGCAAGAAGCTGAAAATCCTAATGTGCCATTGCTCGAACGGCTCAAGTTTTTGGGCATATTTAGCAATAACCTCGATGAGTTCTTCAGGGTACGGGTGGCAACCCAACTCCGATTAATGCAGCTCGACAAGGGGATAAGGCAGCTGGTAGCCGAAAAGCCTAAAAAGGTGGTTCAGAGGATACAGAGAATTGTGCAAGACTTTCAGCAGCGATTCGATGGAGTGTTTGCTCAAATTCTTGACGAGCTTAAGGCAAAGGGTATATTCATAGTAAATGAATCTCAACTCGGTGATGAGCATCAGGCTTTTGTTGCTGAGTATTTTAAGCAGCAAATAGCGCCATCCATTGCTCCTGTCATGATTAGCCGATTGGATGAGTTCCCAGAGATAAGGGATAGGAGTATTTACCTTGCCGTTAAGCTGTCAAAGGCCGATAATCCCGAGGTTTTTGAGTATTCGCTGATTGAAATACCTACCTCCGACCTTGAAAGGTTTGTACGGCTCCCGAATTACGATGGCAGAATTTATATCATCCTTCTCGACGATGTAATAAGGTTCTGCCTTAACCAGGTATTTAGTATCTTACCCTACGATACATTTGAGGCATACACCATAAAAATCACACGAGATGCCGAGCTCGATGTGGATAATGATATAGCCGAGAGCTTGCTTGAGAAGATATCCAAAGGGCTTAAGAATAGAACCAAGGGCCAACCCGTGCGTTTTGTTTACGACTCGGCCATTGCTCCCGACTTACTCCAGTTTATAATTCAGAGAATGAACTTGGATGGGAACGATAACCTGATGGCCGGGTCGCGTTATCATAACTTCAAAGATTTCGTATCATTCCCCAGGCTTGGAAGCGAGGAGTTGATAAATAAACCCTTGCATCCTATACCCATTCAAAGGCTCGAAACCTCCACAAGTGTTCTAGAGGAGGTGGCCAAAAAGGATATTTCGTTACACTACCCATACCACAGCTTTTCGTACTACACCAGGATGCTTCGCGAAGCCGCTATCGACCCCGATGTTACCAGCATTAAGATTACCCTTTACCGAGTTGCCACCGAGTCGAAGGTGGTTCGGGCTCTTATGAATGCCGCCCAGAATGGCAAGTCGGTTACTGTAGTGATTGAGCTGCTAGCCCGATTTGACGAGGGAGCTAACATTTACTGGAGCAAACGGATGGAGGAGGTGGGTATTAAGGTGATATTTGGTATTTACGGGCTTAAGGTGCACAATAAGCAAACCCTCATTACGCGCGAGGAAAAAGGCAAGCTGATGCGATATGCAACCATAAGCACAGGAAACTTCCATGAGGGCAATGCCAATCTTTACACCGATATCAATATTCTTACAGCAGATAAGCGAATTACCAACGAGGTTGAGAAGGTCTTCTCCTTTCTGGAGTACAATTACAAAACATTCAACTACAGGTATCTTTGGGTTTCACCAGTAAGTATGCGCCGTAAGCTCTACATGCATATCGATACCGAAATTGCCAATGCCCGTAAGAAGCTCCCTGCATACATCCACTGTAAAATTAATAACATTGTTGACTTGGACGTAATTCGTAAGCTCTACCAGGCAAGTAATGCTGGGGTAAGTATAAAGCTTATGGTTAGGGGGATATGCTCACTAGTGCCAGGGGTGGAAGGGCAAAGTGAAAATATTGAGGTTGTTAGCGTGGTCGATCGCTATCTGGAGCACTCCCGGTTCTTTATTTTTTGCAACAACAATAATCCAAAGTATTACATCTCATCGGCCGATTGGATGACCCGAAACCTCGACTATAGGGTAGAGGTGGCTGCACCAGTCTTCGATCCCGATATCCAAAAGGAGCTACGGCAGGTGTTTGATGCCGGTTTTAAGGATAATGTTAAAGCACGAGTTGTGGATGGTTCCCTGAGTAATAAGTACAAGCGAAAGGATAAGCAAAAGGATTACCAATCGCAAATTGAGCTTTACAAGTATTACCAGAGGCTCTATAAAAAAGATACTAACCCGTGAATGTACTAAAATTTGCAGCCATCGACATAGGTTCTAATGCCATTCGATTACTTTTTATGAATGTGATTGAGGGCGTTGGGGCACCCCTCTTCAGAAAATCATCGCTGGTACGTGTGCCTGTTCGCCTTGGCGATGATGCATTCACTCGGGGCGAGATATCGCCAGCTAAAGTCGAAAAGATTAAGAAAACCATGCTTGCATTCAAAAACCTAATGGATGTGCAGGAGGTGGTGGCCTATCGAGCCTGTGCCACATCGGCAATGCGTGAGGCTTCAAATGGAGATGAAATTATTCGACAGGTTAACGAGTATTCAGGTGTAGAGATAGAGATTATCGACGGAAAGCAAGAGGCCGAGATAATATACTCGAACCAAATAGTTGAGATGATAAATGATGATAGCCACTACCTATACGTTGATGTGGGCGGGGGTAGCACGGAGATCACGCTATTTAGCGATGGGGCTTTGGTCGACTCCCGCTCATTCAACGTGGGAACCATTAGGCTCCTGAACCAGACCGCAGGCGAAGCGGAGTTTAAAGAGATAAAAAAATGGCTTAAACACCTCAAGGCCAACTCGCGAGATGTTGTGCTAATTGGCTCCGGGGGTAACATCAACAAGATAATCAAGCTATCGGGGAAAAAAGATAAACAGCAGCTCCTACTCAACGAACTTGTTGAGATGAACAAGCAGCTTGCTCAATACTCGCTCGATGAGCGCGTAAGCATTCTGGGCTTAAATACCGATAGGGCCGATGTGATTGTACCTGCTTCCAACATATTTATCAAAGTAATGAAATGGTCGGGCGCAAAGCGAATACTTATACCCACCATAGGTGTTTCCGATGGTATAGTGCACCAGCTTTACCAGAAGTATCAAAAGGTTTAACCCCTAGCTTAGGTAGAATGGTTCGTTTTACCCCATTATCGCCTTGTAAAAGCTTAGCAGGTGCATGCTGTACGATTGGAATAGCTCCATCAAGGTCTCATTCATCCTATCCACAGCCTCTTCTCCTTTTTCGGCCTTAGCCATAGGGATAAGCTCCTTAAGCTCGTCCGAGCCAGGGGTTTCAAAATTTGGATTCGAAACCAGCACCTCAGGCATCCAAGTTTTTAGAACTTTATCTACCCTTTTTGATTTTTCAGCCGATTCCTTGGCTGCTACTTGTCTGGCAAAGTCTTTGTCGTAGTCAACCATCTCAATAGGGTTTCGTAAAGCCGTAAGCAGGGGGTGGTCCATATTGTGGCTTTCGTATGCAGCCCTTAACACTTGCCATTGGAACTCTTCGAGTACCGAGTGCCTATTGCTCACTAGTTGAACTGCATTATCCCTGCTTTTTGGAAAACCAAGCATTGCCTTAATGTTAGTCCAAATCATTTTAAGGGGGCTAACCCCGGGTAGCGCAACAGAGTGGTATGGCATTGATAGATCGCCAAGGTAGTGCATCCCCCAACCCATGAATCGGTACCCCCAGTAAGGATTGCCCGATGCAAAAGCAAACTCGGCAAGTGCTCGGAATTGATTGATCCGCATTTCGGGAAGCGATTTTTTAAGGAAAGGGCCGAAAAAGAAAACTATTTTGGCCTCGTGGTAAAACCCCATATGGAAAGGGGCTTGGCTACCATACTCAAGGTTGGGGTCTCCAAATGGTTGTTCTCCAAATCCATATTCGTTGCCTTGTGGTGTGTTGTTGTCAATAAATAGGCCAAGGTCGAATCCATAATCAGGTTCATCGTTGGCGCTGTAAAGCACAGCCAGTGGCGATACCATATCGCCCTCGTTTAGCTCCACGTAATTTGTGGTAACAAGCGATGAAATATCCTTAACGGTTGTGAGTAATTCGGGTGCCACAGTTTGCCTATCGCCAATCTCCTCATGGGGCAATAAGTGCAGGTATAGCTTCATCTTAACGTTAGGGTTAAGCCTAATGGCTTTGTAAAACCGTTCAAGTATATCGTCGGGATTGCCCGTCGCCTTAAACCTTAGGTGATCGGGAAGGGCAGGGTAGTACGTTAGGTTTTGAGAAAGCCATAGCTCTTGCTCTGCAAAAAACTTCTCCAGCTCCTTTTCTTGCTCTATCAGAAATTTTTTTAAACTTTTAACAGCAATTGGATCCTGGTTGGCAAGCTCAGGAATGGTTGATAACACCTGATAGGCCATCAATGGGTGTTCCGACCATGCTTTTGCGGTGGCGCTTAGGAGAATTACTGCTATTGCAACCAATGTATAGCGAAGTGCTAACTTTTTCATAGCGCGTTTGTTTTAAGTTATTTATGCAATAGTAACAAAAAAGGGTAATAAATTGAAGGATTTACTCAAAAATTAACGATAGTATAATATGACCCAAGGTTTCTGCATGGGTTGTACTTGTTGCAACTTACATTTTTTTGCAGTAGGTTTGTATAAGAATTTTTCCTTTACCATAATCAGTTATGGCTGCTAACTAATACTCTTGCCGAATGCAAAAAATTACATTTTACTCAATACTATTTGTGCTGTGCATAGCCTACTCATGCACACCTAAACCAGAGGTTAATACCGACATTACAAAGGAAGAGCTGTATGCTCATATCGACTTTTTAGCATCCGATTCGCTCATGGGACGCCAGCCAGGCACTGCCTACGATAGGGTAGCCGCTAAGTACATTAAGGATGTAATGAGCGAAAGTGGCCTCGAACTGCTTAGTCGCAACGGTTACCAGTTCATCGAATTTATCGATAATCAGGATATTGGGTATAATAACTTATTTTCGGTAAACGGAAAATACTTTGATTTGAGGAAAGATTTTATGGTTTTTCCTTTCTCGTCATCCGACACGCTGGTTTCAACTGCCGTTTTTGCCGGGTACGGCATTAGTTTTTTTTCCGATACCCTGATTTGGGACGATTATGCCAATGTTAGTGTAACCGATAAATGGGTGGTGCTCCTTAGGGGAAACCCACTGGGTGATGACCCTGCCAGCCCCTTATCGAACTATGGTAGCGATAGGTATAAGGCGATGGTGGCTAAAGATCAGGGGGCTGCGGGTGTAATCCTTGTGTCTGGGGCTACGTTCGATAAGCGAGATCAACTGGTGGTGTCGAAGCAGAAAAATTTTAGTATTGAGATACCAGTAGTGCACCTTCAGCGATCGGTGGCCAATTATATTTTGCAACCTACAGGACGTACCATCGCCGAGCTAGAGAAAAGGATTCTCGATACAAGGCAACCCCTTTCATTCGTTGTGCCAGCAAATATTTGCGCTCGCACCAATATCATAACCAATAAAAAGAGCACCCAGAATGTTATTGGTAAGGTTGAGGGTGCCGACCCAATGCTTAAAAATCAGCTTGTTGTAGTGGGTGCCCACTACGATCATATTGGCATGGGCGGTAAAAATTCGTCAAGCAGGATGCCCGATACCCTTGCGGTACATAACGGCGCCGACGATAACGCTTCGGGTGTTGCGGCTATACTGGAGATTGCGCAAAAGATAGCCCATGCCAAGCCAAGGCGGAGCGTGCTGGTAGTTGCCTTTGCCGCCGAGGAGCAAGGTTTGCTTGGGTCGCGCTTTTTTGTTGAGAACCCAATTGTGCCCCTCGACTCCATTGTGGCCATGATTAATATCGACATGTTAGGTAGGCTAAACGAGGAAATGGAGCTTCAGGTGGGTGGTGTAAAAACATCGGTTGAAGCTGAGGAGTTGCTTATCAAAGCAAATGAGGCGTACAATTTTAGCTTGGCCCTATCGCCACAGGGCTACGGCCCATCGGATCACGCAAGTTTCTACGCATATAATATCCCCGTTATCTTTTTCAGCACTGGCCCACATACCGATTACCATACACCTAACGATGATATTGATAGAATTAACTTTGATGGGTTAGCTATGGCCACAGGGTATATTTATGATGTCATTCATGAAATTGCCAACGCTTCATCACGGTTAACTTTTCAGGAGGCGGGTCCATCGCAACCCACATCGCGGCACGGTCAGGAGCTAAAGGTTAGGTTAGGTATTATGCCCGATGTTAGCGGTGCTACCAACAATGGATTAAAGGTATTGGCTGTTACCGAGAATCAGCCAGCCCATACCGCAGGGTTACAAAAGAATGATGTAATCACCGCCATAAATGGAAAACCTGTAAAGAACATTCATGATTACATGTTCAGGTTGCAGGAGCTCAGCCCGGGTTCATCCATTTCGCTTGAATTTAGGCGAAATGGTGAAACAAAGGTGGTGCTTGTTCTGCTTTAAAATCAATTAATATTATATGCCTTAATCTTTTAAATTATGAAGAAAACTATCTGGTTTTGGCTGGCAGCAGTTATATTAACGCTGGCTGCCGCCTTTTTTCAACGTCAAACAGGCCCTACGTACCCTAAGAGTGTTAGTGTACAGATTGATGACTCTACAACCATTTCAGCTACTTTTCCCCGCAGCCACAATATCGACAAGGAGCTAAGGATAGAGCTGCCCCCTTTGTCGTGGGACTGGACTGCAAGGCTTTACCATCGTCCATACCCAGTGGATACAGCTTGGATCCTTAACCCACCATTTTGGCCTGAGGAGGATGCCTTTGTATCGTACCTGCCGGCCATATCGCAGAAGGCTGCAAAGCTTGAGTATTACATTGAGCTGGAGAATTCTTTCGATGGTAAAAAATACATTCTTCCTGATGATGAGCCCATTGTTATTCGGTATAAAGGTTCTGCCCCTGCTTGGGCATTAATACCCCATATCATCCTTATGTTTGTGGCGTTGATATTTAGTAATTTGGCAGGATTTATGGCTGTGTTCAATAATAATCGCTTTAAGTTTTGGGGGGTAATGGCCATTGCTTTCATCTTCGTTGGCGGCTTAGTGTTTGGCCCCATTGTGCAAAAGTTTGCTTTTGATCATTACTGGACTGGCTTTCCCCTTGGATACGACCTAACCGACAATAAAACCCTTATAATGTTTGTAGTATGGGCGGTAGCGATTATTGCCAATTGGAAGAAGGACTATCGTTGGGTATCAGTTGTCGCTTCGGTGGTTACCATTGTGGTGTACCTAATTCCACATAGCCTAAGGGGGTCGGAGTTTAACTACCAAACGGGTGAGATTGGTACCGGTTTCATAAACTTTCTTGCTGGATTGCTCTAATTGCCATTATATATTAAGACCACGAAAAAAGCCGCAGCATAAGCTGCGGCTTTTTGGTAATACGCGTTGCTTTACTACTCTTCGCTTTTCTCATGGTCGTGATCGCAGTTCTCTGCTTTCTCAGCATGCGCAGTAGCGCAACTGTCTTTGGCTGCATGCTGGCAGGTATCTTTTACCGCATGCTGGCAGGTATCTTTTACTGCCTGCTCAAATTCAACCTCTGCTTTTTCAGTTTTTGCTTTTTCACCAGCCGATCCGCATGAAGCGAAAGCGAATGCAAATGTTAGCAGAATGCTAACCATAAGTAAATTAGTCTTTTTCATCGTTTTTGGGTTTTTTTTGGTTGTACAATTTTCGACTTATAAAAATAGTAATCGTTATATTAAATGAGTACGGTTTGAACACATTTTTTAACATTTTTTTATTTTTCGCTGTAATGCTCCTCAGCTTTTCGTTGTGGTAGTTCCATCGAGTACCTGAATCCAACCGACACCCATCTGCCCGGTTGTTCAATGTTTCCAATGTCTACATACCTCTCGTTGCTTAGGTTTTGTGCATCAACAAATGTCATAATTCTTCCAAAATCAGCGTAGAGCCTAAAGTTCACAACAGCAAACGGAGTATAGGATGTCTCTATATTTTCGGGGAATGCAGTGTACGTGCCTACACGGCTATTCCACTGCAGGGTCCATGAGACGCCAACCTGTTTGTGCACTTCATGGTTTAGGCTTATGGCCAGCTTATGCTTAAGATAGTCCAATGCATAGTACGATTGCAACTCGTAGCTATCTTTGTCCGAGTGTAAAAAAGTATAGCTTGCCGTTATGCTTCTTACCAATGGAATGCTCTTTACTTGTGCAATTTGGGCTTGAATATCTAGTCCCGTAGTATTTATATGAGTATGGTTCATGGTGTGCCATTTCTCTTCATCAGCTACTTTTACCCAATCGATAACATCCGTAGCCCGTCGATGAAAACCTGCAATGTTAGCGTTAAGCATACCCCCGCTTAGCTTTAGCCCAAGCTCATAGTTAGCAGCATGCTCGGGCTTTAGGTTGATATTACCCTGGTTGGTTGGGCCGCTGTAGTATAAATCGGTAAATGTTGGAAACCGTACGGCGTTACTAGCCGATGCATATACGCTTAGTCTCTTCATAAGCCTATAGCTAAGGTCAATGCCGTAATTCCAATTTATACCATAGCGATTGCTGTGGGTTACAATCCCTCCACCCGATACCACAAGCCTATTGAGATAAATGGTGTGGTCGACAAAAAGGTTAACCAGCGATCTGTTGTGGCCATGGGTGTATAGCGTATCGGCAAATCCTTTGATGGCTCTGGGAGTGCTGAGTGGATCGCCTAGCACGTTGCTTAGGATTTGCTCATTTCGAAATTCTAAACCCGTGCGTGTTCTCCCGAGCTCATGCAAGGCAGCTGCTGCAATTTTCCCACCCCAGCTCATTGTGCTATGGTAGTTGTGCCCATGGTACCACTCAGGCCTTTGGTTGCGGAATAGTTCGAATCTGTCGTTATGACTTCGGATATAGATAGTGGGTGTTATTGTAATCCCTTGAGCCTTACCGCTCAGGCTTAGGGAAGAGAAGAATGTGCCTGTTTGCTCAAACTGATCGGGGTATTTGGGGGTGTAAAAACTTTGGGCGCCAAAGGCTTTGTCCTGAAAACCAGCCTGAATATCAACACTACCCATGCTAGTTTTTAGCTGCCCGTGAGCAAAGAGATTGTGCTGGCTGAAGTCGGAGTTCTTAATGTATCCATTCGATTTGGCTGACGATGCTGCCACAAAAAAGCTGGAGGAGCCTTGCCCAAACGCTGCTGATGCATTGGTTCTTAGCAGCCCGTAATCACCTGCTGTAGCCTGAATCTGGGCAAACTCTTTTTCTTTTGATGAAGTGATGATGTTAATTGCTCCGCTGAAGCTCCCCGGCCCATAAACCCTTGCGCCTGGGCCCTGCAGCAGCTCAATACGTTCAACTGATTCTATATCGATTGGGATGTTTAGGTTGTGATGTCCCGTTTGGGGGTCGGTGATGTTAATACCGTTGAGAAGGATAAGGGTTTGGTCGAATGAGCCGCCTCTAATCATCAGGTCGGCCTGAACTCCATGCCCACCACGCTGGCGGATATCTACACTGGCTATGCTCCTTAGTAGCTCGTGTAGGTTGGCTACGGGTAGCTGCGAAAACTCATCGTTGGTGACCACTGTCACCGCCCGCATTAGCTCGGAGTAAGTGCTCGCCGGCTGGGGGGTGCTTATCACCACCTCGTCGATATCAACGTTTGTGCGTAGGCTTATGGTATCGGGCTGTGCGCTAACCTCAAATGGCATGGCCAGGAGGCTGTACGATGCCGATAGCACGCTAACTTTAACCAGCAACTTTAGGCTGGCAAAAACGCTGTACGACTTGTTTCCCCAACGACGGAAGCATACCCTGCGGGTGCTGTTAGCAAAAATGCTTCGGTTCATTTGTTGGTTTTTAAACGATTTGTAAAATGATTTATTTGAAGTTGGCAAAGATAATACGTTGTGGTAAGGTAATAGCTATAATGTGTTGCGGAATATTATGTGCGTAAGGTAATCCATCTAAATATCAATTGTTCCAAACATTTTTTTGTGCTACTTTGCAAAAAAATAGTGTGCCCATATGCAGCATAAGGTTCATCGCTTCGTCATTACTCCAGCAGTATGAGTAGCAAAGGCAAGTATCCCAATGTTCATCAGGCGCTGATTAACCGTTGTAGAAAGGGTGATAGCAGCGCTCAGTTCGAGATTTACAGGTTGTACCACCGGGCCATGTACAATACAAGCGTTAGGATTGTGGGCAATGCAGCAGAGGCCGAGGATATTATGCAAGATGCGTTCTTTAAGGCTTTCGATAAGATTAACACCTACAGAAACGAGGTTAGCTTTGGGGCTTGGCTTAAACGAATTGTGGTTAATACGGCCCTCGATTTTGTGAAAAAACGAAAGCTGCCTCAGGTTTCCATCGACGAGGCCTACGGGTTAAGCGATGATACCAATGAAGAGGACTACAATTTTGCGCCCGTGTCGGTAGAGCAGCTCATGAATGCTATAAGGGAACTTCCTGATGGGTATAGGGTGGTGGTAACATTGTTCTACATTGAGGGGTACAGCCATGATGAGATTGCCGATTTATTGGGGATTACGGCCTCCACAGCTCGATCGCAGGCGGTAAGAGCCAAGAAGCGCTTGGGCGAAATGCTAAGAATAAAAGTGTAATGCTATTTGCTATGGACAGATTACAAAGCTTTATCGAACAGAACCGGGCGCAGCTCGATGTCGATGATCCTCCAAAGGGGCATTTCGATAGGTTTAACAGTAGGTTGGAATTAGCAAACAGAACCAAAAGGCCTAACCTGTGGTTGGTGGCCAGCGCAGCGGCCATTGCGGGAGTAATACTAACGGCAAGCCTTAGCCTGCTGCTTAATGCGGCTGGAGTGCTTGGCCCTATCGAGTCAGGTTTGGCTTCGGTTAAGCTTTCGCCCGAAATGGTTCAGATAGACGAGTACTACCAATCGCAGGTTAACCATAAGCAGGTGGTAATTGCTAAGATGCTAACCGGTGACCTGAAACCTTTTGAGGATGAGATAGCCCAAGCTTTTGATGATATGAATGCTAGCTACAAATATGTTATTAGCGATATAGCCCAAAGCCCACACCCCGAAAGGGCTGCATTTGTGCTAACACGGTACTATCAAGCCCAGCTCGATGTTTTAGATGGGATAATTCAGAGAATGCAAAGTGTAAATAAGTTTAACAAATAAAAGCTATATCAAAATGAAATCGAATAGATTATATGTAATACTAGCAATGGTGGTTCTAGTTGGCCTTTCGGTACCTACTAAAACCTTGTTTGGCAAGGAGCTAAGCAAATCCTATAGCCAGGAATTTAGCATCGAAAAAGGGGCCGAGCTATACATCAGCAATCGTTTTGGCCAGGTGGTGGTTGAAAACTGGGATAAGAATAGCATTGCCATAGATGTTGTGGTTAAGGTTGAGCATCCCAGCGCCGATAGGGCAGAACGTATGCTCTCGGCCATTAATGTTACCCTTGAGCAGGTTGGAACGCAGGTAAGGGGCACAACCGAAATTGATGAACGGCTCATGCGTTCCGTTAGCAACTTCAACTTTGGAACATCTACTAAGGAGCTCAGCATCGACTATACAATTAGAATGCCTAAGCATGTGGATGCCGACTTGAGGAATAAGTATGGCGATATGTTTATCGACGAGCTTACAGGCCTGTCGAAAATTGATGTGAAGTACGGCAACCTAAAGGCCAACCGAATTGTTTACAGTTCCAACGATCCGCTGAGCCAGGTAACCCTGGGCTACGGAAATGCATCAATTGATGAGGTGAGCTGGATGAGGCTGGATGTAAAGTATGCAAACCTAGATATTGTGAAGGGACAAGCGTTGGTTGTTCTAAGTAAGTACTCAAAGATTTCGATTGAAGAGCTCAGCTCGCTTGTGTTAGAGTCAAAGTACGACAGCTATACCATTGGCAATGTTGCCAACTTGGTGGGGGAGAGCGGATATACCAACTATCGCATCAAAAATCTAAGCAAAAAGTTGAACGTGAAGAGCCGTTATGGCGATGTTAGGATAGAGACAGTATCGCCTGGGTTCGAGAATATCTCGTTCGAGGGGAGCTACGGTAGTATATATGCCCCCATCCCAGAGTCCGTTTCGTACAGTATCGATGGGGAGGCTTCGTATGGTAGTGTTAGCCACCATAGCCCCGCTCGGGTTAGCCGAATAGAGAGCAATAACCGATTGTCGGTGAATGGCCGGGTAGGGAATAATGAGAATACTAATAAAAGTGTGAAGGTTAAAGTTCGTTACGGAAGTGCAAGGTTGAAGTAAAACATTCGTTGGTGTCCGACAAAGAATGATAAGATTCTTCACTTCCTGCCTGACTAAGTCGTTCAGGCAGGCGTTCTGAATGACTGGTGTTTATGTGGTACTTAGGGGGTGGCGAGGGTGAGTTGGCGGCCTTGCCGCCAACTCACCCTCGCCACCATATTCACTTAAAAGCATATACCTGTCATTCAGAGCAAAACGAAGTGAAGCCAAGAACCTAATAATATCTTTAAAGTTTTAGTCGGTCACTAGTGGTTGTTTACATGTTTTGCTAGTCAATTACTTTTGCATTAACAGCGTTTAGGCTCATTGTTCCCTGCTGCACGTAGGCTAGTACTTTTAGGCTAGAGCCAAAACAAATTACCCTAGATGTTATATTCGTTAAGAACCATTGTCATTGCATTCATAACGAATAGTTTTTGAATGTGATTCCTTCTAGTTAACAAATGTAATTGCTTTTCCACTGTTTCCCGCTCTGCCAGTACGACCAATCCTGTGGATATAGCTATCCATATTCCTTGGTTGTTGATAGTTTATTACGTGTGATACTTGGGATATGTCGAGCCCCCTAGCCGCCACATCGGTGGCTACCAAAACCTGAATGCTTTTATCCTTGAAAGAGTTTAGGGCCTTAATCCTGTAGTTCTGGGATTTATTTCCGTGAATTTCATCAACCCTTATGCCGGAGCGGCGCAGATCCTTGCAAATTCGGCTAACCCATCGCTTGGTCTCGGCAAAAATTAGCACCTTCTCAAACGATTCGTCTCTAATCATTCCCAGCAGCAGATCCATCTTATTCTCACCGTTCCTAACGGTTACAATATCCTGATCAACCGTGTCGGCCGATGCATTGCCGTTGTTCACCCTAATCTCTACCGGATTTGCAATTAATTTGTTGATTAGCTGTTTTTGCCCCTTCTCTTCGGTTGCTGAGAAAAGGATAGTTTGTTTCCTGTTGTCCATACCTTCGACTAAGCGCTCAATTTCCTTAGCAAAGCCCATATCCAGTAGCCTGTCAAACTCATCGAGTATAACCGTACTGAAATGGGTAAGGTTAAGAGCGCCCTGCCTAACCATGTCAGCCAAACGACCCGGCGTTCCTATTACAAAGTGACAAGGTTTGCGAAGTTTTTGAATATCGGCATAAACACTGGTCCCCCCAATAAAGCAGTTGCTGTGCATCCCAAGCCCTTTGGCAATGCTCCGGAACTCGGTGTCTGTTTGCACGGCAAGCTCCCGTGTTGGTGCAATAATAAGCACCTGAAAAGCTGCTGGAGTGTTAGTAAGGTTGTGAATAAGCGGTACAAGAAACGCGGCGGTTTTACCTGTGCCCGTTTGGGCAATCCCTAACACGTTTCGCCCCTCCAGAATTGATGAGAGGGTTTTGTCCTGTATCTCAGTGGGGACTTCGTAGCCCTTCTGAAGCAAGTTGTTGACTATTCTCTTGTTAACGGGTAGGTTGGCAATTGTGGAGGACGCCTCGTATTTTGGCTGCTCCCTCGAAGTGGCTTTCTTTACAAAGTGTTTTGGATCTATTTCGCTTGCCGAATTCTTTGTACTGTTTGATTTTTTGCGATTTAAAGATTTTGTGTAGCTAGTACTACCTTGATCCCTTTTTCTCAGCGATCGGGTTCTGTTCATAAAATATTGTTGGTTAGTGCCTTGTTACAAGCATTAATCACCTATCTGTTCAAGGGGACATAATGCTTCCTTGGCGTAAATTATTTTAGCTTAAACTAGTGATTTAGAAAGGTGTCGTCAAAGGAAATTACACTGAGAGGAGAACTTCTATACAAATCTATCTTATGCTAATACATACCGCAAAGGTAGCTGTTTATTTGAAATAACCAAGCAACGCTTGCTGCTCCACAAATCTTTCATGAGCAGGAATACTACCGGTGCTGCTTTAGCACAATCTATTTGTTAGGGATATAGATTATTGCATTAGGAGCCTATGCTTTTATAATTTCTTTCCATATGCCAAACTTTGGTCTTTACCATGGCAACCAATTCCTCGGGTTCAACCACCTGCACACCCTCGCCCAGCGAGAAGATGGTTGACACCAGCTCGTAGTTTATCCTTAGCTGTAGCTCAATTAGAACGTATTCGTCCGCTCTCTCCTTAACCCTCTGCGAGCCGTGTATGGGTTTGGTCTCAATGTAGGGCCAGAGCTGCTTATCAACTTTAAGCATTATTCTTTCCACTGGTTGGGTTTTATCAACCGTAACCCCAACAACATCATCGAAGTACTCGTTAAAATCGATGGACTCATTCTCGATGAACTCCTTACCGGTTTCTGCAACAGCAATTATCCTATCGAGGGCTAGGTTGTTGATCTCTCCCTGATCCTGGTTGTACCCAAACAGAAACCAGCGGCTATTGTACTGCTTTAGGTAGTAGGGATGAATAATAAATGTAGAAGATTCGCTATGCTTAAAGCTTTGGTACTCCACTCGTAACGCTCTTTTGTTATTAATGGCGTTGAATAGCTGAGTGAAAAAGTTAAGCCCCTTCAGGTAGGGGTTCTGCTCAAAACCAACTATGGGGTTTGGGGCAATGCGCTTGCCAAAGGTGGCCTCGAGCCTTACGGATAGCTCCTCGAGCCATTCGAACTGGGGAATTCCCTCGAAACGCTTAAGTATATTCAATGAGTCACGAATCTGTTCAATCTCCGATTCGTTCACCGGTTGGTTCTTAATGGTAAAGTTTCTGTCGGCATACCTGTAGTAAACCCGCCTGCCATCCTTGTGTTTTACCAAGGGGACAGCCCATCCCTGATCGCTCTCCATAAAACGGATATCATCAAACACCTGGCGCTTTTTTACCCCTTCAACAGCTCCATCAAATTCGTACAGAGCCTTGTTGCAGGCTTCAACCAGATCTTCGATGTAGTAGTTCCTGGCAAAGTTGCTAAAGCATTTATCGAGCGCGTGGTAGCGAATGGTGGCGTGCTTATTAGTTGCCATTTTAGGGCTTTTTATTGGGTTTGAAGTGCAATGTACAAATTAATTTTTATGATTGTCCGCTTTGATGCCTAAAGCCTTTGCGTCATACGAACCACGAAGTGCTCGATGAAGTCAAAACCTCGTACTTTTAGGATTGAAGCAATCTATAAAATACTGTTAGTTAAAAGATTGCTTCATCCACCGGCTGGCGGATTCGCAATGACGTGTCATCGTAATCACCTCATTTGTCATAGGCATTTTAGCGGATAATCATATTGATTTAATGATTATCCGCTATAGTACCTATATCATTTTTGCGTCATTGCGATCCCGACGTTGTTTGTCGGGAGAAGCAATCTTTGACTCTGATTTACAACAGATTGCTTCTTCGTGAATAATACTCCCTGCCTACCGCCAAAGGCAGGGCAAAGGCAGGCTCGCAATGTCAAATTCATTTTTATTTGGTTGTATCATAAGCTTATCATCACTTTAGGCATATTTGCGGATAGTCATTTTAATTTTTATGATTGTCCGCTTTGATGCCTAAAGCCTTAGCGTCATTGCGAACCACGAAGTGCTCGATGAAGTCAAACCCTCGTGCTTTGAGGGTTGAAGCAATCTATAAAATACTGTTAGTTAAAAGATTGCTTCATCCGCCGGCTGGCGGATTCGCAATGACGTGTCATCGTAATCACCTCATTTGTCATAGCCATTATAGCGGATAATCATTTAATTTTTAGCTGTGCAGGTGGGCTGCACACAAGCCTTCAACATTTGCATCAACAAACCAAAAAAGGATCGATATGAAAAGAATTTTACTTGTACTAGTGTTCTTCGGATTGGCAAACTCGTTGTTTGCGCAAATAGGACAAACCCTTAAGGAGGTGAAGGAGAAGTATGGCCAAAGCTATACCGATGGGTATACCGATCCCGGTGAGGATGGCGAAACTTTTTACCATATTTCGTACGAGGAAAAGATGGAGACCACCCACTCTGGTAGTTATACCCGGATTAAGGTGATGTATTTTTTTGATAATACTCCAGATTCATTCTGCGCCATGTGGATGATTATTGAGCCTAGCTCGGAGACCAACCCAACCGTTAGGCATTTCAAGAGGGATATGGTGCGGGTGAAGGATATGACCTGGAAGGACTACGAGACCAACTTGCTGTATAACATCGAGGTTGTGGATGGTTTCTGCATAACCACCTGTTACCCCGATTTTAATAATCTTTAGGTAGCTAGCTATGGTAGGAATAGATCAAATGGTAAGAATGAACCCCCAGGTATTAAGGTATGCTGTGGTGGTGGAAGTTTTGAGAGATGGGTATGTACTTGGCACCTACAGTAGTATAGCCGAGGCGCAGGTGTTAGCGCACAAAATGGTTGCCCGTGTGCAGATAAACGAGGAGATACCTGTTCAAACCCTGTTGAGATGCTTTGCTCCCATCGAAAGCTACACGATGAATGGAGAGGCAACCTCAATATCACAGGCCGTATGGTTTGAGTATTTACACAGCTGCGAGGTGTATGTTGTGCCCATCGATTTTGCCAATGGTGGAGTCTCTCAGTTTATTAGGGAACGAGAGAATTGTAGCTCAATCATATCGTTCAACGATTACTTTGACAGGTATAAAAGGGCCATTGATAGCTTCAAGCCATTTGGGTTTCTGGCGAATTGATTAGTACGGTAAAAAATTATCCATTTAAAAGGTATATGATGAGAACGTTACTAGTAGTATTGCTTATGATTATTGCCACAACAGCATTGGCCCAAAGCGAGGTGCGGCTTAGGGTAGGGATGACATTGAAGGAGATACGTGATGAGGTTCCCGAGGCTATAGAGAGGGATAAAGGCCATGGAAACCATCTGGTTCAAGAAACTGACAATGAAATAGTGGTTTACTTTTTTGATGACGATGGGGTTTGCAATGTGCAGGTATATGTATACAGCATAGAGGGGGGTCCGGAGGTGGTTGAAACCTTAAAAAGCACTAAGGATATGGTTATGATATCCTATAGAGAGTTTATGTATTAAATGATTGTCCGTTATGGTACCTAAAGCCTTTGCGTCATACGAACCACGAAGTGCTCGATGAAGTCAAACCCTCGTGCTTTGAGGGTCGAAGCAATCTATAAAATACTGTTAGTTAAAAGATTGCTTCATCCGCCGGCTGGCGGATTCGCAATGACGTGTCATTTTAATCAACTCATTTGTCATAGGCATTATAGCGGATTATCATAATGTATTATAATGAGCAGGGGGCGCTTAAGTACACCATTCAGGTGAACGAAGAATCCTTTTTCCTGTATGTTGAAAAGATGTAGCATGAAGCGTATGAATTTAGCAAATGCAATTAATCTCCGATTTGCAGCAATAGTTTTCGGCCTTGCTAGCGGTTTTGGCTCTGTTGCCCAATCGGTCAATTACTACAATTATAATGGGGTGCAGGAGCTTCAATTTGTTTACAGCAATACTGTAAAAGGTAATACTGGTGAGAATATCAGCGAGGGTACCCTCCAAATATTTCGGAATGCCGACTCCAATAGAGACGGTAAGATTTCGGTGGCAGAGCTAAGAAATTTTCAGCGCTGGCTAAAGCGGAGCTTTAGGTATAAGGAGAATGCAACCGCCCTCCACCCCGATGACTTTGTAGCGCAAGGCGGAGGCGATTGCGAAGATTTTGCCATTATGACCACCTGCATGCTGAACTACCATGGCGTTGTGGCCTACGTTGCCATGTTTGGCAGAGTTACCGTAAATAAGCACGCTGTTTGCATAGCCCAGGTAACAACCAGCAAAACGCCAGGCTATCTATACTACACCCTTAATGGCTGGGGCATACCATCGGGGACCTACATCCCAATTGATTACGAGAAGGTTGGAGGGCTGAGCGCCATCGACCGCAGGTGGAAAATTGCTCGAGTTTACAAACCGTTTACGATTTATGGGGTGTATATGTAGTTTTAATGATTAATTGAGATTCAGTTTTTTTATTGAGGGAAAAACTGTAAATTGTAAATCAAAATTATGGATTAATATTGTATTTGTCTTATTAATATGCAGAAAATTAGAATACTAGAAATCCACTTCGATGCTCAGATTAAACCATTCGAGGTTGTAGCGTTTAGAGGCGCTATGGTTGATAAGGTAGGTAGGGAGGAGACTCTTTTTCATAACCACTTATCCGATGGGTATCGATATCGTTACCCGCTAATACAATACAAGTCGATAGGTGGAAAACCTACCATGATGTGCTTAGGGGAGGGCGTTGAACAAATCCACAAGTACTTTGAGAAACGCGACTGGTCGATAATGATTGGAGATAGGAAGTTGGAAATGAAGCTTGCCACCTTAAAACTTAACCAATTCACAATGCAGGCCTGGGAGCATCAATTTAATTATCGAATTAGCAATTGGCTTGCCTTAAATCAGAACAATGTTAGAAAGTATAATGAAATTGTATCGTTGGCCGATCGGGTTTCTTTTTTAGAAAACCTGTTGAAGGCTAACATTCTCTCGTTTGCCAAAGGTGTTGATTGGCACGTTGACCGTACCATTGAAGTTTCAATAAAACAGCTAGACGAACCTAAAGCAATAACCTACAAATCGCAAAAGCTGCTGGCTTTCAATGCACAGTTTGGCACCAACGTTTTTATTCCCAACCATATCGGGCTGGGCAAGGGCGTTAGTGTGGGGTTTGGGGTGGTGAAATCAAATAAGAAAACCAACTAAAACTTTACAATATGGCAAAATACCTATACGGAGCCTCGGTTCAAGGCATACAAAGTTTTATTTTCCAAACCAATGAGCTAAAAGACATTGTTGGTGCCAGCGAATTAATCAACAACATATGCGATGATGCTTTTGATGAGTTTGGAGGCACTAAAGCGCAATCAGTTATTAGGGCTGCTGGTAATATTAAGCACATTTTTAATGATGAGGGAGAGTGTAAAAATGCAGCTAAAGAATTTCCTCGCAGGGTAATGGAACTAGCCCCAGGTATTACCATAAGCCAAGCAGTTGTAAAATTCGATGAAGATCAGGGATTTAGCGATGTAATTGATGAACTTGAAAATCGGCTAAAAGTTCAACGCAACAAGCAAGCTGTTAGCAACCTTGGTTTTATTGGGATGCAAAGGGCAAGATCAACCGGATTACCTCTTGTTAAGGTCGATAAGGGGGATTATTTGGATCTCTCAACAAAGGCAAAGAGGGAGATTGCAAATTCTGGAAATAGTAATTCTACAAAAAAACTATGTAAAGAATGCTTTGGGGTTGATTTACCACATAGCAAGATTGCCTACAATATTGAAGATATCACAAAGCATAACGATTGGATTGCAATAATTCATGCTGATGGTAATGGTCTGGGTAAGGTTATTCAGGAAATTGGGAAAAACGAGAAAGGTTATAGCACATTTTCCAGAAGCCTTAACGAGGCTACAATCAACGCCGCTCAAGTAGCATATAAGGCTATTTGCGAAAAGTATGAAATTGACAAAGAAGAGAAAATACCCATCAGACCAATTGTACTTGGTGGTGATGATTTTACGGCTATTTGCCGTGCCGATTTTGCGGTTGACTATACTAAGGAGTTTTTAAAAGCCTTTGAGGAGAATACATCATCATATTTGGGCAATATCTTGAAAAACAATAAGGTGTTCAAAAACAGTGAAACTAAGTTAACTGCCTGTGCAGGAATTTCATTTATTAAATCGTCTTTCCCTTTTTACTTTGGGTATGATTTAGCCGAAGATCTTTGCAACTCTGCAAAAAAAGTTGCCAAAGCAGGAATTACTGAGAATGAATTGCCAAAATCCTGTTTAATGTTCCATAAGGTACAGGATAGCTTTGTGGTTGATTATGAAGAGATAGCTAAAAGGGAGTTAAACCCCCAAGAAAAAATATCCTTTAGTTTTGGTCCCTACTTTTTAGATAATAGAGTATATCCTTCAATTGATGAATTACAGATAAAATCCAAAATGCTATCAACAAAGGAAGGGAATGCTGTGAAGTCGAATATTAGGCAATGGATGTCGTTACTTTACGATAAATCTGATGCAGCTAAGCAAAAAATGAACAGACTAAAATCTATGTTAAGACTTAGCGAGTCAAAAGAATCCAAAGAACTTTTAGAACTAGTTAATTGGATTGAAAATGGCAAAGAACAAAATGGTACAACTACTTACCCAGCTTACGATTTGCTCTCGATACATTCAGTTACCTTTCAAAAAACTAAAAACACCAATAAGGAGGATTAGTTTATGGCTACACTAAAATATAAAATACAATTCTTTTCCGACTGGCATTGTGGCTCAGGGCTAGCGGCGGGTGCCGATGTTGATGCACTTGTGATAAAGGATAATGATGGTTTTCCATTTATCCCAGGAAAAACAATAAAAGGTTTAGTTCGGGAGGCCATTGAAACCATTGGTTTAGCTAATGATGATCAAATCAATAATTCTTTTGGCTTCTTCAAAGATGATAAGGAGAAGATGGTAAAGGGACAAATGTTTTTTGACAATGCAGAGTTCGAAAACAACTTAAAAGCAACCATAGATAGCCAAAAAACAACAAAATTCCTTTATCGAAGCATCTCTTCAACGGCTATTGAGGAGGATGGAATAGCCAAGGATAATAGTTTAAGACGGATTGAAGTGGTTGTGCCCTGTGAACTGGAGGGTAGCATCTACGACGTGCCTGATGAAATACGTGAGGATCTTGTGAAAGCACTAAAGTTTATCAAGAGAATGGGCGTGAACAGAAATAGAGGCCTTGGTAGATGTAAGATAACCGTAATCGATAATTAATGGGAGGCAGACAAATGAAAAAAATACAGTTTAAATGCACATTACTCTCCGATGTAATAATAAATCAAAAGGCAGCTACTAAAGGACGATTACAAACATTAGATTTTATCCCGGGCAGTAATTTTTTGGGAATTGCTGCTAGTGTTTATGGTGAACTGTCTGATGAAGAGTCGCTTTTAGCATTTCACAGCGGTAAGGTTCGATTTGGTGACGCACACCCCGGTATTCAAAGTAATAGGTCTTTAAGAATACCTTTATCATTTTCATATCCCAAATTATCGAGTATTGAGAAAGAACTATATGTTCATCATGCTATTAATGACCACCAGAAACTAAAAGAAAAGCAGCTTAAGCAATGCCGTACTGGTTTTTATGTTTTTAATGAAAAAAAGGCAACCGAGGTTAAGGTAGATAACAATTTTGCAATAAAATCGGCATACGATAGGGAAAAGCGTCGCTCAGCAGATGAGCAATTGTATGGCTATGAATCTATCCGCAAGGGGATTGAAATGTATTTTGAATTGACTTATGATGATGACGTGCCAGAAGATCTTATTACCAAACTAAAGAGTGCACTTATTGGAAATAAAAGAGTTGGACGCTCGCGAACTGCCCAATATGGTTTGGTGGATATTAAAGAAGAGAAGTACACTTCAGTTTCTTCAAGCAAAGCCGATAATGAATTAATTATCTATGCCGATGGGCGGTTAATATTTCTTGATGATTATGGGAATCCAACATACATACCTGAATTAAAAGATTTTGGGTTAGTAAATGGCAAAGTAGATTGGAAAAAATCACAAATTCGAACATTCCAGTATTCACCCTGGAATTTCAAAAGAGGAACAAGGGATACCGATCGTTGCGGAATAGAAAAAGGTAGTGTAATTGTAATAAAGGATGCCGTAGTTGAAGATGATTTAAAGGAGTACGTTGGTTTCTACCAGAACGAAGGGTTTGGAAAAGTAATCTACAACCCCGACTTTTTTGAAGTAAAAGACGGTGACAACGGTAGAGCTGTTTGGCAAGTGGTAAAGCCTGATAATAATTCAAAAAATCAAGACGAAAAGAAGCAAATCTTTGTTGAAGCAAAAAGCCCTTTGATTGATTATCTCAAGTACCAAAAAAAAGAGCAAGAATCAGAAACCAAGATTTACGAAAGGGTTAATGTTTTTGTTGAAAAGAATGGACGTCTTTTCAAAGGAAAAACATTTGCCTCGCAATGGGGCAATATTAGAAGACTTGCAATGCAACACCCGCAAAAAGATATGTTAAAACTTGAACTCTTTACTAAAACTAAAGATGGTAAACCTTACGCCTATTTAACCCATGGTGTAGCTAAAGAAAAGTGGGAAGAAAGAAAAAGAAAGGAGACTTTTGAGGAATTCTTTGACTCATTGCCCGAAGATAAAGCACAATTTGCAATAGTTAACCTTGCCGCCGAGATGGCCAAAATATGCAGGAGGGAAAAGAAATGAAAGAGAATAAATTTAAACATAGATATTTAGCCCGAATAATTTTTCAGGCCACAACACCTCTGGCTGTTGGCTCGGGCGAGAAGGATATTATGACCGATGCCCTGGTTGCTACAGATGTTAATGGGTTGCCATACATTCCAGGAACTTCAATTGCTGGTGTTCTGCGCCATGCAATCGGTGAAGAGAAAGCGAAGGAGTTTTTTGGATTTCAATCAAAAAAATCTGAGAATAGCAAAGGTTCGGAAATTATTTTCACCTCTGCCCAAATGGTTGGCAAAGATGGAAAAGTAATTGATGGCCTTCAAAACATCAATTTCTTCGATGAGTTTTACAGCAAATTCAGAACCCTCCCCATTAGGCAGCATTGCCGAATAGACTCCAAGGGAACTGCAGCCGATGGGGGCAAGTTCGATGAGCAGTTGGTTTATAAAGGTACTCGCTTTTGCTTTGAGATTGAGATGGTTTCAGAAGGTTCCAATTTTTCTCAATTTGAGGATGTGCTAAAAGAACTCTACTCAAAATCGTTTAGGATTGGTGGCGGAACCCGAAGTGGCTTTGGCGAAGTTAAGGTAGTTAGCTGCAAAACTGCTAAAATCGATTTCAACGATGAGGCACAACTATCTGCATACCTTGATAAATCATCGGACTTGTCCGACACTTCTTTTTGGAAAAATGGGTTTGTTGATACTTTCGATAAACCAGAAGAAAACAATACCGAAAAGTTCACAAAATATGAACTAAAGTTAAAACCCGATGATTTCTTCCTATTCGGTTCTGGTCTTGGAAATAAAAAGGCAGATATTACCCCTGTATCCGAGACTTTTATTGAATGGGATTCCAAAGGCAAACCTAAGTTCACTGATCAGGTTGTGCTAATACCAGCAGCATCGGTTAAGGGAGCAATTTCGCATAGGGTTGCATTTTATTACAATAAATTGAAAGGAGTTTTTGCCGATAGTGCTGATATCAAGCCAGAAGACCATATTGGCAGCAAAAACCTTGCAGTTAGAACCCTTTTTGGTTCTGAGGGCGAAAGAGAAAAAGGAGAAATGATTAATCAGCAACGAGGCAATGTAATATTTTCTGATATAGTTGAAAGAAGAGAAGTGAAGCATAAGTTGCTTAACCACGTTGCCATCGACAGGTTTACTGGAGGCACAATTGATGGTGCGCTATACTCCGAGGAGGTTATCTATGGCAAAGGGCAAGAGTTCACCTTTACGCTTCTCGCTGCAAACGATGCTCTTAAAGAAGGTAACGTAAAGGAAGCATTAGAGAATACCCTAAAGGATATCTGTAACGGCATGTTACCACTGGGTGGTGGCGTTAATAGAGGGCATGGTGCCTTTACGGGCGAAGTTTTGATAAATGGCAAACCTTTATAATTAGTTGGTTATGAAAAAAATTGAAAAATCGAAATATAGCGGTTACCTCTGGAAAAGCGACCAGAAAGAACCCGAAGTAATTTTTGAAGAGGAGCGTGAGTTTATCTTGGATGATAAGCAAAACCCATTTATTGTTGAAGGCTTTTTATACGATGGTAAAACCTCATATAGTATTCGCTATGTTGATGGGAAGCATCTCGTTAGTAAGTTTATTCTTTCAGAATTACCTAAGGAATTTACCCCGCAAACATATATTCCCTGTTTCAAAGGAGTTGAAGGATTAAATTTTCGACAGTATTGGAAACCTGAACCAGATCCTTTGTGTGAGGGAATGGAGGTTCTAAAACCCGCACAGCTAGTTTTTGTTGGATTTAAAAATAAGGAGGAGTAATCATGACAAATATTAGAGCACCATATAATTTTGTTCCCATTAATAAAGATGTTTATGAGCCCAAATGGTGGAGGTTAATTAGTCATGATATACCCTTTAAAGAGGGAGAAAGCGGAACAATTCATATAACTATTGAAAACAAATCACCATTGTTCTTAAGGAATAGTGAATCTGAATATCAAGAGTATTCGGCACATATACCTGTTGACCAAAGCACTAAGCAGTATTTCATACCTGCCACATCAATAAAAGGAATGGTGTCTAGCGTACTGGAGATTCTTTCCTTTGGCATGTTTGATAGGTATAACGATGATTACTTTGCCTATAGAATTTTTCACACTAAAGAATCAGATAGTAAAGAATATTTTAATGCAATGAAATTGGTGAGATGCGGGTGGCTAAGGAAAGATGGTGAAGATTTGTTTCTCTCGCCTTGTAACGGGGATTATGAAAAGATTTCACATGATGACATTAAAAAACAGTTCAATCGGTTTGATAAAAGAAAACAAACTAATGAAAAACAGTTTTCCTTAGCTCAAGGTAAACCTTTGTATCCAAGACTTGATGACTTTAATGTTGTTTGCACTGGTAATATTAACAGAAAAGAAATCGAATATCTTTTCCCAATAGAAAGACTTCCTGAGATAAAACTGAATGATGAGGTAAAAAAAGCTTTTATTACAACACACAAGCCAACTCCATTGTTTGAGAAGTACTATCTGCCAAAACTAAAAAAGGGTGAAGAAATTCCAGTATTCTTTTTACAGCTTGACAATGGTGAGGTGCATAGCTTAGGTCTTTCTAGAATGTACCGATACCCTTATAAGAACAGTGTAGCATCGGGAGTATATCAAATTGGTAATGTGCAGGTTGATTTGTGTAAAGCCATTTTTGGATATAGCAAGAATAGTGACTCATTAAAAGGGCGTGTTCATATTGGTAACGCATTTGCAAATAGACCTATTAACGATGATGAATTGATTGATGAAAAAAAAGGGGTGTTAGGTCAGCCCAAAGCATCATACTACCCGCTTTATCTTAAGCACAACCAAGAGAAGTACTCAACCTATGATAGCAAAAAAATTGAATTGGCAGGGAGGAAGAGGTACAGAATACGACCAGATAATAAAGTTGTTGATCCTCCAACTGGTAATGACAATGAAAAGGTGTTGACTCACTTTAAACCTTTGCCAAGTAACGAGAACTTTACCCTCAAAATTACAGTCCATAATCTTTTGCCAATCGAAATTGGTGGGTTGCTTTCGGCATTAACATTTCACAATCATTCAAATGTTAGCCATAATATTGGCTTAGCCAAGAGTTATGGGTATGGTAAAATACAATGTAAGGTAGTGTCGTTAAGTGGATTCAAGTACAATTTTGATGATTACCTTAGAATATTTGAGGAGGAAATGTCAACCTTTACTTATTCAAGGCAGAAAACACTTTGGAAGGATACAGAACAAGTGAAGCAACTTTTTGCCATAGCATCAGATCATACCAATGAGGATGAAATGAAGATTATGGAATTAGACGAGTATAAGGAATTTAAAAGGAACAAATCACCATTGCCTAGACTAAAGGAAAAAGTGGTCCAAGTCAACTCTTTAGTTGATAAAGGTGCTATACTAGGGCAAATTAAAATGAAAGAGTTTGATAACGAACTTAGTATAGCTAGAACCCATGAAAAAAACGAGGATTTTGAAAAGGCAATTACTTGTTATCTCGATGTGAAGAAAAGACTAAACTTGAAGGGGATAGAAACGAATGAAATTGACAATAAAGTAATCGAATTGGAGGGTTTGGTTAAGAAACGTTTCGAAAAGTTGCAAAAACAAAAAGCCCTTGAAGAACAAGAACGTAAAAAGCAAAAGGCCCAAACTGGTCCAGATATATCCAGATCAAAAGACTTTAAGGGAATTAAAAACCGAATGGACGCGTGGCTTAAGCAAACTAATAACGATAAGCTGCCTGACGAGTTTGTTGATTCTGTCTATAACCAAATTATTGAGGCATACTCAAAATTCAAACCTAGCGATTGCAAAGAATGGAAGGGCTTTGAGAAGAATAAAGTTTGGATTAAAATTTCTGAATGGATTGGGGAGGATAGAAGTAGAGAACTATACAAAAAGCTAATCACAATAATTAATTAACTTTCTCAATTATGGCTCGAAATGTATTTTTATCCGTACTCGGGAGTAGTTCATATAAAGAATGTGTATACTCCTATCCTAATGGTGCTTATAAGTCTGAAAAGGTGAGGTTTATTCAAGAAGCAATGCTCTCCAATATTGCTAAAGAGTGGTCTGAAAAGGATGCCGCGTATATTTTTTTAACAAAAGGGGAAAAGGGTTCGAGGATAAAAAACTGGATTGATAAAGATAGTAAGACTGAAGGTCTATGCAGTAGACTTAAAAACCTTGAATTAAAATTCGCTGTAAATGATGTTGATATACCTGATGGCAATTCAGAGGATGAGATATGGCAACTTTTCGAAATAATGTTTAATCAATTGAAAGATAGTGATAGGTTGTACATTGATATAACGCATTCGTTTAGGTATTTACCTTTGCTATTAATAGTCTTAGTTAATTACGCTAAATTTTTAAAAAATATTTCTGTTGAGTCAATCACATATGGAAACTGGGAGGCTAGGGAAGAGGAAACGAATGAAGCTCCTATTGTGAACTTAACATCTTTTGCATTACTTCAAGATTGGACTTCCGCAGCAAAAGATTTTATTGATTATGGTAAAGTAAGCAAAGTTGTTAGCCTTCTGTCAAATCATGAGGTTAAAGGTAAAGCAGGCCAGAACATATTTGATTTCAAAAAGAAATTGAAAGACCTTGAGGGCATTTTTTATACGGTTCGTGGGCAAAAAATTGTAAAGGGTCAAATATTTAAAGAAATTCAATCGAATTTAGATCTTATAACTCAAAAAACTAGCATTAAACCACTTATCCCAATAGCTGATAAATTGAAAGAAAAAATATCTCCATTCAATACATCGGAAGATTTAATGAATGGATTTGTTTCTGCAAAGTGGTGTGTAAAACATGGCTTAATACAACAGGCTTTCACTATTGCTCAGGAAACTATCATTTCAAAGTTTTGTGTTTATGCTGGTTTAAATAGTAGAAATAAAAATGATAGGGGGTTGATTAGTTCTATACTATCAATTGCAAAAACAAAAAAGCCATTTAATAAAACAAATCTTAATGAAAAACAGATTGAACTCGTAGATAGTCTTTTATTAGATAAATTTGTAATTGACATTGCTGATGCATATAGGGAGTTAACTAAGTTTAGAAATAACATAAACCATGCAGGATTTATAGGTGATGATGATTGGAGTGTGTTTGAGAAGTGTTTCGAAAAATTCTTTAACCAATGCTTTTTAGTAATAGAAAAAATGAATAGCGATGCTTATAAACCTCTCTAACCACCCATCCGCCAAATGGTCTAATGAGCAGCTAACGGTTGCTGAAAGCTATGGACGTATAGTCGATTTGCCTTTCCCAGAGGTAAACCCCAATGGGGATGAGAAGTATATAGACCAGCTTGCAAACGACTATTCCTATAAAGTAATGAGTATGGCGGGTGATAGCAATTTAACAGTTCACATAATGGGCGAAATGACCTTTACCTTTGCACTGGTTAGCTTGCTTAAAAGTAATGGTATTAATTGTATTGCTTCAACCACCGAACGTATAGTAAACGAATTTGGTAACGGACAAAAACAGGCAACTTTCAGGTTTGTTCGTTTCAGAAAATATATCCTTTAGCCCATGCCTACCCCCATCACCCTCACCCCCGACCAGCAGCACGCGCTCGATAAGCTTGTAGCCTTTATCGATTCCGATGATAAGGTGTTCATACTTCGTGGTTATGCCGGTACGGGTAAAACTACCCTAGTAAAAGCTTTTATTACCGAGCTAAGCAATCGCAAGCTTAAGTGTAACCTACTTGCATCAACGGGCAGGGCAGCCAAAATCCTTAGCAATATTACGGGGGGCTTGGCTACCACCGTGCATGGCAAGATATATACCTTTAAGGATTTTAATCAGGATCTAGAGGAGACCGTAACCAAGCAGCAGGCAACAGGCGTTGACAGCACGGGGCAGCTGTACCTAACCTTTGAGCTTCATCGCCTCCCCGACGACAAGACCCGTACCCAGCACTTTTACATCATCGACGAATCGTCCATGGTGTCCGATATCGCCGATAAGAATATCACCCAGGCGCTATTCGGTAGCGGAAGGCTACTGAAAGATCTGCTCGATTTCGATTCTCGGGGTAAGTTCATCTTTGTGGGCGATCATGGGCAGCTTCCACCCGTTGTCACGTCGTCGCGAAGTGCATTCTCACCCGCCCTGTCTGTCGAGTACTTTAGCCAAACCTTTAAGCTCAATGCCCAAATGGTTGAGCTTACACAAATTATGCGTCAGCATAAAGGCAACGATATCATTGAGTCGTCAAAAAGAGTGCGAGCCTTGGCCGAAAACGTGCCCCAAGAAAAATGGGGCAAGCTCCCGCTGCGGGGGTATAAAAATATTAAGCTCTACACCGACTCCATTTCCTTGGTCAAGCAGTACATTAACCTTATTCAGGATAATAGCTACAACAACGCCACCCTCATCTCGTACTACAATAAGCGAACAACCGAGCTAACCGAGCTTATTAGGCCTGCCTTGGGAAAACAAAAAATGCTGCAGGAGGGTGATTTGCTGCTAATCACCCAGAATAATATTCCCACGGGGTTAATGAATGGCGACATGGTCCTGGTAACCCAGGTCGATTCCGTTGTCATGAAGCGCGCCAGGCTAACCTTCAGAAAGGTGGAGCTCATGGAGCTGTTTACGCACAAAACCTACTCTTACTTCATGGTTGAGGAGCCATTGTACAGCAACGAGACCAACCTGAACCAGGTGCAGCAGCAAGGCCTTTTTATCGATTTTTATAAGAGGATGAAGGAGCAGGGCATCAAGCAGAATACCCTGCAGTTTAAGGATATGATGCTTACCGACCCCTACCTAAATGCCCTTAGGGCTGTGTTTGGCTATGCCATAACATGCCATAAGGCTCAAGGGGGAGAGTGGGATCACGTGTTTTTAGATATTCCGCGCAACCTAACCCTAAATGCCACCAAAAGTGCATACCAATGGGTTTATACCGCTATGACCCGGGCACGGCATCAGCTGCATGTGATTGACGATTTTTACATTAAGTAATCAAAAAAAAATTGCAGCATTTTTTTGTAGGTTCTTTGAAATTGTGTTAGTTTTAGCTGTACCTTTGCCGCCCCAAAAAAATGTCATGAAAATTGTTCGAAATCTCCTTCTTGGCCATATATTATTGGTTATATTGCAGGGGTACAGCGCATTGTAAAAACAACGGTCACAGACCAACTTCCACTACAACAAGGATTAAGACAACTGTAATGAGGTTATTCCGTTAACCTCTTTAAAGTCACAGACCAACTTCCACTACAACAAGGATTAAGACCTCCGTAGTGACTACCAGTTTTCCATTTGGAAGACTTGGTCACAGACCAACTTCCACTACAACAAGGATTAAGACTCTTAAAGTTCCTATTCTTTGGAACTTTTTGAACTCGTCACAGACCAACTTCCACTACAACAAGGATTAAGACTAGTGAGGTTATTCCGTGAACCTCTTTAAATTCTTCTGTCACAGACCAACTTCCACTACAACAAGGATTAAGACCGGATTCCACCTTGCTACACCTATTGTAAAGAGAGTAGTCACAGACCAACTTCCACTACAACAAGGATTAAGACTCTATCGGAGACATATCAGCCTTGGGTTTTATTGCCCAGTCACAGACCAACTTCCACTACAACAAGGATTAAGACAAGGGCTTGCAATGCTTTTACACTAACATTTTCTATGGTCACAGACCAACTTCCACTACAACAAGGATTAAGACTGGTTGGCAAATTGGTCATCTTCATCTACCGAGCTTGGTCACAGACCAACTTCCACTACAACAAGGATTAAGACTAAAGAGGTTATTTTGTTCGCCTCTTTAAATTCTGTCACAGACCAACTTCCACTACAACAAGGATTAAGACCCTTTTTTTCATAACTCAAAAGCATACTCTGCAGGTGGGTCACAGACCAACTTCCACTACAACAAGGATTAAGACATGTGCCACTCATACGGAGTGCAACTCCTTTTTCTTGTCACAGACCAACTTCCACTACAACAAGGATTAAGACGTCTACCGGATTTTGGTATACAAACCCCTCTTTTGAGTCACAGACCAACTTCCACTACAACAAGGATTAAGACAGAGTTTAGACCTTTTAGTCTTTATAAGTAAGGGTCACAGACCAACTTCCACTACAACAAGGATTAAGACTTTCACAAATCCCTCCTTGTCAATGTTGAAATCCGTCACAGACCAACTTCCACTACAACAAGGATTAAGACCCTTTTTTATAATTCAAATATTGGCTCCGCAGGTGGGTCACAGACCAACTTCCACTACAACAAGGATTAAGACTCCGATACGTGACTCTTGAAAAATCTTAAAGAGGTCACAGACCAACTTCCACTACAACAAGGATTAAGACAGTAACCTCCCCTCTGGTAAGCGTGCTGTATACCTGTCACAGACCAACTTCCACTACAACAAGGATTAAGACTTTTATCCATGCCTCTACTGCTTTATTCTGTATTCGTCACAGACCAACTTCCACTACAACAAGGATTAAGACCTTCGTAGTAACAAGTAACCTCCCCTCTGGTAAGCGTCACAGACCAACTTCCACTACAACAAGGATTAAGACTAGTATTAAGGAGGGCTATTACCCCAATCACTTGTAGTCACAGACCAACTTCCACTACAACAAGGATTAAGACTGTGGCTTCGCCAACTTTTACGCCGGCTGTACTCCAGTCACAGACCAACTTCCACTACAACAAGGATTAAGACAGTTTCACTCCGGTTTCTTTCTCTATTAATTGTGAGAGTCACAGACCAACTTCCACTACAACAAGGATTAAGACTATGAACCCCTCTTTTGAGGGGTCAAAATCCTCCGGTCACAGACCAACTTCCACTACAACAAGGATTAAGACCTAGAAACTTGAAACTGTGTCTCTAGGTTAGGTTAAGTCACAGACCAACTTCCACTACAACAAGGATTAAGACTCCGCTGGATTAGTGTATACAAACCCTGGCTTTTGAGTCACAGACCAACTTCCACTACAACAAGGATTAAGACAGTAAATAGGGCTTCTGGATAGAATGTATAGAAAATAGTCACAGACCAACTTCCACTACAACAAGGATTAAGACAATCCCTCTTTTGAAGGATCGAAATCCTCCGTAGTAAGTCACAGACCAACTTCCACTACAACAAGGATTAAGACCATCATCGCGATAAAGGCCTTGTCCTTATATTCCAGTGTCACAGACCAACTTCCACTACAACAAGGATTAAGACTTTTTATCATTGAACCCCTTTTGGAATTCTTTGTTTTGTCACAGACCAACTTCCACTACAACAAGGATTAAGACTCCTGGGACTGCCGTTCTTCCGTATCGAAGGTCTCGAGTCACAGACCAACTTCCACTACAACAAGGATTAAGACCATCATCGCGATAAAGGCCTTGTCCTTATATTCCAGTGTCACAGACCAACTTCCACTACAACAAGGATTAAGACTTTTTATCATTGAACCCCTTTTGGAATTCTTTGTTTTGTCACAGACCAACTTCCACTACAACAAGGATTAAGACTTAGCTGCATGGATACTATCAGAGGTAATATTACTTGTGTCACAGACCAACTTCCACTACAACAAGGATTAAGACGGTGCTGTAGGAATGGTATGGAGCAGCTGACCCTGGTCACAGACCAACTTCCACTACAACAAGGATTTTCAGCGCGGCTGCGGTTTTGGGAGTTTCCCGCTTGCGAACCGAAACCGCTGGCCGGGCTAACCCCGTTGGCACAGCTGACGGGGAAGACCAGCGCAGCGGCTGGGTAGCCTGCTATGATGCTGTTGCCGTAAAGCTAGTAACACATATTTTTATGCCAGGGAGTTAAACCTAACTAGCGCCTTATGCGCATATGGGATTGGACAAATTGTTGGTTTTTTCTCAATTGTTAAGAGAGATAAGAATGTAAAGCAAAGTGCTAACCATTAAAATAGTAGCTATGACGAATGAATCTACAAGAGAAAGGGTGAGGAGGCTCCTTGCTGAGGTAATCAAGGAGCGTAGGCAAAAGGAAGCCTGGCAAGATGACGCATCTAAACAATTATCGCTAGACGAGAAGCAAAGGGGAGGAAGAGCTGGTAGCGAAGATGAGCGAGCAGACAATTACATTGGATGAGCTTGCAGAGCAAACCCAGAATCTGCGAGAGTCAAGTAAATCCGATGCGAAAAGAAGGGAAGGGCAGCAGTGCAATACTCAAAAATATTGCCCAGATGTAGGTTTTGATTTGTAAGCCAAGCGATTGCCATGTATGTGTCTTTATTTCTTGATTGTACCATGCAGATTATTGATAGCTGCACTATGGAGAAATATTATGAGTTTGAATGAAATTGAAATTTAAAAAGATGAATTGATGGAACTTGTACTGAACACCTATGGAACCAGCTTGCAGGTAGAGGATGGTTTGTTTATGGTAAGGCATAAGGATGGTAAGCAGAGCGTTAATCCCTCTACTGTTAAGTCAATCCTTATTTCGAAAGGGGCAAAAATAAGCAGCGACGCAACCCTTTTGGCTGTTGAGAATGAGATTGATGTATTATTTGTTGATTCTACCGGTAAACCAGCAGGTAGGGTCTGGAGCATAAAGTACGGATCTGTTTCAACTATCCGAAGGAAACAGCTCGATTTTATATATTCGCCCAAGGCTGTGAAGTGGATTAAGGATCTAATTGTTCAGAAGATTGACAATCAGATTGGTTTTCTTCTGTCCATGAATCCCGATGAAGATCGTTTGAAAGGCCTAATTCAGAATAGCATAAATAAGCAAACCGACCACAAGCAGAAGATTGGAAATGTCGATGCTCCTTTCGTTTCCGATATAGCCGCCTCGCTCAGGGGCTGGGAGGGTGCCGCCTCGCGTGCCTATTTTCAGGTAATTTCTGAATTGCTCCCCGAGGCATACCGTTTTGACACCAGAACCCAGCACCCGGCCAAGGATGTTTTCAACTGTTTGCTCAACTATGGCTACGGTATGCTATACGGCAAGGTGGAGGGTGCGCTTATAAAAGCTGGGATAGATCCCTACGCTGGGGTTTTACACCGCGACGATTACAACCGGCCCGCCCTTGTTTTTGATGTTATTGAGCTGTATCGTATCTGGATTGACTACGTGGTGTTTAGCCTTTGCTCACAGCAAGTAATTGATGAGGATTGCTACAGCATACAGGACGATGGCTCATTCTGGCTTGAGAATATGGGGAAACGGATACTGATACAAGCAACAAACGATTATTTTGATGAGGTTATCAATCTAAAGGGTTTGCACCGTAGCCGAATGACTCACATAGAGCTATACGCCCAAAACCTTGCACAAATCTTCTTAAAATCATAGTTGGATATGGAACACGACGGGATATATTTACAGCTGGGGCAGAATATAGTTTCGCCCAATGACTCGCTAAAAAAGATAACCCCTGAGCAACTTTACCAGATGGTATCAAGGCCCAGCCCCGATTTGCAATCCAAGGTGCACCAGCTGCGGACTGTGCTTTCCTTGGATCCCAAACGCTACCAAGCGCTTAAGCGGATGCTCCCATATGTTACCTGCGGCATCTTCAATCCGCAGTATAGACGTACCCAGAACTTTGCTTCCATCTCGTGCTTTATGGTGGATATAGATCATCTTGGTCGGAAGAACATCGACCCCAGCGAGTTGAAGAATCGGCTTAAGGCCGACGACAGGATTCATATGATATTCACATCGCCCAGCAACGATGGTCTTAAGCTGCTTTTTATGCTTTGCGAAAAGTGCTTCGACCATGCCAAGTACAGCATCTTCTATAAAGTTTTTGTTGATAAGTTCGCAGCGCAGCATAGCTTGGCACAAAGTATCGACAGGGTAACTTGCGATGTTACCCGTGCCTGTTTTCTAAGTGTTGACGAGGATGCCTGGTTTAACCCATTTGCCCAGATGGTTGATATGAAGGCCTTCGTGGATTTTGAGAATCAAAGCAAGTTAAATCAGGCTCTTTATGAGCTGAAGGAGAAAGAGAAGCAAGCACAAGACAAGCCCCTTACAACCGATGATTGCCATGCCAAGTTGCTACCATCCGATGTAATGCAGCAGATAAAGGAGAAGCTGAACCCCAATATCAAGCTAAAGCGTGAAAAGCAGATTGTTGTTCCCGAAGAATTGAACGCTGCGGAAAAGATCGTAAATGCTCGTATGGAGGAGTTGGGAATAAGGGTAAAGCTGGTACAGCCCCTGAACTACGGCAAGAAATTTGTTTTTGAACTCGATCACCGAATGGCTCAGCTAAACCTTCATTACGGCAGCAAGGGGTTTAAAATTGTTAGGCAGCCTATTAATGGTGCAGATGAGGAGCTTATGGAGGTAGCTTACCAGATTCTATGCGAGATTTTTTACTAATTTAAAATACCGAGCATAGCGGCATCGGCCTAAGAATTGAATCGTCATTAAACCACAGCTAGTATGGTTCGTAACCCCCGAAAACCCTTAACGCTGCACCAGAAACTGCTTAAGATAAAGCGAGCAGGGCTCACCCATCAGCGCCCACCAGACAGTTTCGATCCTCTGCAGCAAGATTTACCAACGCTGCAGGAAAGGGTGGATACGATACTTGAACTTTATAACCGAGACCATAAAAAGCCAGCAGGTATGATCTACTTTATAATGTACGACATACAGAACGATAGGGTTCGCACCCACATAGCCAAGTATCTTAAAAAGAGTGGTTGTGTAAGGGTTCAAAAATCCATCTTCTTAGCTTCCACCGAGCGCGATAAGTTCAACGAGATATATCGAACCATCAAGGAGGTACAAGAATTCTACGAGAATAACGACAGCATCTTTTTTGTGCCCGTATCGGTTGACCATCTGCGAAGCATGAAGATAGTTGGACAAAGTATAGATTACGATTTAGTGCTAGGAAATACAAATACCCTGTTTTTTTAACCACTAATATGTTTGTGATGAAGAACCTACATGCTATTACTGAAAAAATTGTTGAGTTCAGGTGGCAGAATGAATACGATAAGGCTCTCGATCTGTTTCGTAACCAGGTACATCATAAGTATAAGGTGCCCCAAATTAAGGAGAGTGCAAGGCTAATTACAGCAGTTTTGGATTGTTTGAAAGAAACCAATAGGTTAGCTCAGGCCTTAGAGTTTGTCGAAAAGTATTTACAGGTTGAAGTTTGCGATCCGTTAGTTTGCAGCATTCGTAAAACTTTGGGATGGGTTTTCTTCCTTTATGTTAATCCAAAATCGGATCCACAGATAACCTTATCGCCTTACAATTTATCTCTGGTAAGGAGTGTCTTGGCTCATTTGCAAGCCCAAAACGATAATAAATTATTTGAATTGTTGTTGTTAAGGCTGATTGATTTTTTATGTAACAGGGCAGAACCTGCTTGGGATATAGCAATAGAACTGTTTAGCGTGTATGCGCCAGAATCGTTGAGCGAGGAAGCCGAAAAAATAGTTACCAAAATTAATGGCAAGGACAAACAACTCGAGATGGCTAGTAGTAGAGAAAAAGGGTATGTTATGTATTCAAAAGCCCTCTTTGCAACTTCGCAGTACTCAGCCTGCATTAAGGTTTGCCAGAGGGCTCTTGAGCAAATTCGTGAATTCCATTATGGCAATCATCACTGGCTTACTCGGCGTATTGCATTGTGCTATCAAAATCTTGGACAGCTGCAGAAAGCCATTCATACATTCGAGATGTTGTTACGAAAACGAAATGAGTGGTTTATCCAAAAGGAGTTGGCAGAGCTGTACCTGCAAGCAAAGGAGCTGGAGCAAGCTCTAAATGTAGGTCAATCGGCTTGTGCTAATGGTGGCTTATCGCCTTATAAAACAGGCCTTTTCGTTTTGATGGGAAAAATATCAGAGTCTTTAGGCGATGTCGCCAGGGCAAACGAGTACTATGTGCTAGGTATAACCATTAGGAAAGAGCAAGGCTGGAAAATACCCAAGGAGATTCAACACATCAACTCCCCAGAAGATACACCTAACAGCCACGAGCAGTATAAGCGTTTAAAGATGCTTTGGCCCAGTAAGGTAAATAAAGAATTAGTGCGCCAGGAAGTGCTGCACACCGAGGGTACAATTACACGAATACTTCATCCGGGCGAAAATGGCGATGGTTTTATAACAACAAGCACGGGTATTGGCATATATTTTAGGTTTAGCCAAGCTCGTATCCCCTATGGTAGGCTTACAGCTGGACTGAGGGTTGGCGTTAAGGCCAAGCAAATTAGTAGGAATGGGAAAATGGTTTACAATGCCACTCAAGTTTTTGATTTAGCATAGCGCTCTTTGAATTTTTGTTGTATATTTATGGCGTAAGTAACGTTTTAAAGTGGTATCTTTGCACCCCCTAAAAAAAATGGTTTTTTTGAACAATTTACAAAATATTACGCCTTTTCGTCCTGCTATATATTTAATATGTAACGGATTGCGAAAATAGCCGTGCGAGAGCAAATTCCAGTACAATAAGGATTAAGACTTTGAATTGTTCAAGTGTCATAGTTAAAAGTATTGTGCGAGAGCAAATTCCAGTACAATAAGGATTAAGACTTATAGTTCAAACACAGCTCCAGCCGGTGGTTTATTTGTGCGAGAGCAAATTCCAGTACAATAAGGATTAAGACCGCCTCTTTAAATTCCTTGAGTGTCATAATTAAAGTGCGAGAGCAAATTCCAGTACAATAAGGATTAAGACCCCATCTGGGAGTACCGCTGCGTACCTTGTTGATATGTGCGAGAGCAAATTCCAGTACAATAAGGATTAAGACTAATCACCAGTCTTCCGTCTGGTAAACTTGCCACGGTGCGAGAGCAAATTCCAGTACAATAAGGATTAAGACCCTCTTTAAATTCCTTGAGTGTCATAATTAAAATTGGTGCGAGAGCAAATTCCAGTACAATAAGGATTAAGACACCAGTCTTCCGTCTGGTAAACTTGCCACGTACCTGTGCGAGAGCAAATTCCAGTACAATAAGGATTAAGACTCCATTTGGTAAGCCCGCCACGTACCTTGTTGATAGTGCGAGAGCAAATTCCAGTACAATAAGGATTAAGACTGATAGCCCAGACCTCACCACAATTATATCCGAGGGGTGCGAGAGCAAATTCCAGTACAATAAGGATTAAGACTTAGTTTAATTAATAAGAACAAAGCCTGAAAGTATAGGTGCGAGAGCAAATTCCAGTACAATAAGGATTAAGACACCGACTTTTTCGCCGGCGGTATTATAGCCGGAGACGTGCGAGAGCAAATTCCAGTACAATAAGGATTAAGACCTTCTTCCAGAATTAGAGTGGATAGAGTTGTTTTAGTGCGAGAGCAAATTCCAGTACAATAAGGATTAAGACGCAAATTCATTGTCTTCATCAATTGAACTTGTTAGTGTGCGAGAGCAAATTCCAGTACAATAAGGATTAAGACGTAAATAGGGCTTCTGGATATAAGGTATAAAAGTCGTGCGAGAGCAAATTCCAGTACAATAAGGATTAAGACTGTGGCTTCGCCGACTTTTTCGCCAGCTGTGTTATAGTGCGAGAGCAAATTCCAGTACAATAAGGATTAAGACAGACTTTCAAGAAATATGATTAGCAAGGGCCTTGAAAGTGCGAGAGCAAATTCCAGTACAATAAGGATTAAGACCCTTCTTTCTTTGATCCACCCCTCCGTGGAAGCTGTGGGTGCGAGAGCAAATTCCAGTACAATAAGGATTAAGACTCCTTTTCTGAGCAAGGTAGATAGACTTCCATTCTGTGCGAGAGCAAATTCCAGTACAATAAGGATTAAGACGTTTTCCCCTCTGTACCCCCACGTCTCTCCGTTGCCGTGCGAGAGCAAATTCCAGTACAATAAGGATTAAGACAAAAGTATTTAGCCATTTATATTACCTCTAAGTTAAGTGCGAGAGCAAATTCCAGTACAATAAGGATTAAGACCACTACAACAAGGATTAAGACAGATCAGTAAGGGCGTGCGAGAGCAAATTCCAGTACAATAAGGATTAAGACCCTTGACCCCATTATTATAGTTTTCCTTGTTGAGGAGTGCGAGAGCAAATTCCAGTACAATAAGGATTAAGACTAATTAAGTTTATTCCACTACAATGTCTTTTAGAGTGCGAGAGCAAATTCCAGTACAATAAGGATTAAGACAGCTCGATCGGAGTCATCTCAGACTTGGGCTTGATGTGCGAGAGCAAATTCCAGTACAATAAGGATTAAGACATTTTATTTTAATATCTTAGTTATTTTAGTGGGAGTGCGAGAGCAAATTCCAGTACAATAAGGATTAAGACATTAAAATAAATATGTCCAAGTTTAGTCATAAGAGTGCGAGAGCAAATTCCAGTACAATAAGGATTAAGACAAGAAGTGTTTTTTATTCTTGAATCCCTGTTGGAATTGTGCGAGAGCAAATTCCAGTACAATAAGGATTAAGACGGTAGTAAGGATGTATTATAATTCTTAGTCTCCTCAGTGCGAGAGCAAATTCCAGTACAATAAGGATTAAGACTATCAAGTTTAACACTATTCAGAAGTTTCTGCTTTGTGCGAGAGCAAATTCCAGTACAATAAGGATTAAGACAGGGTTTCAATGTGCCTAACAATGTACTTGCTATCAGGTGCGAGAGCAAATTCCAGTACAATAAGGATTAAGACTGGGTGTACACCTTACCATCCTTTTCATAAGATGTGTGCGAGAGCAAATTCCAGTACAACAAGGATTAAGACCTAGAATAAATCATATGAATACCTCCTACTTTTTTTGGTCACAGACCAACTTCCACTACAACAAGGATTAAGACGCATATTTTATAGTGTTAGATCAATGGTTAGCCCTGTCACAGACCAACTTCCACTACAACAAGGATTTTCAGCGCGGCTGCGGTTTTGGGAGTTTTCCCGCTTGCGGACCGAAACCGCTGGCCGGGCTAACCCCGTTGGCGCAGCTGACGGGGAAGACCAGCGCAGCGTGCAGGCATAGGGGTTAGTTTTGTTGGTTGACCCACTTCCACCACAACAAGGATTTTCAGCGCGGCCGAGGTTTTGGGAGTTTTCCCGCTTGCGAACCGAAACCGCTAGCCGGGCTAACCCCGTTGGCACAGCTGACGGGGAAGACCAGCGCAGCGTGCAGGCATAGGGGTTAGTTTTGTTGGTTGACCCACCTCCACCACAACAAGGATTTTCAGCGCGGCTGCGGTTTTGGGAGTTTCCCGCTTGCGAACCGAAACCGCTGGTCGGGCTAACCCCGTTGGCACAGCTGACGGGGAAGACCAGCGCAGCGTGTGTAGCTAATTGAAGATGTAGGTTTGATTGCTCAGGAACCAGTGCAATACGGATTAAGACTGTATTTCCGTGTTGGAATACCAACCTGCTAGTTGCTGCCAACGCATCAATACAAAACTTGTGTATGATAATAAAATCAAAAAGTTCATACAAATAAGAGGCGATGTGTAAAGAATATTTGATTTCCTTTACAGAATAAGGTACATTTGTACAGAAAACCATAAAATCTTTACATAATGAGAAGCGACGAATGGAAGTTGGCTAAATTGCCATTGGGTGTAGATGTTGAAAGCAAAAGGGTTTTAAAATCGTTACCCTCAGCACATGCCTCTTTGGCAGAATTAAAAGGCATTGCTTCAACAATCCCTAACCAAACAATTCTTCTAAACACGCTTGGATTGCAAGAAGCCAAAGATAGTTCTGCAATTGAAAACATTATAACTACTCACGACGACTTATACAAATCCGAACTACATCTTGATGGTTTTAATTCGCTAAATGCTAAAGAAGTACAGAATTATATCTCTGCTCTGAAAAAAGGCTTTGAGCTAATTAAGAAAAATGGAATTCTGACCACAAGAGTAATCCTTGAGATCCAAGAAGAACTTGAGAAGAATAAAGCAGGGTTCCGAAAACTGCCAGGAACTGCACTGAAAAATTCCATAACAGGCGAAACAATTTATACTCCCCCGCAAGACTTTGAAGAGATAAAAATGCTGATGACAAACCTTGAAAGGTTTATCAACGAGAATGATATTTGTGATTATGACCCTTTGGTAAAAATGGCAATTATTCACTATCAATTTGAAAGCATCCATCCGTTTTATGATGGTAACGGAAGAACGGGTAGGATTATTAATATTTTGTACCTTATTATTCAAGGGCTACAAAATCTTCCAATTCTATATTTAAGTAGCTACATAATTAAGAACAAATCGGATTACTATAGACTTTTACAAGAAGTTAGAGAAAAGAACAGCTGGGAAGAATGGTTGCTATTTATGATTAATGGGGTTGAAATTACTTCAAAAGAAACTATTTCGCTAATTATCCAAATTCGCGATTTAATGATGCAATTCAAGCATACCCTAAGAAACAATTATAAGTTTTACAGTCAAGACCTTTTAAACAACTTATTTAAACATCCTTACACAAAGATAGAATTCGTTGTAAGGGATTTAAACGTTTCAAGAATTACTGCAGCTAATTACTTGAATAAACTCTCAGAAGATGGTTTGTTAAGAAAAGAAAAGCTAGGTACAGGGAATTATTACATCAATCAACCATTGTTTGACCTTTTAACTAAACGGTGATTAAAGCACACTCCCAGCTGTTAAGTCGCAGATCAACTTCCACACAACAAGGATTTTCAGCGTGGATGCGGTTTTGGGAGTTTCCCCGCTTGCGAACCGAAACCGCTGGCCGGGCTAACCCCTTTGCGCAGCTGACGGCGACGACAATGCTGCTCTTGCTAGCGGCCCAGCTGCCTGATGGGTCACAGACCAACTTCCACTACAACAGGCTGGTGCATGCCATGCCAATTCTGGTGGAGTGCATTTGATTTTTAAAAAACAGCGGGGCAATTGGCACGGTACGCACCAGCCCGAACGTTGAGACCAAGCAAAAAAACCGAGTAAACCATTGAAGTCGGATTGATTTTGGGTATATTTGTAGTATGAATACAAGAGATGTCATAATAAGTAAGATTTTGGACCTTTCAAGAAATAAGTATCCTGATGCCGAAATCTATTTGTACGGCTCCCGTGCACGTGGAGATGCAAAACCATTATCTGATTGGGATATATTGATTTTACTGAATTTAAAGAAAATTCCTTTTGCTTTGGAGACCAAAATAATGGATGAATTCTATGAAATTGAATTAGAAACAGGTGAAATTTTATCCCCTTTAATCTACCCAAAAGAAGAATGGAATGTAAAATATAGACTGACTCCATTGTATGAGAACATTAAAAATGAATCAATTAGATTAATATGACAGGAGATAAAGATGATTTAGTAAAATATCGGCTTGAAAGAGCCAAAGAAACATTAGAAGATGCTCAACTTCTAATTGAAAGCAAAAGATGGAATTCAGCTATTAACAGATTATATTACTCTGCATTTTATGTAGTTATTGCTTTACTGCTCAAAGAAAATCATAAGACAACTACCCATAATGCGGTAAAATCAATTTTTTCTGAACAATTCATCAAGAATCATATTATTTCACAAGAATTTGGGAAAAAGTATTCTCAATTATTCACGTGGAGGTAAAAAGGAGATTATGCGGACCTGTTTGACTTTACCGAAGAAAAGGTTCGGCCATATTATGACTTTGTTAAGAAATTCATTCTACAAATTGAAAAAATCATTAACGAATAATTGCCAGTTGCCAACAATGGTTAGTAAAATACAGGTATTCAACGAATCAGGAAACTCACTCGCCTTTTCGTCGCTTCGTAGCGTGGGACAATGAATCGTTTCAATCTCCTGCACTTTACCAACCCCAGCCCTTAGCACCAACACTCCGTGTCACAGACCAACTTCCACCACAACAAGGATAAGACGGTAAACCTTCCCGCCGTTGGGCAAAATTTTATGAAAATGTTAGTTAAATAACTTTTTTTCATAACTTTGAAAACGATTTATTCATAAACATGTTATTAACTATATGGAAACCAAGGTTAAAACAACAAGAAATCCGTTGATTTATCAGAGTCAGAAACAAAGAACTCTTGATGAAGCCAAGGAAATGTTTATGAAATACTTGAAAGAATTTGCTCAAAGCAAGAATCTTTCAGAAAACGAAATAATGCTTATTAAAGAGTTTTTTGAAGAAGTTTACCTAGAGAAAAAAGCGTCATACATTCTTGAGGACAAACTTAGAGAATTAAATTTGTATTTAAATCAAGCAATTATATATGCCCTTTCAGGTGCTTATAAGAAACAATCCGTAACTGATAACTTTACAAAAGTCTTTTATTATAGAAACAAAAAAGATGAATTAAGTTATGAGCGACATTGAAAATGCTGAAACTCTTCCAGAACAAAGCGGAGAGGAAGAAAATCATTTGTCAACTAATATTCCAAAGTCTAAAATGAAAGGAGTGTTAGAAGAACTTGAAATGTTTGCACTTCAACGTGGAAGTCAAAGCAGTTTGATATTAGCACATTCAATGAAACGCAGAGGGATAAACTACTTGATATTTTAAGCATTAATGAAAAAAATGCTTTTGACTATCACACCAAAAGAATTGATGCAATAAAAGAAATTGAAGTCAAAAAAATTGATGCTTCAATAGTTAACCAAAAATCTTTACGAATTTTAATTGTTGCAGTTGTAATTACCATCCCTACAATAACACTTCTTATACTTTTCTTCAAAGAAACCTTTTTCATCCCTTGGCTGACTTTTCTAACAGGTTTAATTGGTGGGGTGGGCATCAGTAAAATAATTCCAGCATTTTATAAACAACCTTCCAAAGACAATCCAATTAACGACAATTCGAATAGCTAAAAAAAATAGCCCAACAAGGGGTGTACCCAATGTGGGTTGACGTTGGAACTTCGGAGCGGTTTCGCCCGCTCGGGCGTTTTCATCGGGTGACGAAAACGTAGCCCGCGCTCCCCCACTCGTCACACCCCCAGCCGTTAGCACCAACACTACGTGTTTCAGACCAACTTCCACCAAAACAAGGATTTTCAGCGCGACCGCGGTTTTGGGAGTTTTCCGCTTGCGAACCGAAACTGCTGGCCGGGCTAACCCCGTTTGCGCAGCGCAAACGGGGAAGAACAGCGAAGCGCACAGCCACTTGGGGTGGTGGGTAGTATTTACCACCCATGGTGTTGCAAGTCGAATGACTTTTTAAGTTTTTATTTCAGCATCAAACTTATTCATAACGGCTTTAACTGTTTATGCACCAAACAAGCATCATATCATTTTTGCTGGCACACCCTAAGCTTGCCCTTCGGCTGTTGTCGGAGAACTACCCGTTCACCCCGCAGCAGCTCCAGCGGTATGGTAGGGAGGTGTCTTGGGAGCTGGTCTCAGCCAATACAAACATCCGCTGGTTCAATCAAGTGCTATGGCAATTTGCCGAGCAGCTCCATTGGCAAGGTGTTTCCAGGAACCCAACGGCTTTTAACGACCTAAGCTTGCTCAAGGAGTTCGATGCTTTCATCGACTGGAAAGGTGAGGATGATTGCTATGGCGACTCCATTGCCAGTAACACGGGCTTGCCCTGGACCGAGGAGTTTATCCAAAGCCTTGAGCATAAAATCTGCTTCGAGAAGCTCTCTGCCAACCAATCGGTTCAATGGTCCGAAGCCATTGTTGACAGGTACAAAGGGCGATGGGATATTGTTGAATTGGCCTGCAATGAAGCTGTTCCGTGGACACTCCCGCTTTTCGATCGGCACCTCGATGAGTCGCACTTTTTCTACTTTGGGGTGCTGGCTAATCCTTCCATACTCCGTAACTTGGACCTGGTAGAAAAGTATATACATAAAATGGAGTGGTGGGCAGTATTCTCCAATGCAAAACTACCTTGGTACGAGCAAAACCTGTTGGAGCGCTGGCACGACCACATCGATTGGTATGGCTTAAGCCTGAATGAGCTATTCTTTCGAATAGACAAAAACTTTTTTAGTAATCACATTGATAAGTGGATGGAAAACAATTGCCAGGGGTTTTCAGACCTATCTTCAAATTGCCAAGTCCCTTGGTCGAGGGAGACGATAGAGCAGTACCTCCCATTCTGGAACTGGTCATCGCTTTGTGATAACGCATCTATTCCTTGGGATGAGGAAATGATTGCATATTTTGGAGATTATGTTGAGTGGGGCGGCACAAAACCATCGGGCATTTATAATGAGGAGGGAGCATTGGTTGCCCCAACCGGTGGTTTGGTTTTCGAATTAGGGCTAACCACTAATGAAAATTTGCCATGGTCTGTCGATTTCTTAAACCGTTACCAGAGCCAATTCAATATCGATGAGCTGGTAATTGTAGTGATATCTGGGAGAAAGCTTTTAAGCCCTGCGTTGATGATAAGGTGGTTGATATTGTGCTAAGGATTATATAGAGTTGTTCGGTGTTCACTGATAGTTGCGTTTAAATATTTTTAAGCTAGCTGTTTTAATCCCGATAGGGTATAAAACACGTGTAAATCATCTTTTTTATACCCGAAAAGGTATAATGCAATAATTTATACCCGAAAAGGTATAGTTATGCTACTAGGCGAATTTGTAAAGCAAAGGCGAGCTGCTACAGGGCTTACCCAGCAGGCTCTGGCCGAAAAGGCCGGAGTGGGTTTACGCTTTGTCCGTGAAATGGAGCAGGGCAAGGAGACGTTACGGCTCGATAAGGTGAATCAGGTGCTCCGGTTATTTGGACATCGGGTGGGAGCAGTGCCCATTCCACGCAAAACGCTTCTTGATGAGGTTGAAAAGAGATTAGGTTGTTTGTAGTTGACCTGTTTTACTATAACTGGTTTTTTAGGTTGGGTTTGAATTTCTATTCTTATGTTTACATTCAGCCACCCTTTTTGCTATATCCGATAGAAAAGCTATGTACTCGCTGCCATTAGTGTAAACGGTAAACCTTACATTTCTGTTCTTTGTATCCACATCAACGTGGTAAAGGGCGTATTCGTTATGCTGTGTGAAGGAGAGTCCGAAGCCCTCGTTCTCAATTAGGGTTAGTAGTTTACGTTCCTTCTCTCTATGTGATGCCGCACCTTCAAAGTCCTGATGTTTGACACACTGTAGCTTATGGCTTCTGGCATCAAGGCACTCATTCAACAATTTATTCAGCATGGCGTAGCTCTTTGTTGCGAATGTTATATGGCTAAGAAAATCGACCTCAAGGGTCACTCCCTTTCGAATCATTTCTTCAGTAAATCCATCGATAAACTCTTTGTCCTCAATATTCCAGAGCAAATCGGTTAGAATAAAGTTGTATTTTGCTTCCATTTTTTGCTTTAAAGGTACCGGGTGGTTACGTCAAGTTATGTCGTTTCAATGGATATGTTCTTTAAATAAGTAGAATTTGCTCATAGCATATTGTAGGTAGAGAGAAAATGGGGTATTAGTATGAACAAGAATGTCTTGGGCTTCGATTATAAAAGCCGTTTTGTATGTATATTGTGTGCAAACAAAAAACCACTTACAAATTCTACTCTGTAAGTGGCTGTTTCTTAGTGACTCCGGCAGGATTCAAACCTGCAACCTCCTGATCCGTAGTCAGGTGCTCTATTCAGTTAAGCTACGGAGCCGTTTGCGGGTGCAAATATAGCGTTTTTTTTAAAAACCGAATGGGTGAGCGGAAAAAAAACCTCGAATTTTCGAGGTTTTTTTCGGTTTGCTATTTCTTTTCGATTCTAACAATCTTTTCCTTAATCCTAGCTTTTTTACCTGTAAGGTTACGTAGGTAGAAAATTCTAGCACGACGTACTTTCCCCGTTTTGTTAATCTCAACTTTATCAATAAATGGTGAGTGGTAAGGGAATATTCTCTCAACACCTACACCGCCAGATACCTTGCGCACGGTGAATGTTTCGGTAACTCCACTACCCTTACGCTGGATAACAACTCCACGGAAACTCTGGATCCTCTCCTTGTTTCCTTCCTTAATTTTGTAGTGAACGGTAATGGTGTCTCCGCTCTTAAACTCGGGATGCTGCTGTTTCGCCTCAAATGCTTGCTCCGCAATTTTAATAAGTTCCATTTTATTGTTTTTAAGGTTTGTTCCACAACACGCAATGTTACTAATGTTTAGTTGCCAAGTAAGAGATTGCGCTGAAAAATGTGCCGCAAAAGTATAAAAAATATTTGTAACAAAACAGCTTACCAATAAAAAAAGCTGCCCAATTTGGGCAGCTTTTTTACAGTGCAACAAAATGTATGTGGTTACTCCTCGTCGGGCATCAGCAATTTATCGCCTGTGGCCTCAATAACTTGTTTCTTCCACCAGTCAGGATATTGTGGATTGCTCATTCGTGCTGGAGCACCACCGTACTCATTCCACTTGAAAACACCATCCTCTTCCTGCTTAATATTGCCATCTAAATATTTGATGAGAAGGAATTCAAACATCTTTTGCCATCTGGCTACTAGAGCGTTGGCATTGTTCACTGAGTATGTAGTAAGGAATTCTAACGCCAATGCGGGGTCCTCCTCATACAGCTGTTTAGCCGTTTTGTCAATTGCTGGAGTCATTGCCGCATAGTGACCCTCTAGCTGTTGCTGTACCTTAATAATATCGGCACTCATCACATCGTAGCGAAGGTACGCAAAGTTGGTCACCTTGTTGAATACCCAGAACGCAGCATCGGCCGAGTAGGTGTGAATATCGCCATTGCCCACGGCAAATGTTTCGGGGGTGCGGGTCGATCCACAGTAGATGGGAGTGTAAACCGTAGTGGCAGCATCATCAACGCTAAACCAAAGGATACCTCCAATCGGATCGGGTAACCAGCTACGACTCTGTGTAACGAATGAAAAACCAGTTTGCTGAGTGGCAGTGGCACGCTCGTTTACGTAGGTTTTCCCCTCGTACTCCCATGTTAGCGGGCGCCAGCGATAGGGCAGACCGTGAGGCCCAGCACCAGGATCTTTTCGCATATCAAGCTCGGTGCCCTCAAGATGATCGCGCATAAAGTTCATTAGGTCTTGCGCCGAAAGCTTGTTCTCAGGCTTAATCCAAAGGGGCATACGGTTAGCCATATCATGGCCCTTGGCGTACTCAAAATGGCTCCACATGCTCTTGTCGATATCCTTGAAGAACGACCATACCCTCATCTCGCAGAAGCGTGCCGATCCAAAATCGAGTGGAGCATAGGTGTCGGAGAAGCTAAAGTCGGAACCATCGCCGCTGTAGTAGCCCTTGCTGCGCGCAAAGTCAACCACATCGTGTGCATAAACAACCTTAACATCCTTATCGAAAATCTTATCTAAATTTTTCGAGCTTATCGAGGTTTTACCGTCCTCCTTTGGGAAAGTTGTTATACGAGCATGGTTGGCGTGAGCACTTACGTAACCGTCGGGGATTAGCTTTGCTACCCAAACCGCTCCCTTGTTGGCGTTGTAAGTGTTTTTGGTGCGGCGCTCGGTTTTAAGGTCGGTGCCTTTACCTATTAGCTCCATTATCCATACCTCGTTGGGGTCGGCAATTGAGAACGATTCGCCACTGCTGAAGTAGCCGTGGGTTTCTACCAGTTCGGCCATAATTTTTATGGCTTCGCGGGCGTTCTTTGCCCTTTGCAGGGTGATGTATATTAAGCTGCCGTAATCAATTAGTCCAGTTGTATCAACCAGCTCGCGGCGTCCACCGTAGGTTGTTTCGCCAATGGCAAGCTGAAACTCGTTCATGTTACCAACCACTCTGTATGTTTCGGCCACCTGAGGAATTTCGCCTAAGAATTTCCCAGTATCCCACTCGTACACCCTAAGCATCGTTCCAGCCGCGTGTTTGGCTGCTGGCCAAAAGTACAGCTCACCGTAAAGGTATTGCGAGTCGGCGGCGTAGGTAATCATTGTCGAACCATCAACTGACGCCCCCTTGGTCACAAGGAAGTTTGTACAGGCCTGTGCCTTGGGCGATAAGAGCATGGCAATCATTGCCAGCCCAAAGCCTAAAAGTCTGAAGGAAGTTTTCATATATACACTTTTTTTGGTTTGTATTCTGCACAAAAATAGGAAAAAAGGCCAAATGCCAAAGTGAACAAAACCTTATAGCATCGTTTTTCGCCCCGCATGCTTTAGAGTGCTTGGGTATGTTAAAGTTTAATAAAAGGGGATGGAATTTTAATGATAATATAGGCAACCTCCAATTGAGTTGGCTGATGCACCTGTTACGCTTGCAAGGCTCGTTGGTGTTTTCCTGAGGTATAGTACGGCCAATAAACCGAATATAAGGGCCTCCTTAAAATCGATAATTTCTGCGGTGGGGATTACGATTTGATGGTTAGCCTTTTTCTCAATTAGGGCTGTAAGGAGTCCGTTCCTTGCGCCGCCACCAGTTACAAGCACTTTGCTCGGTTTTTTTATCGTAAGCGATTCGGATATCTTCAACGCTATGTGCTCGTACAAGGTTCGGAGTTTATCCTCGATGTTAGCATTGTGGTTATCAACTAATGGTTGGAATGTGCTTTCGAACCATTCCCTACCCAGCGATTTCGATTCTTTGTTATGATAGTAGTCCAGCGAGTTCAGCTTTTCAAGCAACGATTCATCGATATTCCCACGCCTACCCAGCTCACCATCCTTATCGTATGAGATTGAATAATGAAGCTGCATAAGCCTGTTAAGGGCCATGTTTGCAGGGCATATGTCGTAAGCAACTCGATGACCATTGGTGCTGTACGAGAGGTTGGCAATGCCCCCAATGTTTAGGCAGATGTTGTAGTTAGGAAACAGCAGCTCATCGCCAACGGGGACCAGTGGTGCTCCTTGCCCTCCACGGGCTATGTCACCACTTCGAAAATCGCATATGCAATCTATGCCAGCTTCAGCTGCTATGTGGGCACCGCTACCTATTTGGGTAGAGTAACCATTCTTTGGGTCGTGGAAAATGGTGTGCCCATGCGAACCAATCACATCGATGGGCTCATTGATGGTTAATTTGAACTCGTTAATCTTCTTGGCAATCCAAACCCCATACCATGCATTCAGCTTGGATAGCTCCCGCCCGCTGAGATTGTATGCGTTCATCAAACTTTGCCTTAAGGACTGGTCGTACTCAACCGTTCTAGCCTTTATGATGCGGTAGCTGCACCCCTGGTTGGTGAAGGAGTACTCTGCAAAGCATAAGTCAAGCCCATCGTGCGATGTGCCCGACATCACCCCAATGGCATTGTACCTGTTATCTCTCTGATTATTTACCCACATTTGGGTTAGGGCTAGAATTGTCTAAGTAGCTTCGATATGCATACATTGGTTAACCCAAGGAGAGTGTTGGTATCTTCACTATTGAACTCTTCCCTGTTTATAAGCCCCTTAAAAATATCTTCACCCATAACCCAAGGGGCTGTTGCTGTTACCAAACTGCTAACCTTTTGAATAGGGAGTATACCTTTGTCGTTGAAAAGCGTTACCTCGATATTCATTACTGGCAGGCAAGCGTTTTCTTGATCTAACCCTTCCATGAATGTAGTGTCTGTTGAGGGCTTGGCGCCATAGCCCATTTCGCCCTTGGGTATGCTCGAGCTTATGGTGAGATCAACCTTTAGGTAGTATCTGGAACTCCCGTTTTTGAGCGCTCTGTTGATGGTAACATTTGGGAAGTTGTACTCATCGTATCTAAAGGTGTTGCCATGCGATGTAAGGGGTAGTATGTACATGCCCGTTTCGGCCTCTAGCCGTGCTTTAAGCATATACCAGGTGTACTCTTTGGCTGCGGCAATTATCCGGTCGGCTCGTTTATTCTCAACATCAGGGAATAGTTCGTTATATACATCGAAATATGGTTTAATATCTTTGGTGATATTATAGCTAAATGATATTAAAGCCAACTGCCTATTCTGGTATTTCTGTGTTTGCGCAAAAGCAGTGCTAGCCGACAGTAGTATGAATACAGCAAAGAGTAGGTTTTTCATTGTTGTGGTGTGATTTATTACATTTGCAAAATTAGTGCATTTTTATGTTGAAAACTAGCTATGCCTTTCTGTTTAGCAAATAGTTTACCAAAAAAAGGAACACTCAAATTCACTGGTGTTATCCTTGCTGTCGGTTACCCTAAGCTTTAGCTTGTGTTTTTTATTTTTTGTCAGCCTTTTGTCATCAAACTCATAAAAGATTAAATTGTTTTTTGGGTCGTACTCAAAAAGAACCCAGCTGTCGTCAATTGTACCCTCTATAAAGGCAATGCCGCTCAGCTCGTCTTCAATCCTAATACTAATCGATGTTTCCTTGCTCATATCCTTGTTGTTGGATATATTGAGGGGAGTAATTGTTGGTGCTGCTGTGTCAGCGGTAATAAAAAAGTCACCAAAATAGTTAACCTGTGTTTCTACCCATCCTTGGCTATATTGCCCTCCCGCCGACTCAATCTCTCCGTTGCTGTTAATGGTACCAATCAGCGCTTTGTTTATAAGGTGTTTCGGAACCGAATCGGCGTTAAGCGAAAGGGTGTATGGCCTATGTAAAGGTATGGTTCGGTTGTGAATTCTTAAAATTGGCGATAATATTCCCTCAACAAAACCTATAATTTCGTAGGTGAAGTTGATGTTATGGTATAGCGAGTTTTTGGGTATCGAGATGTTAAACCATTCCGTAGTCTTGCTATTATCGTTATAAAACAACCATACAGGATCGGAGGGTATTTGTGGTGGGGTTGGAACGTTATCTGGTTGTATCCTATACGTTTTGCCCCGCATTACCAGGTTAAGGTAACTTGCATGGCCATATGCATCTTCAATGGCAATAGTAACGTTGTATATAGAATCCTTCTCAGTTTTTAGCCGTCCGTTGTTTACCAGCGTTTTGTATCCGCTAAATTGGTTGTTGGGGTCTTTGAAAAGCCTGTGAACCCGCTTGCCTTCCTGAACTCTTAATTCAAAATCGATGTGGCTATTGGCGTAACGCGTTTCGGCAAATCGAAACTCATCAACGCTGAACTGGTATGTTAGCTGTTTGTTCACGTATTTTTTTATGCTATAAATGCCGCAACGTAAACTACCCCTGTTGACGTAGTCGTAAGCCTTAACCCCAAACCCAATAGTACCCTGAACCTCAATTGTGTCTGTCACTACATAAGCACCATTTTGAGCCTGAACACTTAGCTCCGTCCGTTTGTTTTCACCTTGGATGTAGCTTGAGTCGTCGAGCGGATAAATCCATAGGCCATTTATTACGGGCTTCATATTATCCCTAATAGGGAGGTTGCTGTACGACGGGTTTAGAGGAATTTGATTCTTGGTGTTCCGAACCTCAAAGTGCAGGTGTGGGCCGCCAGAGCTACCGGTATTGCCGCTTAGCCCAATGAACTCACCTCGCTTAACAGGAAATTCCTTTGGGTTAACCCAAATGTCAATATCAAATGATTGCCGTTCGTACTGAAGTTCTTTCACATACTCTTCAATTGCGGGTGCAAACCGGTCGAGGTGTGCGTATACAGTGGTTATACCATTGGGGTGCTGGATGTAAATAGCTTTTCCAAAGCCAGTACCACCAACTCGTAACCGCGAGATGTAGCCCTGCTCTGAGGCAAAAACATCTTGCCCTACTTTACCCCCTGTTCTGAAGTCGAGCCCAGCATGAAAGTTATTGGTGCGCACTTCGCCAAAGGAGCCCGACAGAAAGAGTTCGCCCTTTAGTGGTGGGTGTAAATCAAACGGACTGTTGGTGGGTTGGCCCAGAGCTAAGTGTACGCTTGAAATAATGAGAATTGTGGCAAACCAGGTTGAGAATGTGTAACGCATGGCTTTACGAATAATTTTTAAGCAAGGCAAAGCTAGTATTTTAAAAAGTTTTTTCTCATCTTAGTGCAAAATTTGATAGCATTTTTTGATAATCTCTCAAACTCGTTGTAATTTTGTAGTACTTTAAATCGAGCATATGTCGGCAGAGCAGAAAGCAATTCATACAAGTCTTAAAGCGAAGATTCAGGAGCTGATTTCTGCATACGAAAGCTTAAAGGAGGAGAACCTGAGGCTGGCAGAACAAAAGGCAAACTTGGAGAATATCCTTAACGAAAGAGAGTTAGCCTATTTAGACCTCGACAAAAAGTACAATCAACAGCAGATTGCCAATGCATTTGCTGCATCGAGTGAGGATGCTCACGATGCGAAAATTAGGGTGAATAGGATTGTGCGGGAAATTGACAATTGCATTGCTCTTTTAAACAGATAGTTAAATAAATGAAGTTGATGGAGGATAAGTTATCAATACGTGTGAATGTTGCCGACAGGTACTATCCTCTTAAGATTGATCGTAGCGATGAGGAGAAGATTCGCAAAGCTGCTAGGATGATTAACGAGAAGGTGGCCCAGTACAAAGGCCGCTATACTGATAGGGACAAAGACCTTCAGGACTTCTTAGCCATGGCAGCTTTACAGTTTGTTATAAAGCTAATTGAGAGTGAAAACCGTTTTGAGGTGGCTCCAGTTATCGACGAGCTGAACGATTTGGATGAGTGGCTAGACGAATATCTGGTTAGGAGTAATATACGTTCTTTAAAATAGTACTGCCCGCACTGTTTCCTTAACATATTGCGAAACTCAACACTATCATCTTTGGAGAAGGACTTAGGCTAATGTAGGACAGGCCTTATTTCAGCCCTGCTGAAATCTCAACTTTTTGAGACGTTGGAAGTTCGAAATTAGCGGCCACTCCACCCATGCTATATTGGGGTTTCAAATATCATTAGGGAATGCAGTGCGGGCTTTTTATATCAACTATTACCATATGGTTGCCTAGCAACTATGTCTTAATATAGCACACTGGGGTATTCCCAGTTTTTTCAATTTTTTACTAATACTAATAAAAATGTTAACTGAGATAATAATTGCCGTATCCGCCTTAATCGTCAGCGGCTTTGTGACATACCTTCTTTGGAACAGGTTGTTAGCCAAAAAGAGGGAGTCCATTGTGCGCGAAGCCGAGACCGAGGCAGAGGTTATTCGAAAGGAGAAAATTCTCCAAGCTAAGGAGAAGTTCCTTCAGCTTAAGGCCGACCATGAGAAAATGTTTAACGAGAAGAACAACAAGCTGCTTCAAGCCGAGAATAGGCTAAAGCAGCGCGAAGCAACATTTTCTCAAAAATTTGAAGAGCTACAGCGCAAGCAGCGTGAGGTTGATACCATTCGTGAAAATCTGAGCAATCAGCTTGCTCTGGTTGATAAGCGCACCGAGGAGTTGGAAAAACTTCATCGCACTCAGGTTGATAAGCTTGAGGCCATTTCTGGTCTGTCGGCCGATGAGGCCAAAGCGCAGCTGATCGAGTCGCTTAAGGCTGAGGCCAAAACCGAAGCCATGTCCTATATCAACGAGATTATGGATGAGGCAAAGATGACTGCACAGAAGGAGGCCAAGCGAGTGGTGGTGAATACCATTCAGCGCGTGGCCACCGAGTCGGCTATCGAGAACTCTGTCACCGTGTTCCACATCGATTCCGATGAGATCAAAGGCCGAATCATTGGTCGTGAGGGTAGAAACATTAGAGCGCTTGAAGCTGCCACCGGTGTTGAGATAGTTGTTGATGACACCCCCGAGGCCATCATCCTTTCTGCCTTTGACCCAGTGCGTCGCGAAATTGCTCGTCTGGCCCTGCATCAGCTAGTAACCGATGGCAGAATTCACCCTGCTCGTATCGAGGAGATCGTTCAGAAAACCCAGAAGCAGATTGAGGAGGAGATAGTTGAAATTGGTAAGCGAACCGCCATCGATATGGGAATACATGGGTTGCATCCTGAACTTATCCGATTGGTTGGTAAGATGAAGTATCGCTCATCGTATGGTCAAAACCTGCTGCAGCACTCCCGCGAGGTGGCAAACCTTTGTGCCATTATGGCTACAGAGCTTGGCTTAAATGCCAAGCTGGCTAAACGAGCCGGATTGCTGCACGATATTGGCAAAGTGCCTGACGATGAGCCCGAATTGCCACACGCAGTCCTCGGCATGAAGTTAGCCGAGAAGTATAAAGAGAAACCAGAGGTATGCAACGCCATCGGGTCGCATCATGATGAAACAGAAATGACCACCCTAATAGCACCCATCGTGCAGGTTTGCGACGCCATTTCGGGTGCGCGTCCCGGCGCTCGTCGCGAGGTGGTTGAGTCGTACATCAAGCGGTTGAAGGAGATGGAAGACCTAGCCCTTAACTATCCTGGCGTAACCAAAACCTTTGCCATCCAAGCTGGTCGTGAGCTTAGGGTAATTGTTGGTAGCGAAAAGGTGTCCGACGAGGAGGCAGCTAGCCTATCATACGATATCGCAAAGAAAATTCAGGATGATATGACCTACCCTGGACAGGTTAAGATTACTGTGATCCGCGAAACCAGAGCGATTAGCTATGCTAAGTAGAGTCTGATAAGATGTTGAAATAGAGTAAATATTAGCCCCATTAAGGTAATTCACTTTGATGGGGCTTTTAGTTAAGTATCTTGCTCCACCATTAATGTATCTATAGAGATCAAATGAGTATGTCAAAGTTTCAGAATTTACAGATGGTCGACCTTAGTGGTCAGTACCTAAAGATAAAATCCGAGGTTGATGCCGCCATCCATGAGGTGATCGATAGCTCCGCTTTCATAAAGGGGCAACCCGTAAGGCAATTCGAGGAAGAGCTGGCCCACTACCTAGGGGCAAAACATGTCATTGGGTGCGCCAACGGCACCGATGCTTTGCAGCTAGCCCTTATGGCCCTTGGGCTAAAGCCTGGCGACGAGGTAATAACCCCCGATTTCACATTTATCGCCACCGTTGAGGTGGTTGCATTGCTTGGGCTAAAACCCGTGCTGGTTGATGTGGATATGAACGATTTTACCATCGATATCGACAGCTTAAAGGCAGCCATCACACCCAGAACTAAGGCCATAATCCCCGTCCACCTTTTCGGGCAGTGTGCCAACATGGAGGCCATAATGCAGCTGGCCAACGAGCATGGTATCTTTGTTGTGGAGGATACAGCCCAAGCCATTGGCTCTACCTACAAATTTTCCGACGGAAAATCGCAGATGGCTGGTAACATAGGGCATTTTGGGTGCACATCTTTCTTCCCCTCCAAAAATTTGGGTTGCTTTGGCGATGGGGGTGCTATTTTTACCAACGATGATGCTCTGGCCGAAGAGGTGCGCTCCATAGCCAACCACGGCATGAAGGTGCGGTACCACCACGATAGGATAGGGGTGAACTCCCGTCTCGATACCATTCAGGCGGCCGTGCTAAGGGTTAAGCTTAAGCACCTGGATAGCTACAACGCTGCCCGCCAGCAGGCAGCCCAACGCTACGACGACCTGTTTGGTCTGGTTGCACAGCTGCAAACGCCTGCTCGCGTCGCTTGGTCCGACCATACGTTCCACCAGTACACGCTCCGCTTGCTAAGTGGCGATAGGCAGAGGCTGATCGGTAGTCTAAAAGAAATGGGGATACCCGCCATGGTGTACTACCCCATTCCGCTGCATCGGCAAAAAGCGTTTCAACCCTATGTGGATGCCAATGCGGCCAATGTTTTCCCCAATAGCCTCGAGCTGTCGCAGCAGGTTTTTTCACTCCCAATGCACACCGAGCTGAACGATGATATGCAACAGCACATCGCCGAGAATGTGATAAAATCATTGTAGATTTTGATGCCATTTGGTTATCTTTGTTTACCCAAAAACTAAGCATATGGATAGCAGCTACTTTGCCCACGAAACCGCAGTGATTGACCCCGGATGCAAGATTGGTAATGGTACCAAAATCTGGCATTTCAGCCACATCATGACCGGTTGTACAATTGGTGATTCGTGCAATATTGGGCAAAACGTGGTGGTTTCGCCCAATGTGGTGCTAGGCAATAACGTGAAGGTGCAGAACAATGTATCTATATACACCGGTGTGATTTGCGAGGACGATGTTTTCCTTGGCCCATCCATGGTGTTCACCAATGTGGTGAACCCCCGCAGCGCGGTGAATAGGAAAAGTGAGTATGCCAAAACGCTGGTTAAACGAGGAGTTTCCATAGGTGCAAATGCTACCATTGTGTGCGGCATCACGCTGGGCGAGTTCTGCTTTATTGGGGCCGGAGCAGTGGTGATTCGCGATGTGAAGCCCTACGCCCTGGTGGTTGGCAACCCATCGAAGCAGATAGGCTGGATGAGCGAGTTTGGCCACCGCTTGCATTTTGATGATCAGGGAGTGGCAGTTTGCCCAGAGAGTAAGGAGAAATATCAACTTAGGGATGACCAGGTTGTGAAGATACCATAATTCATTCAGATATGTCGAAAAACTTTAGCCTCATTGGCTCCGCTGGGTATATTGCCCCCAGGCATCTAAAGGCGATTAAGGATACAGGGAATAATCTGCTCGCATCACTCGATAGGCACGACTGTGTGGGCATTATCGATGGCTACTTTCCCGATGCCGATTTCTTCATCGAGTACGAGCGCTTCGATAGGCATATCGATAAGCTCAAGCGCCAGGGAGTGCAAATGGACTACGTGAGCATCTGCACGCCCAACTACCTGCACGATTCGCACATCCGCTTCGCCCTGCGCCATGGCGCCGATGCCATCTGCGAGAAGCCCATCGTGCTGAACCCATGGAACGTGGATGCGCTTGAGGAGATTGAGCGGGAGACTGGCCGTAAGGTGAACACCATCCTGCAGCTGCGCCATCACCCATCCATTTTGGAACTTAAGCAAAAGGTCGAGGCGGCCCCCAAGGATAAGGTTTTCGATATCGATTTATCCTACATCACTAGCCGTGGGCGTTGGTACTTCATCTCGTGGAAGGGCGATATTCAGAAATCGGGGGGTGTAGCCACCAATATTGGGGTACACTTTTTCGATATGCTCACCTGGATTTTTGGCGATGTGAAGGAGAACATCGTGCACGTGTCGCGACCCGATAAGGCCGCTGGTTATCTTGCCCTTGAGCGCGCTAGGGTGCGCTGGTTCCTGAGCGTTGATTTTAATGATGTGCCCGATGAGGTGAAGGCCAGAGGGCAACGGACGTTCCGCTCAATAAATATAGAGGGCGAAGAGCTGGAGTTTAGCGGAGGGTTTACCGACCTGCATACCGTGAGCTACCAGGAGATTCTTAAGGGTAAAGGGTATGGGCTAGCCGATGCGCGTGGCTCCATTCAAACCGTACACCATATTCGCAATACCGTACCCCTTGGGCTAACAGGCGACTACCATCCTTACTGTAAAAATCTAAAGCTTTAGACTATTATGAATTTATACAAAGACCTTGTAGATAAAAAAGAGAAGCTAGCCGTAATTGGCCTAGGATATGTTGGTTTGCCCATAGCCATTGAGTTCGCCAAGAAGCTTAAGGTGGTAGGTTTTGATATTAAGCCCGACAGGGTGGAGCTGATGAAGAAAGGAGTTGATCCAAGCCGCGAGCTTGAGGCCGAAGCCTTTGAAGGATGTGATATTCACTACACCGCCAACCCCAACGACCTCAGCGATGCTAAGTTTTACGTGGTGGCCGTTCCAACTCCCATTGACGATCATAACTTGCCGGATCTAAAGCCAGTGCTGGCCGCAACCGAAACAGTGGCTAAGGTGCTAAAGAAAGGCGATTACGTGGTGTACGAATCAACCGTTTACCCCGGATGCACCGAGGAGGACTGCGTTCCGCTGCTCGAAAAAGTATCAGGCCTAAAATACATCGAAGATTTTAAGGTTGGTTTTTCGCCCGAACGCATAAATCCTGGCGATAGGGAGCATACCCTCACCAAAATTATAAAAGTCACGAGTGGTTGCGACGAGGAATCGGCTGAGATTATTGCCCAAACCTACGAGCTAATCATTACGGCTGGTGTGCATCGTGCTAGCTCCATAAAGGTGGCCGAGGCCGCCAAAATTATTGAGAATACCCAGCGCGATATCAACATCGCTTTTATGAATGAGCTTTCGCTCATTTTCAATCGTATGGGTATAAACACCTACGAAGTGCTTGAGGCTGCCGGAACCAAGTGGAATTTTTTGAAATTCTTCCCCGGTCTAGTGGGCGGGCATTGTATTGGCGTTGACCCATACTACCTTGTGTACAAGGCTAAGGAGTTGGGGTATCATCCGCAGATTATTAGTGCTGGTCGTTTCATTAACGATTCGATGGGTGGTTATGTAGCCAAGCAGATAGTGAAAAAAATTATTGCTCACGACAAGAATATTAAGGAAGCACGAGTGCTTGTAATGGGTGTTACTTTTAAGGAGAATGTGAGCGACATTCGTAACTCGAAGGTGGTTGATATTATCAACGAGCTTAAATCTTATGGCGTTAAGAATATTGATGCAGTTGATCCGTATGCCGATGCTGAGGAGGTGATGCACGAGTATGGATACACGCTATGTAAGGAACCCACGGGCAAGTACGATGCAATAGTTGTGGCTGTTAATCATAAGCAATACCTAACGCTGGATGCCGAGTACTTTAGTAGCTTAGCTACAGAAAATTCAATCTTTGTTGATGTGAAGGGTGTGTTTAGAGAGAATAGACCAGATGGATTAGTTTATTGGAGTTTATAGGTTGCTTTTGTTTCCACCACAACATTTAAGTAGTAAGATGAAGATTTTAGTTACAGGAACAGCAGGTTTTATAGGCTTTCACTTGGCGCAACGGTTAATTGCCCGTGGCGATGAGGTGGTGGGTATCGATAGCATTAACAGCTACTACGACGTTAATCTTAAGTACTCACGGTTACAACAAACAGGTATAAATAGGGATAGGATTGAATATGGGAATCCCGTGCCAAGTGAACAGCATCCTAGCTACACCTTCATCAAGCTAAACCTTGAGGATAGGGAAGGGATAAATAAGCTGTTTGCAGAGCATAGGTTTCAACGGGTGTGTAACCTCGCTGCGCAGGCAGGGGTGAGGTATAGTCTGGAGAACCCTATGGCCTATGCCGATAGTAATATTGTTGGTTTTATCAATATCCTTGAAGCTTGCAGGCACAACAATATTGAGCATTTGGCTTACGCTAGCAGCTCAAGCGTTTATGGGCTAAATGAGACAATGCCCTTTTCAACTAGTCACAATGTCGATCATCCCATTAGCCTGTATGCTGCCAGTAAAAAGAGCAACGAGCTCATGGCGCATACCTACAGCTACCTGTTTGGTTTACCAACCACCGGACTGCGATTCTTTACGGTTTATGGCCCGTGGGGACGACCCGATATGGCCTTGTTCCTCTTCACTAAAGCTATACTAGAGAACAAGCCCATTGATGTTTTTAACAATGGCGAGATGCAGCGCGACTTCACCTATATTGATGATATTGTTGAGGGTATTATTCGTGTAATAGATAATGCGCCGGCAAGGGATATTGAGTGGTCGGGTGCCAAGCCAAACCCTTCATCATCAGTTGCTCCTTATAAAATATACAACATTGGCAATAGCAACCCAGTGAAACTTATGGACTTTATCGATGCCATTGAGACCTCCTTAGGGCGAAAGGCTCAGAAGAACTATATGCCTTTGCAAGCTGGTGATGTTCCCTCAACCTGGGCCGATGTGGAGGATTTGTGGGGTAAACTAGGTTTTAGACCCAACACCACAATCGAAGAAGGTGTTTCGCGCTTTGTTGCTTGGTACAAGCAATACTATGGGGTAGAGTAGGGTTAAATTCCCTCTTTAATAAACCAGTCAATCACTTTTACAGTCTGCCTCGCTAAACTTTCCGAGGCTATATGCAGATTCTTTATAAATTCCTTCTCGGTGGGATGTTCCCCATCCACAATATCGGTTATGGACTTAATGGCAAGGAATGGCAAACCATGCTGTTGAGCCACCCAGGCAATGGCTGCAGCCTCCATATCCTTTACAACTCCGTTGTAACTTTTTATCATAGCCATATCCTGTTCGGTATAGTCGAGGGAGTTTCCTGTGGTTACAATTCCTGTACGAAGGCATATATCTTTCGCTATCGAGGTGCAATTATACGCAGGGTACTGTCCAATACCATACTCCTTAAAATCAGGAATGTTTATCCTACGGTCGTGGTAGTTAATAACTGGGTAGCTGAGGTACACATCGCCAACCTTGGCGTTGTCGCTAAGGAAACCTCCAGCAGTTCCTGCATTTAGAATAATGTTGGGTTTAAACTCTTGAATACCAATATGAGCACAAAGGGTTGACACTTGAGTCCCTATCTGATCGACCTTATACACACTACATTTGCCGTTTACTATTAAATCTATTTTATGCCCGCTAATTTGTCCAGAGTAATGCTCAATGGTATAGTTGGGGTTTAATCTCCCATTATCTTTTAGGGCAAGCTTACTAAGTAAGGGTTCTGCCTCGTCATGCATAGCCATAATCAGCAGTATCCGCTTGTTATTTAAATTGATCATACATATAATGATTTAAGGTGCAGGTTTCAGAAAATCAAAATTAGCAAAAGTTAGTGGTTTGCTGCTTACTTTTTAGAGCAAGGGTTAATTCTATACCTGTTGAATTTTCTTAATTAATTTAAGTTGCTAGTTGATTTTAGTAAATACATATGCTAGAATGAACATTATTATCTTTAAAATAAAACCTTCCGGAGTGATTGCATGTATTCTCCGAGGGAACAGTTTGTTAATATCGCT
>Ga0334885_1000238_pt1 | contig 102691 bp, 97 predicted proteins | sample GraSluR1_MG_8_FD_207233 | JGI IMG/M metagenome (GOLD analysis project Ga0334885, IMG submission 207233) | Sludge microbial communities from methane-producing bioreactor in Wageningen University, Netherlands - Granular Sludge_31_05-R1 | ecosystem: Engineered > Bioreactor > Anaerobic >...
AAATGAGTTAATTTGCCTCAAAAATGAGGCAATAACTTAGAAAAATCACTCATTTTTTGTTGGAAATAACCAACTGTCAAATAGAAATCCTGCACTAAAATAGTTAGTGAACTGTCAAACTTGGGTTAAACATCACAAATTTTTTTAGAAGTAATTTTTAGAAGAAATATTCAAAAAAATAAATCTAGAACCTAGTAGAATAAAAAATGCAAAATAAAAAAATAAATTACTCTTAAGACATTTAATATCTTAAATGAAAATTCATTAAAGCATAAGGTATGTTGCTATATATTTGAAGGTTAATCATTGTGTGAATCCTTTCTTTCTTACTTTGTCCTTTCTTGTATATCTCAAAATACCAAAGTGTGCAAAATGAGCGAGGATTTTATGAAATCAATCTTAACCTACAATAAGTTTTAATTGGTCAGGATTATACTTCCATCCTTTCGGAAGAGTTCCTTGTGTCTTGTAATATCTTGAAAGTCTTCTTATCTTAGACTCTGTAATAATAAGGCCTCTTTTAGCAGTTTGGTCTTGTTTGTTTTGCTCAAGATGAGTTATAATAACTAATGCTCTTTTAAGTAAAGCATAAAGATCCTCAGGTAACTCTGGAAGCATTTTTTTATCTTTTAAAATATCAGTAATAGATTTTCCTAAAATATTTTTCACATCAGGAACTCCATATTTGTCTCTTAAAACTAAGCCAATCTGAGAAGGAGTCAATTCGTCTTTTGCAAGCTTTAAAATCAACATATTTATTTCCTTTTCGCTATACCTAAGCCAAGTAGGTTTATTAAACACCAAAGGCTTCTTAGAGCCTGCCTTTCCTCTGCTTCTTGAATAGATTCTTGCCATATTTAACACCTTTTTTTAAAAAAACATTTTAATCCAGAATAAGTTATGTTATGCAAAAAAGTCCTTAAGGGAATAACAAAGTACTTGCTTCCCGGCATAACCAAGCCTAGACCGGATTATCCGAATTATAATAGATGGTATTGCCTTTAGCTTATAAACTTTACGTTAGTTTTTTTTTAATATCTTTAATTTTTCCAAAGAATACAATGTTGTTTTTATCATCTAAAACATAAACCTCAAAATTATCTACCTGTTTCTCACCCAAAATAAATGGGGAGATGTTTTCATATGTTTTTAATTCTAAAACATTTATTCCATAGTTAAACTTTGAAAAAGAAGGCATAATCAAAAGTTCTTTTTGTTTGAATTCTCCTTTAATAAAGCATTTGAAGGTCTCTTTTTTTTGATTTTCAGACAATATTATAGCTGGGTGAAGATGACCTATTATAATTCTTTTTACATCTCCAAAATAAATGTTAGGCATATAGTCTCCGTGACAAATTAGATTCTCATCCTTAATTAAGTAAGTTTTTGTTTCTTTTTTGATATCTCCTTTTGCAAGGTAGTTCTTTAAAAGTGTATCATGGTTCCCTTTGATAAAAAAATAATCTATCTTATTTTCTTTTGCAAAGAAAATCATATCTTTAAACTCTTTTAGTACTTTAAATGAGAAATTTCCAAACTCATGAAATATATCCCCATTAAAAACAATGTATTTAGGATTTAACATCTGAATTAAATTCTTAATTCTTCTAACACTTTGTAACATAAAAGAATTATTTTGTTCGTTAAGACCTAAGTGAAGATCTGAAATAATCAATATTTGTGATTGTTTTAGGTACAAGGATTCTTCTTGAATAAATATATCTTTTAATTTTGTTATCTCATCCATTTTTATAACCTATTAAATGCAAAGATTTAAATATTTGTATTGCAAAAATATAAAATAATACTGATTTTTTATGAGGTGATTTTAAGATGAAAGGAAAAAGGGCGCAAGCCGCAATGGAGTTCTTGATGACTTATGGATGGGCAATCTTGATTATTTTAGTAGCAATAGCCGCACTCGCATATTTTGGAGTCCTAAACCCCGCAAGATATGTCGCTGATAGATGTACTTTACCTGTTCCAATGGTCTGTGATGATTTTACTGTGACTAATGCGGGTGGTATTTCAGTTAGAATGACAAACGGAGATGTTAAGGATATCACAGTGACTTCTGCTAGTGCAATTGGTTTTGGTACTGGTTGTGTTTTTTCTGGTCCACCGGTTGATATACCCCAGGGTCAATCAGCTATTATTAGTATTACTGCTTGTTCTCCTGCTGTGAATCCTGATAAAATCAAGAGTGATTTAGTGATAACTTATACTTCTGGAAGTCCAGTACTAACTAAAACAATCACTGGAGAGATATATAGCAGGGTAAACTAAAGGTGTGAATTAGGTCTTTTATTTTACTTTTTTTATTTTATTATATTTTCTCTTTGATTTTATTGTGATTTAACTTTATACGTTTTAGAGTTTATTTGCATTTAATTATTGATATTGATATTTATATTGCTCAGTCTTTTTACCTTAAGGTGCTAGATAATGTATGATAACATAAAAAGAATGACATTCTCCTTGACTCTTTTTGTGTTGTTTAGTTTTGCATTTCTTTTTTTCATAAATCATTTTGAGCCAACTAAATTCCTTTTTAACTATTGTGCGACTGATGCAAATCTATTTTGCACAAATCTAGAAGTAAATACAAAATCAATAGCATTCAAAATAAAAAATAATGACATGAATACCATTACTCTAAAACAGCTTGAGATAAAAGATTTAAACTGTTCTTTAGTTGAAATCAACAAAACAATTGAATTTGGAGATTCACTATCCATTAATATCCCTTGCATTCAAGAGAAATCAACTGAAAAAAAGAAACATAACCTAACAATTATATACCATTCTGGAACCCCACCCCTAAAAAAAACCGCAAATATAGAGATATATAGTGATATAAAAGATTTAGAGTAAATCCTTATCCCATTTTGCATACTTTGCTATCTTAAAAAGGGTAATAAGGGACAAATGAAAAACCTCAGCATAAATGCCAAGGTATCTCTTGGATATTCGAGGTTAATCCTTGGATAAATCCGTTTATTCAAGGTTTTGGCTTGAAAGACCATAGTATACGAATGATCAGGATTTCATGAAATCAACAACCTGATCCTAAATGGCGGGGAATGTTGGTAATATCAAAGCATGCACTATATTCAGCGAGGTTGTTGATTACAAAAAAGCGTCCGAGTCCTCTTGTTGAAACACAAGGTATGTTTTTCTATTGGCCAAAGTATGCGAAGTGATGCTGGATTTCATGAAATCAAGAAAAAAAATTGTTATTTGGATTCACAAAATAAAACCCAGCCAAAAAATCGAAACAAATATAAATCCAAAGGATTAAAAAGGATTTAAGACATAAAGAAAATTGTTTGCAAAAAGATAATTATTCATTTTTATATTACAATGCTATTTTAGAGTAAAACGTTTTAGAAGGTGGTTATTTGCTGTTTCAAAAAAAATTAGAAGTATTATCATCAAAGAAAAAAAGCCAAGCTGCAATGGAGTATGTAATGACTTATGGCTGGGCAATCTTAGCAGTAATGATAGTAATAGGCTTTATAGTCAATTATGCAAATATTGATCCAAGCGATTTCATGGGAGAAGAGTGCAACTTTGATATAGGTCTTAAGTGTAACGATTTTGCAATATCTGAAAGTGGCGCAAATAACATCGTTCTTTCGGTTACCAATGGATTTCCAAAAGCTATCACTATTACAAAAATAGAATTTAGTGGAGGATTTAGTTTAACACGCACATTGCCATCAGCAATCAGTATATCTCCTACCGAAACTAAACTAATAGAACTTACTTCACAGGTAATTTCCTTTAGAAACAAAAGAGTTGAAATAAAAATAAGTTATTATTACGATGGAACACCTCCTGATAAAATTGAACAATACACTTATACACTTAATGGCTATTTAGTGGGTTCTTCAGCAAAAAAATAGATTTCTATCATTCTTTTTTGTTAATAAGTGACCTTAAATGCCTTATCACAAAATAAGGCCAAACCTTATCCTTAGTAATCAGAACCTGTTTAATCCAGTTAACTGTGAAATGGGATAACTCTACAAATGGGTCATCAAAACTATCCATAATCTCAACCATAATATTTTTATTCAAAAAAACTCCTTGTGCAATCCTTTGAAACTCATATTTTAATGGCTCTTTATGGTCTTTATCCTTAATTAAATTCTCATTAGGCATAATCTTTTTTCCTTTATCCAAAGAAATCTTAGCAAGTGCAAGTTGATTAAGTCGCATCATAAAACTATGTCTATCTTCAGCAGTAATAGAATCCGAGGCATATTGGGATATCAAATTAAACGAAAATGGAGATGGAACAATAGGGCTTTTCTCAATAATCTCTATCTTTTTACTCTCAATCCCTTCAATAATTACCCCCAAATTATTAACATCCATCAAATCCTCTAAAACCTCTCTTTTCGCTTCCTTTAGAATTGGGAATTCTTCTGATATTCCTTTTACAGCATTCAGAAGAATCTGCGAAGACACCTGCTGTCTTCCCACACTTCTCAAATTAGATTTGTAGCTTCTTAAAATCATAAAAGCCCTTGTTGCGCAGTGTCTAAACCTTCTTCTTAAAATCTCACTATTCTCAATAGATTTAACTGCTATCTCCCTAAAATTCTCAGATTTAATCTTTCCAAAAGGATTAGTCTTTGAAATATTCTTTTTTGAGCTTATACAAAACCCATAATCATTAACAGATATATCTAAAGCACTCTTATTCTCAACTGATAACACATAAGCACAAACCCTTGAAAAAACATCATTTACCCTTCTGCCAAAGCGAGTATGATAAATAACATAATGTTTCTCTTCGTTTTTATACCTTTCAATAATAATTCGCTTATGGCTTGGAATATCCATAAACTCAAACTGCTCTTTAAGATAAGAAAAAATTGCCCTTGAAGTAGAAAAATCAATAAAAAGTCTTTTTTCAATAAAAGAAATAATCTCTTCATCGCTTTCCTTTTTCTTTAAAACACCTCTAATCTCTTCATTAAAAGAGCAGATATCCATAGCAAGCTCAAAACTTAAAGGAAGCATCTCAGAATACCATTGTGGAATTGTTGGCGGTCTGCTAGGAGTAGGTAAAACCTGTGCCGTCATACCTTTAGAATACAAAAACATATAAGAGCTTCCACCTAAAACAAAAATATCCCCTTTTGTAAGCATCTCCAAAAAAGGCTCATCAATAAATCCAATAATACTATCGCCTTGCTTAACAGACACCCTAGCATCCTGAGGGATTGTGCCAAGATTCGTATGATAAATCACCCTTGACATCTTTCCTTTAGGTCTTATAAATCCCTCATTATCCATTCTAATCCTTGGATAAATCCGTATCTGTTCTGCCCTCTCAAAATCTCCTAAAAGATACTCAATTACGCTGTTAAACTCATTATATCCTAATCTTGAAAAAGGATAACTTTTTCTACATAGATTGTAAATCTCTTCTTTTCTCATAGGTTCACAAATCACAAAATAAAGAATCTGTTGAGCTAAAACATCAAGTGCGCCTCTTGGAATATGTACATTATCAATATGTCCCTTCAAAGCATCAAAAATCAAAACACAGCATTCCAAAAGGTCATCCCTATTAGTAGCAATAACCCTTCCCTTAGTAGTCTCTTTTAGCCTATGCCCGCTCCTTCCACATCTTTGAAGCGCCCTTGAAACAGACTTTGGACTTGAAAGCAAAATCACAAGGTCAATATACCCAATATCAATCCCAAGCTCTAAAGAAGTAGATGAAACAACACATCTTAAATTCCCTTCCCTTAAATCTGACTCCACCTGTTTTCTAATATCTTTTGACAAAGAACTATGATGAGCAGCAATGTTTTTCTCATCATATTCCTTAGGAAATCTAAATTTAAGCTGATCAACAAGCCTTTCAGTTGCAGCTCTTGTGTTTGTAAAAATGAGCGTGCTTTTATGTGTAACTATGAGATTATGAATCTTAGAATAAATCTCACTCTCTAAAAAACTATATTCAACGCTCAAAAAATTATCAACTGGGCTAATAACCGAAATATCTGTTTTTTTAATAAAAGAAACATCAACAACAACACAATCCCTCTCAAAACACTTCCCATTCTTATCTATATCAAATCCACACAAAAAACTTGCAACCTCTTTAATAGGTGATACAGTTGCAGAAAGTCCTATCCTTGAAATATAGCCTGATTTCTTTTGAAGATACTCAAGTGTCAAAGCAAGATGGCTTCCTCTCTTACCAGAACAGATCGCATGAATCTCATCAAGAATAATCCAATCAATATTTGCAATATGCTTATTAAAAGATTTTGAAGACGCAACAATAGCCAAAGACTCAGGGGTTGTAATAAGTATATGAGGAGGATTTTTTCTCATAAAATCCTTTTCTTTTTGAGTAGTATCCCCTGTTCTTACCCCTAATCTTATCCCAAGCTCTTTTCCTGTAAGCTTTTCAATCTCGCTAAGTGGTTTTTTTAAGTTTACCTCAATATCATAATTAAGTGACTTTAAAGGACTTACATAAATACAATAGATCTTATTTTCAAGCCTATCCTTAAGGCTACTATCAACAAGCTCATTTAGGATTGATAAAAACGCAGTAAGGGTTTTTGTAGAACCTGTCGGAGATGAAACCAAAACATTTTTTCGTGAAGCAATCTCTTTAATACCAAATAATTGAGGAATAGAAAACTCCTTAAATCTTGAAAAAAACCAATCTTTCACAAAAGGATTTAAAATAGAACAAACATCACTTGCCACATCAGGTTTCTTTTTAAAAACAATCATATCAAAACAAAAAATTACTATCTATTTATTAATTTCGTGAATTCATTGTCAAATGAAATGATTTTTAGTGGCTAAATGTAGAAGTGGGGACAATCAAAATATAAGAAAAAACTAGAAAAAAATGGGGGAGGCGCTGTTGCTATGTACATTTACACTCACAACTTCGTTGTTCGAAATTTATTAAGAGGAGGCTTTTAGTCCTAACGGACAGATAGTATTTTTCTGCGAAAAAGTAATTAATGTTTTTAGAACATTTTCGAATTTTAAACAACAAAGTTTATATTAAATAATCTTTATCATATTTATATATGGTAGAACCTTATTTTAAATCCGATTCAGTACAACTTTTTCATAACGATTGCATAGATATTTTAAATTCTTTACCTGGAAATTCTGTCGATATGATTTTTGCAGACCCACCTTATTTTTTATCTAATGGAGGGATTTCTTGCAGAGCTGGGAAAATGGTTTCTGTAAATAAAGCAAAGTGGGACAAATCAAACGGAACTGACAAAGATTTCGAATTTACTCATAACTGGATAAATGCTTGTCGTAGAGTCTTAAAAGATAATGGAACAATTTGGATTTCTGGAACAATGCACAATATTTACCAAGTAGGTTATAGTTTACAAAAATTAAAATTTAAATTATTAAATGAGATAAGTTGGTTTAAACCAAATGCTCCGCCAAATTTAACCTGTAAATATTTTGCTCATGCTCATGAAACAATTTTGTGGGCACGAAAAAATGAAAAAGTTCCTCATGTTTTTAATTATAATTTAATGCGAGAATGGAATGATACCATAACCCCCAAAGGCAAACAAATGAGAAGTATTTGGCACATTCCTTTAACACCAATGAGTGAAAAAACACACGGAAAACACCCTACACAAAAACCTATAGAATTATTAAAAAGAATTATCGCATCTTCAACAAATGAAAATGCACTCATTTTAGACCCATTTAATGGTTCTGGAACAACAGGAGTTGTTGCAACATAAAAAAGTTTATTAAGAAGTAAAGGAAAGTAATTATAAGATGAATTTATCAATGTATCAAAAAGAGGTTTTACAAAATTACAAAAATAATTCTCAAATTGCAAGGGTTTTAACGGAAAATTGGTTTTCTTCTGAAATGTATTGTCCTTGTTGTTTAAATAAAAAAATTGTTTATTATCCAAATAATCAAAAAGCAAGTGATTTTTTTTGTGAAAACTGCAAAAATGATTTTCAATTAAAAAGTTCTAAAAAACCTTTTGGCAAGAAAGTTGTAGATGGAGAATTTAATACAATGGTTTCAGTTATTCAAAGAGGAGATTCCCCTAATTTCTTTATTTTGCATTATTCGACTGATGAATGGGTTGTAAAATCTCTTACAATGATACCTAAATTCTTTGTCACTTTATCTATGTTAGAACAAAGAAAACCTTTGTCTCAAAATGCAAGAAGAGCAGGATGGACGGGTTGCAATTTTTTGTTAGACAAACTTCCTAAAGAAGGAAAAATCCCAATAATAAATAAAGAAAAGATAGAAGAAAAAGAGGATGTAAACAAAATATGGAGAAAAATGTTTTTCCTTGCCAATAAAAAACCTGAATTCAGAGGTTGGACTTCAGACGTTTTGAAAATTGTGCAAGAACAAGATAAATTGTTTGAATTAAATGACATATACAAATATGAAAAATATTTTAAAGAATTACATCCCGAAAATAATAATATTCAAGCGAAAATTAGGCAACAATTACAAATATTAAGAGATAACAAAATACTTAAATTTAAAGATAGAGGATTATATGAGGTATTAGAATGAATAAATATATACTTTTAGAAATTGGAAAATCAGCATATACAGAATTTAAAATGAAAAATGGTGAATTTGAAGAAACACAAGATGCTGTTTTAGTTGATGAAATTGAAGCAAACTCAAAAGAAGAAGCGTATGAGAAAGTTATCAACTCATCACAACATAAAAACAAAGTTTTCAATAATCTAATTATAAAACAAGTCATTTAAGAAGTATTTGAATATCTTATAGAAACATTAACCGATTCTATTTTTACATGGGATTATTTTGTTGATTTTGAAAAAGTAAAAAAGAACATTCATTTAATCGAGAAAGAACTAAATTTGCTCAATGTCTTAATCGGTAAAGAGGATATAGATAAAGAATTTATCAATCTTGTTTTAGAGTATTCTAATGTAAGAAAAGTATTACCGATGCTAATCGCAATAAGGAATAGCAAATTAAAGGATTTAAAGATTATTGATGATTTTGAAGATTTAAAATCAGAAAGTAAAGTCGAATTGTTTAATCCAAATATAGATTTAACCTCTGAAATGAAAGAAGACCTAATTACCTTTTTCAATGATTCAGGATTAAAAAATATATTTCAAGACAAAGATGTAAAAAATATTGTTGATTATTGTTTTGGTGTAGAAGTTGGAATGGATACAAATGCAAGAAAAAACAGAACAGGTCAAGCTATGGAAAGCATAATTGAGAAAATAATCCAAAAATTTGCAGAGAAAAATAATTTAGAATATATTCCACAAGCAACACAAAAGAAGATTAAAGAGAAGTGGAATTTTGACATTGAAATAGATAAAACAAACAGAATTTTCGATTTCGCAGTATTTGAAAAATCCAAAAATAAAATATTCATAATTGAAACCAATTATTATGGGGGTGGCGGTTCAAAGCTAAAATCAACCGCAGGGGAATATCAATATTTATTTGACTTCTTAAAAAACCAAGGGATTGATTTAATCTGGATTACTGATGGATTCGGTTGGAAAACAACTAAAAAATCATTGTTTGAAACTTTCCTACACAACGAATATTTACTAAACATTGAATTCGTAAAAAAAGGAGTTTTAAAAGATATAATTTTATAATGTTCTTCTAGAAAAAGAACCAAGAGTAGAAACTTCCTCTATTTTCTTTTTTAGAAACACGAGAAAATTAAAGATTTTCTGTGCCCTGAAAATTCTTAATTTTCATGGAAAAGAAACAAAAAATCCCCTCCGCTAAAAAAAAGATTGATTCCCTTGATTCTTGTTCTTGATGCACTAAGAAATGAAAAACCTCAACATAAATGCCAAGGTATCTCGCAAATAGTCGAGGTTAATCCTTGCATGAATCCGTCTATTCTTACTTTAACTTGAAAATTCAACATCTTCACCCCCACAGGGCGAGGTATGTTGGCAATATAAAATCATGCACTGTATTAAAACGAGGTTGTTGATTACAAAAAAGTGTACCAAACCCTCTTGTTGAAACATGAGGTAGGCTTTTTTCTGAATAATTTTATCTTTTGAGATCTTTTATAAAGGAAAATTAAGAATAAATAAAATAAGAAAAAACGGGGTAAGAAGAGACGAATTTAATTAACGATTAACTTTTAATTATCTAACGAAATACCTTTTGGAATTTATGCTTCAAAGCTTTTTCATATTTTATATTCAAAGCTAAAATAAGAGCTAAAATAAAAAAAAGTGATTTTTAGGTCGAATAAAATATCAATAATATATCAAGATATCTAAAGTATTTGTCCTTAAAAGCTTTTTTATCTGCAGAATAAAAACAAAATTCAAAAATAAAGACCTTGCATTTACATTAAAAAACCCAAAAATAATCCCTTAACTAAAAACAACATAAATCTTAGATTTAAATATTACTTCTTAGGTTTTTTAGATATCTCTCCTTTAATCTTCTCAATAAACTCTTTAGTTTTTACACTAATCCCTTTTTGTGTCTTTTTTACCTTCTCAATACCCTTACCTAAAACATTATAATCCCATAAAACCTTATCCATATCTTCTATTTTATTCCCATAAGTTTGAAATGAAACCTTGCTATAAAGGGAGGCTTTTCTAGTTCTAGTAGTATTTTTCGCTTCATATCCAAGTGTAATAATCCCTTCAACCCTGTGTGAATCAGGAGCTCCTACAATATCTTTTACCCTTTCTTCCACAAACGCTGAGACAAAACAGCTTCCAATACCAAGTGATGTAGCTGCAAGAATAATATTTTCACAAGCCATCGCACAATTTTGAGTAGAATAATAATCTCCTCTTTCTCCGAAATATCTTTTCGCCTTCTCAAGATCAGAAATCACAACAATAAACACAGGAGCTTGAATCATCCAAATTTGATTCATTGAAGCAACAGCAATCTCCTTTTTCTTATCTTCATCTGTAACAATCACAAAAGCCCAGTTTTGTATATTTCCAGAAGATGGAGCAAGCCTTCCTGCTTCCAGTATTTTTCCTAAATCATCCATCACAATGTCCTGACTCTTATATTCCCTTACAGAATGTCTTTCTGATATTGAGCTTATCAAATCCATTACAATCAAACCCCTTATTTTTAAATCCTTAAATATGCCTTAATATGATCTTAACATACCCTTTAATAATATAAACTTATCTTTTTTAGATTGTAAATTAATCCTAAATTTTAACTTTTCAACAAAACATAAAAAAATATAACAAAAATATATAGCGTATTTTTTACAACTTAATCAATCATTTATAGAAAAGCATACCTCGTGTTTAAACACAAGGACTCGGTACGCTTTTTTGTAATCTACAACTTCGCTGAATGTAACGCATGCTTTTATATTACCAACATGCCTTGCCCTTTAGGGCAAGGTTGTTGATTTTTCAAGCCAAAGTAAGGATAGACGGATTCATGGGCGAAAAACCTCGACTATTCGCGATATTCCTCTGCATAAATGCCGAGGTTTTTCATTTTTCATTCCTATATTATCATTCCTATATAATTAAAATCTAACGAATAGAAAATAATATATAATCAGCATATGGAATCCTATATGGAATCACTAGATGATGAAATAAAACATTATTGAAAAAGTAATAAAAGTAAATAATATATATTAAACAAAAAAAAACGCAAAAGGTGTAAAAATGAATATTTTATTAATAGGCCCTCAGGGCTGTGGAAAAGGAACTCAAGCTTCATTGCTTGCAAACCATTTAGATATACCTCATATATCTACAGGAGACATATTTAGAAAGAACATTGCATTAAATACTGATTTGGGAAAGATTGTTAATAATCTTGTCAAAAAAGGTGAATTAGTTCCAGATGATATAGTAATAGAAGCTGTAAAAAGTTATCTAAAAAACGAACAAATGTTTGAATTTGGTTTTATCATGGATGGGTTTCCAAGAACAATCTATCAAGCAGAAAAATTTGAAGAATTCTCTGATTTTGATTTGGTGATATTAATTGATGTATCTGATGAGGTAGTCATCAAAAGAATTGTATCAAGAAAAACCTGTCCAAACTGCTCAAAAGTATATAATACACTAACAAATCCGCCTAAAATAAAAGATAGATGTGATGTGTGTGGGCAGGTACTAACAATAAGAGCAGATGACAACAAAGAGTCAATCCAAAAAAGATTAGAATCCTATCATCTTCAAACCAAGCCTTTAATTGATTATTACAAAAAAAAAGGAATCTTAAGAGTTGTAGATGGTGAAAATTCAGCTGAAAAAGTATTTGAGCAGATTAAGGAAAACTTGGTCTTTGGTTAAACAAGCCAGCAATCACAATTGTCGCATAACTTCCTTTACCAAGTATAAATCTAACCTCACATACATTCTCTTTAGAAATTGGATCATAATCCCCCTTATCTTTCAAATTAAGATTTTCAGATTTAACTTTATCTTTGAAATCTAAATTATCTATTATTCTATTATTATATTCACTTTTACAATCACACTCATAAGCCTTAACACTAAAATTCTTTACTTTAATTAAAAAATCTCTTTTTTGAGATTCTGCAGACAAGCTAGGAATTTGCCTAATAATAAAATCCCTAGAGCTGATTCCCTCCTTAGACATCTCTTCTGAAACATATTTGTTGATTTTACCTTTATTCTCAAAACCAAATCCAGCTAAACTCACCTTAACATTATTAATCTTATCATTACAGTAAACATCTGATTTTGCATACCCTTGATTTGATAAACAAGCACATTCTTTAGATGTTTCTTCTTCATAATTATTTTTAATCGGAAATGCAAGTTCTCCAAAAGGATACTCCAATATAAAACAACTAAAATTATCTTTAACAAATGAAGAAATTGCTCTATTAAATATAAAACTTTGATATGCATGAACATACATCATCGCATGCTTTGGATTAAGTTTTTTTATAAACTCAATTCCAGACATCGTTAACAGTCTTGGATTTATTTTTTCTTTCATCTGTTCTTTAATCAATTCCTTAGCCTCCTCATATCTTGACAAGATTATCATCTTACCAATCAAGTGATTATTGCACATTATTCCAAACCTTTGAGAGTCAAAATAGTTTGGAAACCAAAAAACATTTTTACAAACACCTTTCGAATAATTTTTATTGCAATTGTTGTTATCATTATCACTATTGCTATCATTATTATTGTTATTATTATCACTTAGTTCATTTTCTCTTCTAAACTGAAAATACTTCTCATCAGAAATATTTCTTACCCTTATTATAAACTCATTTCCTAAATGCTCTCCTAAAGAAATGGGTCTATCACAAAATCCTACTCTTTTCACTTCAATATAATCCCCTTTTTCTCCAAAACTAAATCGCTTGTCATACACATTTCCTAAAACAGAACAATACTGCACACTAATAGCGTTTTTATCCTTTGTCCCTGAGTAAGAAAAAGCCCTTTCTTTTATTTTGTAAGCTTTAGATAAAGTATTAATTGCTGAAAGCATATCTACTCCTCTTTTTTTCAAAGTAAAAATACAAAACCTTCCTGATTGATTTGATTTAAACTCCCTTTTTCTTGAACTTGCTATCCTTTCAATTACAACAAAATCCTCAGGATACTTTTTTATTATAATTCCTTTATTTTTATCCATAAAAATCACTTATTAAATCGCTTATTTAATAATACACTAAAAATGAAAAACCTTGGCATGAATTTCGAGGAATCTCGCAAATACTCGAAGTTAATCCTTGCATAAATCCATCTATTCAAACTTTTTGCCTCAAGAATAAACCTCAAGACTAAAGTATGCAAATGAACTGGATTTCATGAAATCAAAAATCTATACATTTATACATTGGTTTTTCATTGTTGTTAATAGTCATTGTTATTAATAATTTGTGATTTTTTTTTCTTTTCCTTATTTGTCATGATTACCATTATTACCATCATTACCATTATTATCTCCTTATTATTAACATATGCTTAAGATGTCATTAGTATTTGTATTAGTATTACTTGTATTAACCATCATCATCGTCATCATCATTATTGTTACAATTAATTTTTACCACAGTTTTTCTCCTTTAGTTTAAACGAAAACTTTTTAAATTGGGATAAAATTCCTGTATTGTGCTGAAATATTTTTGGAGGTTATGAATATGGCAAAAGAAAAAGAGCATATTAATTTAGTATTTATCGGACACGTTGATCACGGTAAATCAACAACTGTAGGAAGGTTATTGTTTGACTCAGGTAATGTCGATGAGCAAGCAATGAGAAGGCTAAAAGATGAGGCCGAAAGGCTTGGCAAGTCAGGGTTTGAATTTGCTTACGTTATGGACAACCTAAAAGAAGAAAGAGAAAGAGGAGTCACAATCGACCTTGCGCACAAGAAATTCGAGACACCAAAGTATTACTTTACAATAATCGATGCGCCAGGGCACAGAGATTTTGTCAAGAACATGATTACTGGTGCTTCCCAAGCGGATGCCGCTGTTTTAGTTGTTGCAGCAAACGATGGTGTTAATGCACAAACAAAAGAGCATGTATTCTTATCAAGAACCTTAGGAGTAGGTCAGATGATAATTGCAGTTAATAAGATGGATATGAAAGAATACTCTGAAACAAGGTTTAATGAAGTGAAGGAGGAAGTTACAAAACTTCTAAAGAGTGTAGGATATAAGCCTGATCAGATTCCTTTCGTTCCAATAGCTTCATTAAAAGGGGATAATGTTGTTAAAAAATCAGATAAGATGTCTTGGTATACAGGAAAGACCTTAATTGAGACTCTTGATGATATAAAGGTTCCAGACAAACCAACCACATTACCTTTAAGACTACCAATCCAAGATGTATATAACATTACAGGAATCGGGGTAGTTCCGGTAGGAAGAGTTGAAACTGGAATACTTAAGGTTGGAGACAAAGTAATCGCAATGCCTGGTAGAGAAGGTAAAGGTGTTGAAGGAGAACTAAAATCCATTGAGATGCATCACGAGCAATTAAAAGAAGCTGGACCAGGAGATAATATTGGTTTTAACGTTAGGGGATTTGGTAAAAAGGATATTGCAAGAGGAGATGTAATAGGTCCTGCGTCAAATCCACCAAATGTGGCAAAAAGATTCACTGCCCAGATTGTAGTTTTAAACCATCCTTCAGTAATTACTGCAGGTTACACTCCGGTTTTCCACATACACACTTCACAAGACCCAGGAAGAATAATTGAGATTAAAAAGAAATTAAATCCTGCAACTGGCGAAGTTTTACAGGAAAATCCTGATTTTATTAAAAACGGGGATGCAGCTATTGTGGTAATCGAGCCTATAAAACCACTAGTAATCGAGAAATTTGCAGAAATTCCTCAATTGTCAAGGTTTGCAGTAAGAGACTCTGGTTCAACCGTAGCAGCAGGAATGTGTATCGATCACGAAAAACAATAAACTTTTTGTTTTTTTTTAATATTTTTAAAGGGGATAAATATGCCAAAAGCAAGAATCAAACTAGCAAGCACAGATATTGCAAAGATAAATCAAGTTTGCGATTACATAAAAGACATAGTGCAAAAGACAGGTGTTGAGATGAAAGGGCCTATTCCACTCCCTACTAAACGATTGAAGTTAACCACAAGAAAAGGTCCAAGTGGAGAAGGAACAGCTACTTGGGAAAGATATGAGATGAGAATTCATAAAAGGCTTATTGATTTAGGTCTTGATGAAAGAGCCTTAAGACTTGTTATGAGGGTTCCAATCCCAGAAGGTCTAAATATCGAAATCGAGATGATCGATTAAATTTCTTCATATCTTTTTAGAGATTTTATCCTAAAGTTTGTTGTTATTTCTTTTTTTATATATTTTATAAGTGTAAAGCCATCCACTAACTAAATTTAAATCGATTCTTCTACCAAATCCCTTTGCATGTTGCCTATTTGTTTATCAATAACTTTTTTCTAGTTAATCTAGTATGGACTATAGTATAAAAAATTTACAACCAAAATAATTCTAATTAGCATTTCATATTTCTTTCTTTAAATATTCTTATACTTTAGAATCTTATAATGTAGAAGGTATACTATCTTCGAAGCAATTCTTTTTTTTATTTAGGAACTTTTTTTTTTAAAAGTTTATTCAAAAGCCAAAACCATATATACATAATTTTTTAAATTCAAAGATTTCTTCCCTGCCTAAGCCCTTGTTGTTTTTCATTATTTTGCTTTCGCTCGCATTATCATGTCGAAGTCGCATACGAAGACTCCCGTTGGTCGTCTTGTCGCGACGTCTTACAACGCAAAAGCTATGATTTATGCTGATTAACTTGTTTGGTTAGCATTATTATGCCGACGTCGCATACTAAGACTCCCGTTGGTCGTCTTGTCGCGACGTCTTACAACGCAAAAGCCATGCTTATTTTTGTTTATTTTGTTTGAATAGCGATGTTAATGCCGACGTCGCATACGAAGTGTCGCTTATTCGCTTCCACTTGTCGCGACGTCTTACAACGCAAAAGCCATGCTTATTTTTGTTTATTTTGTTTGTATTGGATTATTATGCCGACGTCGCATACTAAGACTCCCGTTGGTCGTCTTGTCGCGACGTCTTACAACGCAAAAGCTATGAATGTTTTTGTTTATTTTGCTTGTATTGGATTATTATGCCGACGTCGCATACTAAGACTCCCGTTGGTCGTCTTGTCGCGACGTCTTTAGACGCAAAAGCCATGAATGTTTTTGTTTATTTTGCTTGTGTTGGATTATTATGCCGACGTCGCATAATCCGGCATTGCGCTCGGCTCGAAACCGAGTGGCCTTTGGCCTTGGGGGTTCAAATCCCTCCGTCGGCGTTTAGTCCCCTTAGTCTAGCTTGGATAGGACGCGAGCTTGCGGAGCTTGAAACCTGGGTTCAAATCCCAGAGGGGACGCTTTAAACTCATAGAGAAAAATATTTAAATCAAAGCACTCGCCAAGATTAGAAAGGAAGACTGTGAAAAATCTAATTAGAAATTTTGGAGATTATATCAAAATTTAGATAACATTTGCAAGCCTTGCCTCTGTAGCACAGCGGCTAATGCACCTGACTTGTAATCAGGAGATCGGGGGTTCAAATCCCCCCAGAGGCTTTTTTTCGATTTTGTGGGTTGGTCTTTCGCATACCTTGGTATTAAAATCAGATGTAATAAATGAAGTATTTGCGGTAGAATAATCTTAAGTTTTCAATTTTTCATTGTAATAATTTATATATTATAAAAGAAAATTGTTTAACTATCTCTTTATCTCTTAGAAATTTTTGGTTTTGCTTTTAATTTGTAACGTATTTACTCGCTTCATTAAATATATCTTTTCTAATTTCTTGAAGGTCATGACTAAGTTTCTCTTCTAATTCTTGAGAAGTTAAATTTAAGTAATAATCTTTTGGTTTTTTTAAGATCCTACTAGTAATCTCTCTTGTAACCATTTGTGTGTAAGTGCTACAAGCGTTAAGATTATTATCCCATCTGTCATGGCCTACTCTAAAAACTCTTATCTCTTCATCAGTTATATTGTAATCTCTAAGCATTTCTTTAATGATTCCTTTGGCTTTTGAAAGACTGTTAGGTTCTGCATTTAAATAGAATATCAAACACTCATTTCCTGAGAGATAAGACCCTGGACTATCGTAGTTGCCTGTAGCCTTTTTATCTTCAAAAAATTCTTTCATCATTTTAAAAGTATGACCAATTTCTTGTTTTGAAAATTCCCTTGCAATCTTTTCTACTATCGAAAAATACTCTTTGTTAAAATTTTGATCATTTAAAAAGCGTTTTGGATCAATCTTTAAATAAATCTTAGTTGCAAAACCAACATCTTTTTCAGAGTCAAAACAATAATATTTACTTGAATTCCAATTACTATCCCAAAAATATCTCCAGACTTCATCTCCTTTAGATGTAGTAAATCCAGAATTTTCTAAAGATTTGGTTAATTCATCTAATCCTTTCTTATAAAATTCATTTGTTTTTCTAAGCTCATTTTTGATTTGGTTATGCTTTGTTTTGTCTGAAGTTGTTATAATATCTGATTCAGACAGGCAATCTAATCGGATGTACCTTTCAATCATATGCCTTATTGATTTCTCTTGCTCTAAACGTTCTGATTCTAAACAATTTGATTTTAAATTATCGTACTTTTCTATTTCCAATGAAAAATTTTTTAAAAAAGAATCAAAAAGTAAAAACTCATAACCTCTTTCCAACAGACTCTCTTTCTTTACCATCTTATATCTCTAATCATAATGTGAATTAAAAATCTTCTTAAACACAATATTGCTATTATGCTTTTTTTACTTATTTATATTTGAATAACGCAATTCTTTTAAGAGATTTATTCTCAAAATTCTAAAAAAATCCTTCTCAAAACAATTAAAATATACTTATTTAGACTAGAAAACTTCTTTTTTTTGACTTATGCCTTAATCAACTGAATCTTAAAATCACAACTATTTGTTTAACAAAGCTAGGATAATCCTTTGTTTGATCTCTTGTGGAATAACTATGTAATCAATGAAGTCAATAAGCAACTTAGGGTTTTCCCAAATCTCTTCGCTCCTTTCATAAATCTCTAAAATCTTGGAATCTAAAATTTCTAAAACAAATGTTGGTTCTCTTATACTTTCATAAACAATCTCAAAAAGTTCCCCACAATAATTAATCCTCAGTGTTAGACTCAAAACTTTTTCTTTCAAATAATTTCTTATGTTTATTAAAATAGTTATAAACTGATTAATACTATTATACTCTGAATCAAAATCTCTTCTAGCCTCTTGAAAACAATCAGGTGTTGAATTATCTTGAGTTCCTTGACTAAAAACTTTTCTTAAAAAAGATTTATTCCAAAGTTCCTTAATCTTTTTATCAGGAATATATTTAATCAAATCCTTTGAGCTTTTAATCACAATCCCCTCACGGCCACAAAGCGCCATAATCTCGTTTTGAAGTAGAACACCTCTTCTTATGGTGTGTAAGCCAATCTCTTGTGCAAACCTTCTTATACAATCTTCAAAACTTATTACACTATCATAACTTACTAGTTTATCAGCAAAACAAACAATCTTTTCTTCAATATTTTTTGGATTAAAATCCCTTTTTGGAAGGTATAATCCTTGTTTAATAATATCTATTTTTTTAATTCCAAAACCAATATGATTTTTTGCAATAGAAGCATGTTCTTTTAACCCTTCTTTTTTAAGAATATTAAAACCTTCAATTCCATGTCTTATTGAATCCCTTGAACTAGGAGGGCATTTAAACCTCCCAATATCATGAAGCATTGCTCCTGTAAGAACAAGTTCCTTGTCTATTTTTATCGCTTTCTCTCGAATTTTTCCTACTTCTTTAGAGTTGAAATCAGAAATATCTTTTAATATCCCCTCTGCAACATCTTTAACAGTCCTTGAGTGTCTTAAAACAATATCAAATTCTGAATTAGAAGAATGAATAGATGAATACTTCCTAAGAAGTTCAACACATTGGGCTTGTGTAACTTTCATTTTTAAAAGAATTAAATGTAGTTAATTGGCTTTCTTAATAGGCGTTCCAATTGGCTTTTTGTATTCAATAGACCACATAAGCCCAATCTTTTGCATATCAGAGCTAAACTTATCACTTAAACTATAAGTCTTTTTATACAGGTCATAAAAAATTAGTCCCATACTTTTCATAGGAGTTAGAATTCTATCGTAAAACTGCCTTTTATTATAAGATAATCTAACCTTTTTCCCATAAAAAGGTGGTTCATCTATCTCAGTAACCATCGTACCATCGTGAAGAGCAGTAGCGAACATAGACATCTCAGTTTTTGTAAGACTTCCACCATGCTCTTTAAGCTCTTTAACTAAAAGCTTTCCAACAATAACCTGTTGGCTTGTAGAAAATATAACCTCATAAATATCATCAGGCATATTAAACCTATCAAAAAGTATTACCATAATCCCACCAAGGTAAGTTTATAATTCAATTTCTAACACGATTCCTCATTGTTTTTCTCAACAACTAAACCTTCAAACAAAGTGAATAAACACAAAAAAATCCAAAGTCCCAATGGCTAAAAAGGCATACTGATATTTAAATGTTCCTCTTTGTAGAGAGTTTTAGTAATTAGTGTCATATTCCACCTAAGTTTATTTTTTTGTATTAAATTTCCATTAAATAACATTTACATAATCATCACTCTATAATGAAAAAATTTATATATTGGTGTGCATAAAAGAATAATCAGTATACAATAGTATATATTTTTTAATAATGCCTGTTTTCACTATAAAAAATGAAATTTTCAGAATACCTTGACACTCTCTCAAGAGAGGAAATAAAAGAATTATATAAAGATTTACTAAAGAAGAATTCAACTTCTTTTGAAGAAATCTTAAAAAAACTAAAAGAGTTAGATCCCTTTAAACTTAAAAAATGTGTAGTTTGTGGAAATGAACTTACATATAGTCAAGAACCATTAATTTTAGAATTCGGAAAAAGGGGTTACAGGAAAAAAGCATTTTTTTGTGCAACTGACTGTTTGCAATACTTCACAAAAACATCGCTTTTAGAAAAAAAGACTCTTAGAATAACAAAACATAAAATCTCAAGAAAAAAAACATTCCTAGAGAAAATAAAAGCAATTTTTTCTTAAATAAAAAAACCTTGCCCAAAAATTACTCATTTTATGATATATCTTACATTAATGATTATTAGTATATATTATTCTTATAATTATTTTTATTAATAGAAAAGCATGGCTCGTGTTTCAACAAGAGTACTTGGTACGCTTTTTTGTAATCAACAACCTCCCTTTAATACAGTGGATGCTTTGATATTACCAACATACCCTCCTACATATCTACCTGACGACCTTCTAACCTTTTTGTTCTTAGTAAAGACATTTATTCTGAGTAGGGTTGAAAAGATCAAACTAAGTGAAATAAAAAAGTATTTTACAAATTCAAATAATATAGGAAATTATGGTTATTATCATGTTACCCACTGCAGAATTTTAGAAGAAAAAATAGGTTTACAAAAAAGGCAGATAAGTATAATTTACTCATAACTAGTATACAAAATAGTAACATTTATATATTAGTTTGATTTAGTACTATTTGCTATGAGAACTTGGCTCCCTTCCTCCTTCTCATAACCCCCCTATACCTTAAGAGGGAGCCATTTTCCTTTTTCTTTTGTTTTTTCCATTTTGACTAAATCTCATAAAAATTACCTTCTGATAAAAGGTGTCCAATACAACTCGCTGATAATTAAGATTATTCATCAATTAACTAGTCTCTTTAAAATCATTTCTTCTAATTGTCTCCTCCATATATTGTTCAAAAAAAATTAAATGAAATACCTGGGCACTTATACCGAGGTTGTTGATTTTTCAAGCCAAAGTGAGAATAGACGGATTCATGCAAGGATTAACCTCGACTACCCAAGAAATACCTTAGCACTTATACCGAGCTTGTTGATTTTTCAAGCCAAAGTGAGAATAGACTGATTCATGCAAGGATTAACCTCGACTACCCAAGAAATACCTCGGCACTTATACCGAGGTTGTTGATTTTTCAAGCCAAAAGTTTGAATAGACGGATTCACTCAACTATTAACCTCGATTATCCTAAAAATACCTAGAGCATTTATTCAAAGGTTTTTCATTACATTTTCTTTTAAAACTTTTTTTCAAACCTATTAAATCTACATTTTATCTAAAAAACCCCTTAAATAATGCCAAAATTTAAATATTGCCTATTACAAAAAATAATATATCACTGATTTCATGAATCCTTCACTTTACATACTTTGGTCTTTTGACCTAAAGTAAGAAGATAAGGATTTACTAAAGGATTAACCTTGACTATATGCAAGATACCCAAGGTATTTATGCAGAAGGTTTTTCATTAATAGAAAAGCATAACTCATGTTTTAACAAGAGGACTTGGTACGCTTTTTTGTAATCAAAAACCTCGCTGAACGTAACGCATGCTTTTATATTACCAACATTCCTCGCCATTTAGGGTGAAGTTGTTGATTTTTATACTCCATTTAAACTAATAGATTACTTCACTAACTGATTTCACAAAATATTTGTGTCCTGTGTGGTCTTCACTAGATAATTATTTTTTTTATGTATAACAAAACAAAAACAAATCATTTATTTTTTGAGTTTTAAAAAAAAGTGTGTGAATAATAGATTTCAGATTATTAATACATTTGCAAAGGGTTTGGTTTGTTAATTAAAGAGGTGGCTTTTAGGTGAGTTCGAAAAAAGGATATTTTTTCACAATGGATGCTATAATAGGTTTTACTGTATTATTCATTGGACTTATGTTATATCTAACTGTGCCTCCTACGCAGATAAACTATAGAGAGTTTGAGTTTGCAGATGAAATTAGAAGTTATTTTAATAACAAACTAGATTCAATAGATGTTAGAGGTTCAAAAATTGGGGATTATGTTAATTATTGTTTTTATGATGATTTGTTAATGTGTAATCTAAATAATCGAATTGATCAGCAAATCTTGATATTATACGCAAAAGAACTAATAAATGATGAAATAAAAGGTAACGCCTCAAAATTTTCAAAAGCTGTTTTAGAGACAATCTTTAAAAACCAATTTGTAGGAGCAAATGCAGGCAACTTTTCAATACTTAGTTGTGCAGAGCCCTTTATAAACGCCCCTTTGGTTTTGTTTAACACATCAGATTCATCAACAGTTTACTCAGAGATTGCTCCAATTAGATGGGTGGTTTCTGCTTCTGAGGGGAATAAGCACTATGGACCATGTGTATTTGAGGTGCAGGTTTGGAAATGAAAAAAAATAAAAAAGGATTTTTCTTCACAGTAATATCTGCTTTATTAGTAGGTTTTTTCGTATTGATGGCCTCACCACCAACACATAGAGCAGTTATTGATTATAAATCTGTTGAAAAATTTTCTTTGGAATCAAGCCATGATTTTTATCAATCCCTAAAATATGAAATAATCCCATCAATACTCGCTGAAAGTGCGTACAATGCCCTTAACAACATCTCAAGAGAGTACAAATACCTTCCATCAGGAAATGAGTTTGAAAATTACTTCAAAGGACTCTACTGGAACAAAACAAGGGAAGGAATAAACGAGCACTTTTCAAATGATTTAAACGTAACATCTGTTTTAGAGAAACTAGAAAAATATGTATCTGATTATTTTCCTTCAGGATATAAATTAGAATTTGGAAAGGATTATGACGATGCAGATATAAAGATTTTTCAAAACGATAATACCGGTGCATTTGGAGTAGGAATAAATTCAACCCTTTGGGTTTCTCTAAGAACACGTTTTGCGAAATGGAATCAAACACTTAATTTCTCAGTAATCGTTCCAATAATTGGACTTGAAGACCCAACTTATGCAAATAAAACCGATAATAAATATCATAATTATTTCAACCACTCAACACTAGATGTAGTAAGATTTATTAACGGTACTAAATCTACTGAGATTGTATATCTTTTAAAAATATATACCCCAATACAAATTGATTGTTCTTCAAATAAATCTTGGAATTATACCTGTTTTGAGGATCATGTAAACAGGTCCGCTTATATGAAATACGAATTTGCACCATCATTTCTTGATAGAATGAAAGGCGATTTGTCTCAACCTACAAATCCAAATTGTTGTGGTATTGAATCAATACTTAATCCCAAAAAGGATTGGGGAGGGATTGATATGGCTGATATAACACATTTTCATGAAAATCCTACTACTCCTGATGGTGCAGATAAAAAAATGACCTATGTTGACTACTGCTTTTTTGGTGGGAATTGCAAAGATGGTAGTGATCCTCCAAATACTTACGATAGTGATCTTGAATACCCCTTATTAAACTGTCTTCAAGGTTCTTTTGAATACATAAAATTAGATGATACCCGAGTAGGGTTATATAACCTTACTGAATGTATTCAATGATGATTTTATACAATGAAATTTATACGAAAATGGATAAATACAATGACAGTTCTCTTATTTACCAAAGTCTTAGAAAAACTGAACAGCTTGAGAAGGCAGAATTTATCAAATGGCTAATAAAGCCAAAACCAACAGATAAAATTCTTGATGTGGGATGTGGAACGGGCATATCGATGTCTGTTTTTGGTAAAGACCAAACTATTGTTGGGATTGATAAAAGCAAAGCAATGCTAAAATTAAACCCTTATAAAACATTGCTTGCTAATGCTGAGGAGTTGCCACTAAAAAACCAGGAATTTGATATTGTAATCAGTGTAACATCAGCTCAAAATTTCTCAAGCATACATAAAGCAGTAAAAGAAATGAAAAGAGTTTCTAAAAGGATAGTTGCAATCTCAATACTTTCAAGATCCAAAAAACTTAAGGTTTTAAAAAATGCAATCTCTAAAAATTTCAAAGATTATAAAGAGTATAAAATCAATGTAGATACACTATTTTTGTGTAAAAAACCCAAGTATAAAAAACCCAAAAACCCAATAGGTGAAACAAGCAAACAAATAAGCAATAAGCAAGGAAACAAATAAGCAATAAACAAACAAATAAGCAAACAAATAAGCAAACAAATAAGCAAACAAATCAATAAAATATTTCTTATGAAAAATATTTTAAAAAATAATCTCTCATTTATGTAATTAAAACATGTAATTACAACCAATTAAAAGCTTTAATTAAAACCCTAATTTTACTAGATATTCACTAAATGCATATTTAGAGATTGCCAAACAAAAAATAAATGCTTTTTAAAAAAACGATTTACTTTTCTGAAATCTATTTTGCAAACGCACATAATTCTTTGAAAAACACTTCGAAAAACAAAAATTTAAATATAACAGCACAAACAAGGTTGCTATTGTATGGGAGGGAATATAAAATGGATAGTATAATTCAGGGTGTAAAGGCTAATGTCTCAAATTCCAATCTAATCAAAAGAGAGATGGGACACAGCGAGATTGATAAAGAGCTTGAAAAGCTTGTAGATTCTCAAAAGGCAAGTATAAGAGTTATTGGATGTGGTGGTGGTGGGAATAATACTCTTTCAAGAATTAACCAAGTGGGAATAAAAGGAGTGATGACTGTGGCAATAAACACAGACGCTCAAGATTTGCTATATACTAATTGCGATAAAAAAATACTTATTGGTAGAGAATTAACAAAAGGTCTTGGTGCTGGTTCAAAGCCAAAGGTCGGTGAAGAGGCTGCAAGAGAGAGTGAGAATGAGATAAAAGAATCCTTAAAAGGGGCAGATATGGTATTTATCACCTGTGGTCTTGGAGGAGGAACAGGAACAGGTTCTGCTCCCGTTGTAGCAGAGCTTGCAAAAAAACAAGAGGCACTTACAATCGCAATTGTAACAGTCCCATTTGCAATGGAAGGACAAGCAAGGTACGAAAATGCCACATATGGTCTTGAAAGGCTTAGAAAGTCAGTAGATACACTAATAGTAATCCCAAATGATAAGCTATTAGAGCTTGTTCCTGATTTACCAATTAACACTGCTTTTAAAGTTGCCGATGAGATTCTTACAAACTCAGTAAAAGGAATTGCAGAGCTTGTTACAAGGGCAGGACTTGTAAATCTTGACTTTGCAGATATCAGGGCAATTATGAGAGACGGAGGGGTAGCACTGATTGGAGTTGGTGAATCAGATAGTGAAAACAGGGCAAATGAGGCTGTAGAAAAGGCAATAATGAATCCCTTGCTTGATGTTGATATATCTGGTGCAACTGCAGCGCTAATTAATATCTCTGGGGGATCAGATCTAACACTATCAGAATCAAAAAGAGTGATGGAGATGGTCCAAGAAAAACTTGACCCTGAAGCTAAAGTGATATGGGGAGCTCAAATCTATGAAGACTTTGAAAAGACTCTAAGAGTAATGGTAATCGTTACAGGAGTAAAATCCTCTCAAATTTTAGGTTCAAAGTTTACTCCAAAAGCAAAATCTGAGATGGAATCAGACTTAGGCATAGAATTTGTAGATTAAAAGGATTAAGTTTATAAATTGTTATTTTTTTCTATTATTAAAATGGCACTAAAAGAATTCATTTACCAATGTAAAGTCGCTTTAAGACTTACAAGAAGACCTTCAAATGAAGAATATAAAAATATCTTAAAGATTACAGGTCTTGGAATATTGGCTATAGGTGCACTAGGATTTTTAATAAGTATGGTTAAATATTATTTGTTTGGATAAGGTGTTTTTAATGGATCAAGAGTCTAAAACGCAGTTTTTTATTGTAAAGGCCACAGCAAATCGAGAAGATCAAGTGCTTGATTTTGTTTCAAGTAACGCTATTAAAAAGGGCTTTGAGGTATATTCTATTGTGCATCCTCATGGGATGAAAGGATATATTATCATCGAAGCAAAGGATAGACAAAGCGTAGAAGGAGCAATTCAGGGTGTGCCTTATGCAAGAGGAATACTTAAATCTTCAATAGATTACAAAGAGATTGAGCACCTAATTGAAATCACTAGAAAAAAGACAGTAAATATAGTAAAAAACGATATTGTCGAGATTATTGGTGGTCCCTTCAAAAGAGAGAATGCTAAAGTTACAAGGATTGACCCTTCAAAAGATGAGCTTGTAGTTGAGCTTTTAAACGCCGCAGTCCCAATCCCAATAACACTAAAGATTGATGATGTAAAGGTAATTAGAAGGGATAATGAAGATGATGAAGAATCAGATTTAATCTAAATTATTAAAATCTAAAACTTCAATTAAAAAATCTATTTCTATTTTTCTTAATTAAATTTTTAGTTAAAAATTCTTATTATTATGGCGCTTGTTTGGGTTCTTTATCACTTTTATCTTCAGGAGAGGGGGATTGCTTAATTTCAGGGTCCTCTGATTTCGGTTTATCCTCTTTTTTCTCTTCAAATAAAATCTCTTTTACATCGTTTATGCATTCCTTAATCTCCTTTGAAACCAGCTCAATAACCTGAGGGGGAAGATTGTACTTTACAATAATCTTAGCTTTGCCATCATCAAATTCAATCCCTTCTGTTTTAAGTCCGAGCCTGTTTTGGAGGATACATTCAATCTTTTCTTGTGTTTTTTCAATCTCTTTTACAACCTTAACATCATAAATAACATCCTTTCCGGATAACGGATTGTTAAAATCTACTAAAACCCTTCCTCCACTCACATTCTTTATAACCCCTATAGTATCATTTATTTGAACACTAAGACCTGGACTTGGATTTATATCGCTTTTTTTAAACTGGGACAAAGGAACAAGCTTTATAAGTCCGGCAGACCTTTTTCCAAAAGCATCATCAGGGCTAATCTCAATAGAATATTCCTCTCCTATATCTTTTCCTTCTAAAGAAACATCAAGTCCTTTAATAACATGACCACGTCCAACGCATAGCCTGACTGGTCTATATAACTTATCCTTTTCAAATAGTTCATTGTTCTTGGCAACATCTAATATGGTTGTATCAAAAACCATTCCATCTTTAATCTTGCCCGTATAATCAATCTCCAAAAACATTCCGTTATTAACCTTCATATTAACCACTCATATAACATTTATATCAACAGGATTAGAGCTTTAATTTATAAATATAACTGTAAAAACTTCCATTACATCACTATTATTAGAATGTTTTTAATAACATACTCTTTAGATTAATAATCTTTGATGGAGGTACTCCTTTAAATTTCCATTAAAAAAACTCTCAACAGAAAACTATTTAATTAAAACAAAAACAAAAATTCATTCCTTTTTTTCAGAGTCTTCCTCATACCCTTCCATAAAAGCTTCTTCTTGAGGTGAAAGCTCATCATCATCTACCAAATCCTTTCTAGAATCCTCATCATAGATGCTCTCATCCCCGCCGGTTCCTTCATATTCTTCGTAATCGTCATCATCCATACCGATCACCCTAAATAAGGTTTTTAAAAGCACTCATTTAAATAGATTGCTGTTTTCTTAAAGATGTTCTATACTATACCTAGCTCTCTAAAAATAAAACCCTTAAAATAGACCATTTTAAAAAGCCCTCTCTTGAGCTATCTTAAATAATTATAAATGTTGAATCATTATAAAAAAGACTAATAATATTATATCCTTATATTCTGACAATTAAAAGATTATTCAAATCTTGCAAATAGTATTTTTGTTATATTACTCTAAAGAAGATAGCCTTTTTGGAACCAAAAGAATAGTAGAATGCACCTTCAAATCCTTATTTGTAGGTCGGTACTTATATTCTTTAAAGCCCGACTGTGCTTTCATTATAGCTTTTTCCTTAACCCTTAATGCCTTTTTATCATATTCATTTGAAACCTTTTTAATCTGATTCTCAAACACTTTTATCTCTTTTTCTATCCTTTTAATTCGTTTATTAGCAAACTCAATCTCTTGGGTGGTTTTACTAAGCCTTGACCTTTTCAAAACTTTCTTTATTGTTCTTTTTGTTTTGTTAAGCATAACAGACCTCTTAATTTGAGCAATCTTTTTTTTGTTTTTCGAAATCTTTTCCTTTAAACCATCAAGTTTTCTCTTTTTAGTTTGTAAAATTCTTATTTCTTGGGCTAAAGAAACTTTTAACATATATTCCTTGTTTTTATCAACAACAATATCAAGCTCTTCGCTAACAATATTAAGCAGAGTGCTTTTATAGTAATTGGTCCTTAAATTATCTTTTGCATCTTTTATTGCATAATCAAAAGCGAACTTAAGCGAAGCAGTAGGCTTTTTTATCTGGATATCACCTTGCGTATATTGCCTAAATGAGATTTGTTTAAGATAATTATCAACAGGGATTACATTTGCAGTAAGGTCAAAAACATAAGGGCCCTCAAGCTCAAGGTTTAATCCTCTTTTTTTATTAGGTTCAATTACAATTCTTAGATGTGGAACAAAAACCTTAGATTCGCTAATCGCAAGCTTTAGTTGCAAGGTATCAGAATATCTCTTGGCATTTCCTATAAGCTCTTTTAAGATTGGGTCAAAGCCTTGTTTATTATACTCTTTATGGTTTTGATTTATTGTAGTTTTCTCCTCATTAAACAGCTTAAAGCCCTGTTTTTTTGTAGCTTGTTTTCTAGAATTAGTTTTCTTAGTTTCTCTATCCTTTCTTTTCTTATCAAACTCCTCTAAAGCAACTTTCACTATCTGGGTTGCATGAGTAAGTTTTTTAGGCTTTGCCTCATTTACTAATACGCTCCTTTTTTTATCCTTTACATTCGTATTTAACACAATAGTTTCTAAAGGCGCTTTGATTTCTTTTGGATTATTAATCCAAGTTATCTGTTCGGGAGAAAAAGGACCTGTATGAAGTGTATAAAGCCATCTCGCTCTAAAAGGCTTTGTAGAATTATCAACAGAATTATTAAGGATAAATTCCCCAGTTTTAAGCGTTGATAAAGAAGTCTTTAACTTACTAGGGCTAATCCCAATTGCACCTGCAACCTTCTCAGAATCATTATCTGTTCTAAGCTTTCCAATAAACCTTGTTCCAATGTTTCCAAATACCTTATAATCAACATCCCCTGGATTTTGGGTTGCGATAATTATTCCTAATCCAAACGCCCTTGATTGCCTGATTAAAAGCTCTAAAAGCTTTTTTGTGGCAGGATTAGCTGGTGGCGGGGGAAGAATTCCTGCAAGTTCGTCAATATATAAAATATATCTTAGCTTTTCATTTCCACCACTAGATATTAGAAATTTATAGATTTCTTGAAGAATTATCTGCACTACAAATTGTCTTTCTTCAAGATTTCCGGAAAATCTTAAATCAAAAACAGATAGTTTCTTTTTGGAAAATAGCTCTTTTATATCTAATGTTTCACCTTGTGCCATAGCTTTCTTAGAAGGACTACTTAACAAAAGATTTATCTGACTTGCCAGTTTTTTTCTGTTTTTTTCAGTTATTACATCGTTAAGCTCAAGTGAGCCAATAGTATCAAATGGTGGATTAAGTATAGCTTTTATGAGCTCGCTAATGTTTAGGTCATTTTGTTGTTTCCAATAGTGAATTATTATATTTGAAATAAGGCTTTGGCTTTTTAGCTTTTCTTGTCCTTTAATCTCAGCCAGTGATAAAATAGACTCACTAATAGGTTCAACAAAATCGGCAACAACTGTATGGTCTTTAGATAATGATTCAAAATTCTTAGGCGCAGTTAAATCAGGCATCAAAGATATTTGCTCTCCAATAGAAGATTTAGGAGTATAAATCCTTGATTCTATACTCTTTAGTTTGAAAATTTCTTCCTTTTTAAGCTCGAATTCTTTTGCTTTCTCTATGTAGATATTTGCAACCTTTTCAGCATTTGCTTTATTGTTACCTATAAAAGGTCTGAAATCAAAACCCTCTCTTGCAACGCATATCCCTGAAACGTCGCCTTTAGGGTCAATTGCGATTACAGGGATCCCATTAAGCATTGCCTCCTCTAAAAGAATCTTAGACATCACAGTCTTTCCAGAGCCGGTAGTTCCAAGAATTGCAGTATGCCTTGTTAAAAGAGACAGATTATAATTCAGCTTTTTATTATTTGAAAACCCAAGATATCCTTTTGCCATAATATCCTAAATTTGCTTGTAGTTAAAAAGCTTTTTGAATTTAGATAATCACTTTAAAATAGGGATACAAAGTTTTATAAGTCCTAAACTAAATAGCTTAGAATAGGTGATAAAAAGTGGTAGAAGGTTATTGTGTTAAATGTAAAGCAAAGAAAGTTATGAAAGATGCAAAGCAAGATAAACTTGCAAACGGAAGAGATTGCGTAAAAGGTGTATGCCCTGATTGTGGGACTAATATGTTTAAGATTGGTAAAATGGATTGATATTAATCATTTAATCAAGCTTTTTTTCTTTTTTTTAGTAAAATGGATTTTGTAACTAGGGTTTTTGAATAATTTATGCTTAAAATTATTCAATACTTTAGCCAAATGAAAAAAATTTATAAAGAAGAACAATCTTAAATTGCATATGCCATATCTTGTAACTGATCATCGGACTTATAAGTACTTTTCTGATTTAAGAAGTGCAATAGATTTTGTTTCAAAGGAAAACAATAGGAATCTAAGGATTTATTTTGATTCTGGAAAAGGAGAACTCGAAGAGATAACCCCTGCTGACCTTTTAAGAGAGGCGTCTTTAGACGCATCAGCTCCACAGACCAGTGGTTCTTATATTCAACCAAAACCTTCTCAAAGAGATAATACTTGGCAGGGACCACAAGGGCCACCCCAAAGGACAATTACTAATCCAAGATATAATACTATAGAAAATCCTTATGATGAGAAAGATTATGGAACTCAAAGGGGGCAAGCACCAAAACAACCCCAGAATTTTTCGGATTCAAAACAACCAACGGATAAATTTGAACAGCGAAGAACTGAATTTAATCCGCTTTCCTCTCTTCTTACAACACTTATAATATTCTTGATAATTGTGATAGCATATTTTATTCTTATACCAATAATAATTGGGAATGCTATCATAGGCTTTGGTGGTTAGATTGTTAAACTATAACAAATTTAATTCTACTTTATATACTTTTTATACTAAGTAAGACAAAATGCTTATGGGTACTTTTCGGTAAAATACAAAAATGAATTTATTGCTTTTATTGCACATCGTTTTGTATTTAGAAAATAGAAACTAGCCTAAAAAACAGAGATCAGTTAGGAATAAGAAAAGAAAGAGAAAAAACAAGAATACTAACAATAAATCCAAACAACTTAAAATCAAACAGACCAAAACAAATTAAAAAAGCAAAATAAAAAAATGGCAAGAAACTTTACTCTTTATTTCCATCTGTTCCTGTTATCTTTTTCATATAATCTACAGTTCCGGGTATAATCCCGTTATAAGTGTTTGCATCACCGACTTGCTCAATGGTTTTTTGCTCTGCTTTCCTGTAAGAGCCCATAATTTCTTTAGTAAATTTATTAAGCTCCTCAATACTTTGAGTAACTGATTCTGCAAGAGTTTCGAGTACTGATTGGCGACTTGCTCTTCCAAATTGATATATTGGATTTTCTTTAGTTTTATCAACCATATTATATCACCTTGCAATATGAATCATAAGTGTCTATTTAAATGTTTTTACTCTGCAGGTGCTACATTGCAGAGTTATTCGCTTTGCGTTATTAAAAAAACAACCCTTTCCCTGATTAAATCCAAAATATCTCTAAAATATTTATCTCCAATCACTCAAAACAACTAAAAAATACAAATATCGGAAAAGGAATCTAACACTTCAACGCAAATACATAAAGTTGTTAGACTGCTAAAAAGGATCTCATCAGGAATAAAACAAAACTTTTATATATTTATCGTATATTTAAAAATACATATGTATAAAAAAATAAACATTACCGAAAACTCTCTTCAAGTGTTGTCTCTTTTCACAAACGATTTCTCTGCCGAATACTATGTTAGAGAGGTAGCAAAACTACAAAAAGTAAGTCCTAGAACAGCACAACTGATTTTAGAAGATTTAGAAAACAAGGGAGTAGTTATCTCCAAATATCGAGGAAAAATAAAAAATTACAAATTATTTCTAAGCGAACAAACAAAAAGGTACCTTGCCCTTACCGAACAATACAAAGCAATCTCTTTTTTTGAAAATAACATTTTAATTAAAGAAGTAATTGATAAAATAACGCTAGATATAAATGGAATTGGCTTGATCTTTGGAAGCTATGCAAAAGGGCTTCAAAAAAAGGGATCAGATTTAGATCTCTTTGTCGTTGGAGATTATTCAAAAGAACATATCAAAAAAGTATCCAAAATGTACTCAGTAGAAATAAATGTTAAATGTTATCCATATGAAATATTTACAGAAAAATTATCAAAAGATTTTTTAATAAAAGAGGTTCTAAAAAATCACATAATATTCCAAAATGCCGAACAATTAATACAAATAACGCTACAAAATGGAAAGGATTAGATGGTGCATTAAAAAAAGAGAGGGTCTACAATTAATAACGCCAAACATTAACCTTTCCAATGCATACCTAAAAAAGGCAGAAGAAGCGCTTGAATCAATTAAATTAAATACCATTAAGGATTGGAAAATATCAACTTCTTACTATACGCTTTATTTCTCTGTATATGCTCTCCTTATGAAAATTGGAGTAAAATGCGAGATTCATTCTTGCACTATAAGCTTTGCCAAAGCATTTTTAATAGAATTCTTTGAAGAAACAGACTTAGACTTCTTAGAAGCTTCCCTAAAGGCGAGAATAGATTCTCAGTACTATGTGGATCGTATTGTACCTGATGAACAATTTAAAAAAATGCTTGTTGTTGCTCCAGAATTTTTAATAAAATGCAAATCCATACTAGTGCAACTAAACGATAAAAAAATTAACGAAATTAGGAATATCTTCATAGCCAATTGCAACAAAAAAAGATTAAGCTAGCATAACATACAAACACATTTATTAATGGCGACCTACTTTTAAACTAACTTCTAATTTTTTAGTTATTTCCCAATTAGGAGAAAGATAAAATAAACTTTTAATTTAAACAGTACTAGTTTTGCACATTTTAATCAAAAATTATATAAACACATCAAAAAAACTTTTTTAATATCAAACCTCAAGCGCCGATGGTTCAATGGTACAATAGGCCCCTGCCACGGGTCTGGTCCGGGTTCGATTCCCGGTCGGCGCATCTTCTATTATCTAAATCACATGCCAAATATCTTTTTAGCTGTATTTATCTCTTTAAGAAGTGTTCCAACATCCTTTTCATATTCCTTAAGGTTGCTATTTATAATTACTGGACAATCCAAATCCCTTAAAATCTCAAACTTGTACAAATCTTTACACTCAAAAAGGGACTTATTGTTCCTAACATCCCTTCTATCACTTAACAAAATGCATGATACCCTATCCCTAAATCTCTCCAAAAGAATAGGCAAAAAATCCTTATTAAACGAGAAGCAATAAGAAGTATCTATAGCAAGTGAAATCTTACTATCAATTCTAAATATTCTTTCCAACTCATCAATCCCAAATCCTTCTTCATATGGAAGGTTTGAAATAGAAAGCCCTTTAATACCCAAAAGCACACTAAAATCCCTGATAAGTTTGGGATTAATAATATTAATCTTACTATCAAGCTTTTCTATCACACTATTAATCCTAGCAATCAGTGCAAAAGAGGCATCATCTTCTCCATAAATAATCGGCTCGCTTCCATTTTTGTGCGGAAGCATCATAAAAACCTGTTTTTTAGAAATATACCTTAATTGTTTATCACTAAACCTGAAATCTAGGCTATCAGGAGTTCTGAAACTAAATGTAATCCCATCAAATTTAGATTTCTTCTCAGTCTCTATTAAAAAATCAACAATCTCATCATCAGATTTATCACTAAACCAATCCAAAAAAGTCTGGGTCCCAAGGCTTATTATCCTTTCCATTTTATCTTCAATAGCTTTTTGCAATATAGATAGTTTTACTTGCAGGCTTTCCACAAACAACACATTTTTCAAATTTATTATCTTCCCTATCAACTCGGCTTCCTCTAATCTCTGCTCCGGTTTCTTTCTCAATAACCTCAGCACATTTAGCACCATCAAGTCCTATAGAGCAAAACCCTGCACAAGCAATCTTTCCTGAATCAATTGTCTTTTTTACATCACTAACACTATTGCATTTTTTTATCATATTATCAAACTTGATAAAATGCTTAGCCTTTAGCTCATCTGTATAGCTTCCTGCAAGTTCTTTTATACTCTCTAAAAGTCCTTTTTCCTCAACAAAAAACTTCTTTGCATCAAACCTTCTAACAATTACAACCTGTTTTTTCTCAATATCCTTTGGACCTATCTCAATCCTAAATGGAACACCTTTCATCTCCCAAAAATTGAACTTCTCACCAGGTGTTGTAGAATCATTTTCATCAACTTTAACACAATAATGCTTATTTATTTTACTCTCTATTTCTTTACATTTCTCAAGAACCTGAGTTTTATTCTCTTCATAAAAAATAGGTACAATAACAAATTGTATAGGAGCAAGCTTAAAAGGCAAAACAAGCCCTTGATTATCGCCAAGCAAGGCAACCATCGCTCCATAGATTCGGCTGATTGCAGGTCCATAACAAGTAATAAAACCAAATTTTTCTTGTCCTTGCTTATCAGTAAATTTAACATCAAAAGGCACAGAAAAATTAGTACCTAAAAGGTGTGTTGAAGGCAATTGAATAACCTTTCCAGAATCCATTAATGCATCAGCAGCATAAGTATTAATTGCACCTGCAAACTTATCCCATTGAGGTCTTTCAAAGAATATAAAAGGCATAGCAAATTCGTCTTCAAGCATCTCTTTTGTAGTCTGCATGTCCTCAATAACCTGTGTCTTTGCCTCATCAAGTGTTGCAAAAACATTATGCGCTTCAATCCAGTGAAACTCTCTTGCCCTAAAAAACGGCCTTGTTGCCTTTCCTTCGTATCTCCATACTTGACATGATTGATATCTCTTAAAAGGAAGATCATTATAGCTTCTAATCCACATACTATACATCTTATAAAGTGCAGTCTCACTCGTTGGTCTTAGTGCAAGCCTCTCCTCCATTCTTTCTCCATTGCCTGCTTCAGTCACCCAAAAAACTTGAGGGGTAAAGCCTTTAACATGATCAGACTCCAAATTGAAATTGCTCTCAGGAATCAAAGAAGGCATAATAAGTGGTAGATGTCCTTTTTTTTCTAAAGCTTTCTCATATAAATCATACATTCTTTTAATAGAAATAACTGCCCAAGGCATATAACAAACAAAACCCTTTATATTGTATCTTAAGTCCGCAAGTTCAGCTCTTGCTACAATCTCACTATACCACTCTGAAAAATCCTCTTCTTTTTTATGAACAATACCTTTTGTAAGCTTTTTCTTATCCATATTAATACAAGGCTTGAAAACCTGATTTAAATACTTTTCTTAAAGAAGTAGATATTTCATGCAAATCGGTAAAGGATAATAAGTGATATAACCGCAAGTGCAATCCCTATAATCTCTAAATGACTTACCTTTTCCTTGAAATAAAAAACACTGACAAAAGTTAATATAACAATACAACTTACCCCATACAAAACACCAAGTGTAGAAAGTTTAATTTTTCTCATAACAAAAAACCAGCCAAATGCTGTGAAAGCATATACAATAGCTCCTAACAAAAGCATTTTCCAACCTACAAAAGCATTTTGAAGCGATGCGTTCTTTATCAAAACATCGCCAATAACAGTAATAACACTTAATCCAATTCCAATAATAAAAGCAATTAAAATCTGATTCATAATGATAGAATACTTTTTTGGTTTAAATTATTTTTGCTTTGCTTAATAAGAGCTATGCTCTCTTAATTAGAATCATTAATAGAAAAGGATACCTCGTGTTTCAACACGAGGACTTGGTACGCTTTTTTGTAATCAACAACCTCGCTTGAATGTAGCGCATGCTTTTATATTACCAACATACCTCGCCCTTTAGGGCGAGGTTGTTGATTTTTATACTTACAACACATTTACTTTAATGGATTGCAGATAAGTTTATAACTAGTTTCTCTTGACAAACAAATAGTGCTTTTGTTCACACTCAAGCTCTAAAAGAATCCTTTTTCTAATCATCTCTTTAACATCAGGTAAAAGCTTTACTCTTTTATTTATCTCTTGAAGAGATTCGAATTCCTTATCCTCTCTTTCCTCTAAAAGCTCCCACATTCTTTTCTTTCCCATCCCTGGTAAAAGTTCAAGTGAATGCATCCTTGTTGATAAAGGAATAGCTTTATTAAAGAAATTCAAATATCTCTTTTCATTTGATTCAATTATCTCATCAATTACAAATCTAAGTTCATTCTTAGCAGTAGGAGTAAGCTTTTCAAAATTTAGTTTTCCAACAATGTGATGTATCTTATCTCTTTTCATTTCTCCAATATATACCTCTTCGTGAGGTTGTAAAAATATAGATTCCTTTGGAGTTAACTCCAAGAGTGTAAGCATCTTCTTTCCAATAGCCTGAGCAATAGGTATTTTCTTATGAGCCGGGGTATTATCAAACGCATAGCCATTTGGCAAGAAATCTAAAACGATTGCACTATCTTCTCTATCCTCAATTCTCTTATGTTCCACACTAGGAATTTCCATTCTTAATCCCCTATAGAAATACGAAATCGTGTTGCTAGTTTAAATAGATTTTGGTTATTCACTTAATAGCATCTAAAATAGCCTTAACATTGGCTTGAGACACAGTTATTGAATAACTTTGCAAAACCATCTTTAAATCTTCCTCATTTGTGGGCATAATATCCACAATCTTTACAACAGCATCAGGTTTCATCCTTGGAATATTCAAGCTTTCAATTGCTTTCTTAATATCCTTACCTTTAGAAAAATTAACCTTGACTACATCATTTAAATATTCTACTGTCTTTCCTGCCCTAAAATTTAGTTCCTTATCCCTCTGAAGATTAGATTCAAGCTCTTTTTTAAGTTCAAACTCGCAAATTGGAACATCGGATACAATCTCAGGATTTGACATATTTAATCACCTATTTACTTTTCAAAAGTTTCAAATGGATAGGATGCACAATCAAACTTTTTTCCTTAGCCCTATCCTTAAAGGAAACCACATAACAGCGTCCTCTCTTACAAGTTATCTTGCCGGTAGCGCCATAAAATCGTGAATGGTATTGAGAATTTCTAATTGCTGGTTCTCTTAAAATAGCTACGATATCCCCAACATTCAAAATCTTAAAATACTCACTAATACTAACCTTTCCCTTATCCTTAAAATTCTTTGAAAATAATTTTCTTGTTTTTCTTCTAATAGTCCCTTTTCGTTGTGCCATAACTATCCCAACTCATCGGAAAACACGATTTATTTATAAAACTTATGATTCTATGTTTTTGTAGAAATACAATCAATACGTAAACTCAATCACTACATTCACGATAATTTCAGCTAGAGAATTTACACTTTAGCGTTGTTGTTAGCAAGTTATTTAGTGTTTATTTAGTATATAAAATTCTTTTATCTTTTAATAGTTCCGAATCTATTGTTTTCTCACTTGCCTTAGTAAGCCAAAGCCAGCATCTAAACCTATTAATCCAAAGCCAGCAATCTAAACCTATTAATCCAAAGCCAGCAATCTAAACCTATTAATCCAAAGCCAGCAATCTAAACCTATTAATCCAAAGCCAGCAACCCGAAGCTTGTTTAACCAAATGAGAAAATATTTGGGAAAAGTATTTAAAGAACAAATCAAATAGACTAACTATAAAGGCTTTGTAGTAGATGAGTTTAGACCCTCATCGATATTTTTATCTACACAATGTTTTTATAAACCCAATTTTTAAAAAATTAGAAATTTATTGAAGAAGAGAATCGAAGAAAAGAATCTTTTAAAAAAAACTTAAAATATGGTGATGTAATATGGCAAATTTTTTTGGCGATAGAACAGGAAGTCATCCGGTTGTCTGGTTTAAAGGTTTTATCATAGGACTTTTACTCGGGCTTATAATACATTTCCTAGTAAAAGGCGGACTAGTAAACATACCTTTATTATAATAAATCATTAAAAACCGCTTTAATCAAAACCACTTCATTGCAATTAAATGATACTTGGGCTTTAGCTTTAGGAAATCCAAATCATGCTTGAGAAATTAAAGGCATGTTTTATGGTTTAACAATTTAAACTTTTTTCTTTGTTTGGGTTTGATTTCATGAAATCCTCGTTCATTCGCATGCTTTAGTCAATAGAAAAGCATACCTCGTGTTTAAACACGAGGACTCCGTACTCTTTTTTTAATCAACAACCTCGCTAGAATGTAGCGCATGCTTTTATATTACCAACTTACCTCGCCCTTTAGGGTGAGGTTGTTGATTTTTCAAGCCAAAGTAAGAATAGACTGATTCATACAAGGATTAACCTTGACTATTCACGAGATATCTCGGCATTTATTCCGAGGTTTTTCATTTTTAACCAATAACCTAAAAACCTATTTTGCTTATCTAAACTTGCCCCTTTCCAAAAAATAAAGTTTTATAAAAAAATTAATTAAAAAAAATAATTAAGATTACTTATACCTTCCTCTCAAATCAACTACATCTACTCTTTTAAGAATATCTTTATCCCCCAAACTTTGATAACAATCAGCGAATTCCTTCATAAACTCTTCAAAAAGATGGGGGTGTTTAGATTCAATTGCTCTTTTAAGAAGATGGATATCAACAGCCTTATCTTCAACCTTTTTAGATACAAAAGAAAGACCAAAATCTATTAAAAAGAGTTTCTCTTCAAAAACAATCATATTTGAGGTAGTTAAATCATGGTGAACAATATTTAGTTTATGAAGCCTGACAATTAACCTTGAAAGTTCCTTTGCAATTAACTTGTAGTTTTTCTTATTGATTATATCCCTAACCTTATTGCCTTGAATATACTCAATACACAACGTAAAATTATCCTCATCAATTTCAAATACCTTTGGACTGGGAAAATTAATATTCTCTAATTTCTTTAGTATCCTTGCTTCCTGTCTTGTTCTCCTTTTTCTTAAATCTATATCAATCTCTTTTATCCTGTAATCCTTAGAAACTCTAACCTTTTTAACATAGTTTTTATCATTAGCAAGATAAATTAAACCCTCTGCCCCATTTGCTATCAATTCTTGTTTCATCAAAGTCACTTATCCAAAATATTTTAATCTACTATATTAACCATAGATATTAACCATATTACTATTGTTTATAAAAAATTAATGTATAAAAAATTGCCATAACAACAATACATAAGTATCCAAATAACTTAAGTATGCATAACATATTTATTAAACTAGTTACAAACAAACTCTTTTTTTAATGCCTCATTAAGCCTCTTAATTCTCATGTGCGCTCTTCTAAGCTTAAAATTTGATTCTGCAACAAACTTTTCTAAATAGATTTTATCCATTAACATATGATTACCTAATGAAAAAGGAGCATGCATATTCTCAGTTGAAGAGCATTCTATCATAACCTTATTTGTTTTAACAGAAAAAATCCCACTTTTCTTAAAACCTGTTTTCCTTACTAAATCCAAGAACCTGCAAGCACAAAAAATATCTCTTGCGACCACATGAATAATCATAGTCTCAAACCTGATTGATGTGTTCTCATTAGGCAATTTAACATCTAATATCTCTTTTGTATCCACAGGGTCATGAGATTTGAATACCCACACGTCCTTAGTTTTTTTCAAATCCTTAAATTCCTTATTAATGCAAATTCTTCCAGAACAAGAACTTGTAGTGAAATAATCTCTCAATGAGTTAATAGTTTCTACAAGCTCTCTTATTGGCTCATCAATAGTACCTTTATTAGATTTATCATGTTTTATCTTATCAATTGTAGATTGCTTCAACGCAATAAATCCATCATTTTTATTGCTTTTACTAAGATCTTTTCTATTTTTTAAAACAGAATTTGTAGCCAAATCTTCTCTTTTAAAAATCTCCATTTTAATCAAACACAATTATTTTTTAAACCCTAATGTTATCCTAAAAACAATTCCTTTACTGATTCAAAAAAGATTTATCCATACAAATTTAAATATTTTTGCCCGAATCTGTTTAAAAATAATCCTTAATTCTAGCATCACAATAAAAATAAAATCAGAAAAATAGAATAAAAACAATAAAATAAGCACAACAAATATACTATAAAATTATTAAAAAACATCAAACAAATAGCTTCACACAAACTTTAATTGTACTTTAGTCGTATTAAACAAATCCCTAAAACAACTCACAAAAACAAATCCCTAAATCCCAAATGACTGCCATTCAATAACGCCATTCAATAGTAGTTATAAACATTTATAACTCTCTTTTATGTTGGTAAATCCAAGGGTTACTTGTAACTAGTACTTAGGCTTGTATTTTTTTAAATTATATTTTTTTAGTCAAATTAGTATTTCGCCAAGTTGTAATCAAACAAATAACAAAATTCATAACAAAATTCATAGGATTTTAAACTCGTAAAAAACATTTTCACTAAAAACGTTTTCAATTAAACTTTAACTTTTAAAAGTGTTCAAAAATTCATTAAAAAATTCACTATTTGAAACATTTAAATTCAAAGGATAAAAAATGGCAGAGCAAGAGAGGGTAACGACTGCAGTAGATGCTCTTTTTGAGTTGATTAGACAAAAAAAGCAGATATCAATCCCTGATGCTGCAAAGATTCTAAGAGTGGACTCAAAGATAGTTGAACAATGGTCTCTTTTCCTAGAAGAAGAAGGCTTTGTAACAATCAATTATGGCATGTCTACTCCAATTATAAAATACAAACTTCCCAAATCCGATAATGATACATTTCAATTACAAAAGTTTAGCACTCAAAAATCAATAAAAGATATAGTAACAGAAATAAAAAGGGCGTTAAACTCAAAATCAGGAGTAGATACAATACCTGAAAAACTAGATGAGATAAATAAGATTTCTAAAAAAACCCAAGATACTAGCAGTTACTCAAATATACTTGGCAAGATTGAAGAAATAAGGCAATCGCTTCAAACTTTAAATGACACTAACGCTTCAAAACAAGAGATTTCTGAAGCTATTGAAGATATAATCTCTGAACTTGATGAAATAAGCGCCTTAACCGAAGAAGAAATATTTGACCATATAGCAAAAGCAGAAGATGATATAAAAGAGCAAAAATCAAAAAGCAATCCATACATCTCAAGGTCTGCAAGTGATTATGGAATAAATCAAACAAACATGCAAAGTGACGGATTTAAGAAGATAGTAGAACTTTTAAATCTAGCAAATGAACTCTCAGAAAAAGGAGATTTCCAAGGAGCTAAGAAAATATTTGCAGAGGTAGCAAGACTTAAACAAAAGCTTCCTGAAATGTATATAAAAAACAAAGTGGAAGTGGTAGATAATATTTTGAATCTGGATAGAACCATGGTTGAAAATGTAAAAGAAAGAGCCTTAAAAGAATTTACCTTAAAAGAAAAAGAAATAATGATTACCTTATCCCAATCAAAAAGTTTTGCCCAAAGAGGCAAAACATCTGAAGCAGAAAAATTCTTAAGAAAAGCAAGTGAGACATTTAACGAATTGCCTTCAGGATTTATCGAAAAAAAAGCAGAGCTTCAGGAAAAACTCTTAACAATAAAAAAAAGGCTTCTTAGAGTCAAAGCGGAGATCTCATTAAAAAAACTAGAAGAAACAACAAAACAATTTAGTGTTATTATGAACAAGATTGACCAGTTTTTGTTACAAGAAAAAATCTCTGAAGCAAAAGAATGTATAACTTTAGGTAAGAAAATCATAGATTCTCTTTCAGATGAATTCATAAATGAGAAAAAAGATTTTATAGAGGACATCCAAAAGGCATCAATAAAGATTGAGAACACTTTAGAAGAAAAAAACAAAGGAAAATTATTCGTTGGACTTGAGGAAATATCAAAACAAATTGCTCTTATTCAAAAGGCATTAACCGTAGGAGAAACCGATGTTGCAGTAAAAGGCTATGTCTCTGCATCTTCTCGTTTTAAAGAATTACCCGAAGGATTTATAAAGGAGAAAATCCCAATTCAAGAGAAGCTCTTAGATTTGTATTCAGAAATAAACGCAATAGTCGTCAAAAAAAAGATAGATTCCTTCAACAAGGAATTTGATAACATATCACAACAGATAGCAAAGGCTAATGAGCTTGTACAAAGTGGAGATTTAAAGTCTGCTCAAAAGATATATCAAGAGGTGATTGAGGAATATGAGCGTTTGCCGGGTGGTTTTTTGGAGCGCAAAACAATCCTAAGGCTTGAGCTTTTAAATCTTTATGATGGTATAAGGCAAAAATACGATAGCATGAAAGAGTCTGAATTTTCATCGCTCTTTCTATTGCCCAAATCCTAGGTTTAACATATATAAGTGGTGTCTGCATTAAAAAAAACAAAAAAGATGATTAAAAATGGAAAGTCCAATCAAAAGCAATCCAGAAAAGTTGGTTTCTAAAACTCCAGAGCCTGTTAAAACAGGAAACGTTTCTGTTCAAAAAACTTTAGAAAACAAGAATTCTCAAAATCTTAATTCTCCCATGTCTACTATTCAAAACCCTACAACAAGAAATCCTACAACAAGTAATATTAACCCTACAACTATAAATACAAATGTTTCTAAAAACATCCAACTCCCTCAAGAAAACAAAAACACTCAAGAAACCCAGCAAAAAACCAAATTCAGACAAATTGATAAATACACGCTAAACGCAAATGATCTAATTGTAAATATCACGATAGGTTTTAAAGAAGGAGATTTTGTTCCAGAATACAATCTTGCAATCTCAAACATTGGGGAAATAACAAAAGTAGTTTTAGAAAAAATCAAAGATGAATTTATAAGAAAAATTCAAATAGGAAAAATTGATCTCTCAAAATCAGCAGATTTTGATGATATAAAAAGACAGTTTTCAGACGAAATTTCTCTTTTAATTAAAAAATATTTTCCACATATCGATGATAAAACCTGCAGTGTTTTAATAAACCACTTAATCCAAGAAAATGTTGGTTTAGGAAAAATAGACCTCTTATTAAAAGACCCAAACCTTGAAGAAATAACAGTTAACAATTCAAAAGAAGCAGTATGGGTTTATCATAGAAAACATAAATGGCTTAAAACAAATGTATATGTACCAACTGAAGATAGGATAAGACACTATTCAACTATGATTGGAAGAGAAATTGGAAAAGAGATAACAGTACTTGAGCCATTAATGGATGCGCATCTTCTAACTGGAGACAGAGTAAATGCAACACTTTTTCCAATAACCTCTTTAGGAAATACAATAACAATAAGAAAATTCTCAGAAAAACCTTGGACAATTACTGATTTTATAAATGCAAAAACAATAGAATTTGAAACCGCAGCTGTGCTTTGGCTTGCAATAGAAAACGAGTTATCAATACTTGTAGCGGGTGGAACTGGATCCGGAAAAACATCTATGCTTAATGTAATCTCAAACTTCTTTCCACCAAATCAAAGAATAATCTCTATTGAGGACACAAGGGAAATAACACTGCCAAAAAATATTCATTGGGTGCCAATGGAAACAAGACTTGCAAACCCTGAAGGAAAGGGCGAAATAACAATGCTTGATTTAGTAGTAAACTCTTTGAGAATGAGGCCTGATAGGATTTTAGTAGGAGAGATTAGAAGAAAAAAAGAAGCAGAGGTTTTATTTGAAGCCATGCATACAGGACATTCAGTATATGCAACAATTCACGCAAACAACGCAGAAGAGACAGTGAGTAGACTCACCCACCCACCTATTGATATCCCAAAAATGATGATATCAGCAGTGTCTTTGATATGTGTTCAATATCGAAACAGAAGAAGCGGACTTAGAAGAACACTCCAGATCGCAGAAGTATCTGAAAATGGTGATGCAAACGTTATATACCAACATGATGTAAACAATGATAAAATGATTAAGGTAAGCGAACCAAAAAGGCTTTTAAGCACCTTAAATCTATATACAGGATTAAGTTCACAACAAATAAAAGCAGATATTCAAGAAAAAATTGAGATATTAAAATGGATGGTTGCAAGAAAGGTCTCAGATATAAACGATGTTGGTCTAATAATATCAAAATACTATCAACGCAAATACTTAAACGTTACTAAATAGTAAAAACAAATAGAAAAAAAACTAATCATTTCAGTTTACCTAGTTTTTGTGAAATCCTTAATCATTTTGCACAATTTGGTTTTAAGACCCACGTCACAAATATCCAAGCAATAAGAGGCGAAGAAACGAAACAAATGTAAAATTAACAAAAAGAGGTTTGCTATAAAGCAAATCTTTCACTTGTTTGCCAAATATCAAGTGCATTTATCAAGAGATTTATTTAATATTGATGGATCGATTAGTTTATTTAAACTCAAGGAATTTAAATAGATGAAATTTAAATAAACTAAAAATAACATAAAAATAAAATAAAGTTAAAAAGGTGTTTTTTAAAAGTGAAAGTACCAAATTTTTTTCACAAAGAAAAAATCGAAGCAGACCTTTTAAGAGCTAAGTATGATGTACCTGTAGAAAAGTACATTGAACAAAGCGTTAAAATGTCTGTATTCTTCTCAATAATTGTTACATTGTTCTTTGGATTTGCTTTCAGACTAATCACAAATCCTGTATTATTACTTTTAATATTTGCATGTGCTTATCCTTTCGTATTATTCAATATGCTTTCATATCCGCAGGTATTAATACTTAAAAGAAAAAAACAATTTGATAAAGAGGTATTGTTTGCAGGAAGGTATCTTTTAATTAAACTCGAATCAGGACAACCTCTATTTAAAACACTAAGTGATGCTTCTAAAAGCTATGGAATATCAAGCCAGTTTTTTAAAGAAATAGTTAATACAATCCTTTCAGGTGTTCCAATAGAAAAGGCAATTGAGGATGCAAGAAACTATGCGCCTTCAGACAAGTTTAACAGAATCCTAAGTCAGATATTAACCGCAACAAAAACTGGAGCAAATGTAGCAAATTCTTTAAGACAGATACTAGATTCAATTGCAGAAGAACAACTAAACGAAATAAGAGCGTATGGAAAAAAACTAAATGCAATAGTGATGTTTTATTTAGTCTTAGGTGGTGTAATGCCTGCCATAGGAATGGTCATGGGAATAATTGTATTGTCAATGATGCAAATAACCTCTGTTCAGATATTTTTCATAATATTACTTGTAGCACTATTTATATTCCAGATGTTTTTCGTAATGTCAGCTAAAAATTCAAAACCTTCGGTATCAATATGAAACAAACCCAAACACAATCAAAGAGTAAAGATAATCTATCAGTTCTAGCTGAAGTAGGTAAAGTAATAATCCCTGGAAGGATTAGGCCCTACCTAAGAGATTATTTTATGAAGGCAGGTTTTAACGACGTACCTTATGTATTTATAGCCTTAGTCTTTATATTATCGCTATTCACTGCCTCATTATATGTAGTATACAACATTTTTCCAACCCTTGGAGCTGTTGTGCTTCCCGATATTGGCAGGCAACTAAGTCCTGTAGAATCCTTTGGATTGATTATTACAAGCCCTGCAATCTGGCTTAATTTCCTAAAGGTATTTGCTTTCCTTTTCCTTGCTTTAATCGCTACGTTAGGAGTAGTTTTTTTGTTATTTTATCTAGTTTGTGAATACCTCATATACAAAAGAACTGTTGCAATGGAAAAAGTTTTGCCCGATTTCCTAAGGCAAGTTTCCCAAAACCTAAAAGCCGGCCTTACACTTGAAAAATCACTTTGGGCAGCCATAGACCCTGTATACAAAGAATTAAGCTATGAGATAAGGCTTTTAGCAAAAAGAGTAATGGTTGGTGAAGATTTAAGTGAAGGCCTTTTAACATTTGGAAAAAAATACAAATCTCCTGAGCTCTTAAGAACATTTTCCCTTCTATCTGAAAGTAACAAAAGTGGAAGCGAGATGGCTTATATAGTAGATAGGGTAGTAGAAAGCCTTGAAAAAACAAAAAGTCTAAAAGATGAAATCAGGGCAACATCAAGTGCATATATGATATTTATATCATTCATAGTAGTTGTAATCATGCCACTTCTTTTCACTTTAGCATACAATCTAATAATTGTATTAGAAAAAATCTCAAAGCGTTTCGCAAATATAGGAGATATACAAGGGATGCCTATAAACTTAAGCAATTTGAATATAACAGTAGATACAACTCTAGTAGGAAACTTTATGAGGGGAGCAGTAATTCTTTCAGCAATCAGTGCTGCAATGCTTATCTCAATAATCTCTGAAGGAGATTTACGTTCATCAATAAAATATATTCTTTTATATACAGTGCTTTCATTTATATCATTCACACTGATATTTAGTTTATTAAATGTGATTTTTGCAGGTCTTTTTGGCGCGTTATAGATAAACATTTTATTAGACCAGATTTTTATAAATACCTCTTGGTATATGACTTCATTGTGTAATTAAGTGAATCCATCTCTTCTTGGTTAAGTCTTAAGACCAAAGTATACAAATGAGCTGGATTTCACTAAATCAAGAAGTAACTATAAACTCGTGTATATACTCATTAATTAATAGGTTTTTTATAAGGTCCTTTCATAAAGCATTTTTATAACACATTTTTATAAATAACTACAGATTCACTAAGTATTGATAAGCCTAAATTATGAAAACCCTCAGTATAAATGTCGAGGTATCTTTAGGATATTCGAGGTTAAACGTTATGTGAATACGTCTATTCTTACTTTGGATTAAAAAACTAAAGTATGCAAATGAGCGAGGATTTCATGAAATCAATAAATATATATTAGTAACAAATGTATTAAAATATATTAATTAATACATATCAATCACTAAGATATTAAACATATAGTTAAATATTGCGACAAAATTTATTAATTAATACATATCAATCACTAAGATATTAAACAGTAAAATTCATATAATCTAGGAATAAATATAGGAATAAATAATAAATTATAAAAAAAGAACCAATCAATGCGTGAACACAATGGAATCTACTAACCAATCGATAAAAAAAGCAAAAAAGCCTAATCAAAAAATGGAAAATACTACTAATAGTAATGCAAACACTAACACTAAAATTATTAATGATAACTTGATCTCTGCTAGTTCTCCTAGGTATACTAAATTTCCCAAACCCCTTAAATCTCCTAATGTTACTACTAATTCTAATCCTTGCGCTGATTCTACTTCTTGCACTGATTCTACTTTTTCTATTTCTTCCACTCTTTCGCTTGCATCAAACCTATCTATTAACCCACCTGCTGGTATTTCATCAAAATCATCTACTACTAAAGCTACTGCTCAAACTTCTAAATCTCTTGACAATTCAACTCATTTTTCTACAAGCACCACATCCAATCCATCTAATAAGTCTGAAATCACAAAACCAAAAAACATAATTCAATCAGATAAACTCCTACCTGCAAAAGGAATGACTGATTGGTATTCAAACAAAGCAATACTTAGGCAGAAAATCAAAAGAACCCTTCAAGAAGTATTTGAAGAATTTGGATTTGTCCCACTAGAAACTCCCGAAATTGAAAATCTAGATGTTTTAACCTTTAAAGGTGGAGAGGAAATTCAAAAAGAAATCTATAAAGTAATCGACCAAGGAGAAAGGGATTTAGGATTAAGATTTGATCATACAGTTCCATTAGCAAGATTTGTTGGAGCAAACAAGGATATAAGATATCCTTTTAGAAGATATAGCATAGGAACGGTATTTAGAAACGGTCCAACTCAGCCAAAACAAGGAAGATATAGAGCTTTCACCCAGTGTGATGTAGATATAATTGGAGTTTCCGAGGTTATAGCAGAAATTGAATTAATAACCCTTGCAAAAAGAGCATTTGCAAAACTAAAACTAGGGGATATAGAGATATCCATTAACAACAGAAAGATCCTAAATGGAATATTGGATAGTTTAGATATAAAATCAAATGAAACAATAAACCTTATCCTAATATCATTTGATAAACTTGACAAAATCGGGTTCTCCAAAGTAAAAGAGGAATTAAACTCCCTTTCAAAAAACAAACAAATATCAGCAATTGCCCTTCAAAAACTACTATTAGTGCTCAAACTAGGACAAGACAAAACTCTTTCTAATCTAGAGCTACTTAATCAAATATCGAAAGAATTTCCAGATAATAAAATGATCATCAAGGGATTAGATGAGATAAAAAATATATTAGAATTCTTCAAAGAGGGTGGAAAGGATAGCGATGAATTATTAAGATTTGAGCCTTCACTCGCCAGAGGGCTTGATTATTATACCGGAACAATAATGGAGATATTTCTAAAAGATAAATCAACTATAAAATCTGCAATACTTGGAGGAGGCAGATATGACAATATGATAGGAACATTTCGAGGAACAGGCGAAATTATTCCAGCAGTAGGATTTTCTTTTGGACTAGAACGAATAACAACAATACTTGAATCAATGGGATTTGCAAAAAACTCATCAAACTCACAAATAATATTATTTCCTGAAAATGCAGAACTTGATATTGGATTTAAACTAGCAAACCAACTAAGAGATCTCGGCTTTAAAGTAGAGTTTGAACTAAAACCAAAAAAACTTTCAAAAACACTTGATTACGCTCAAAATTCATCAATACCATTCGTCTTGGTATACAAATACTCAAATGATGCCCAAGACTCAAAAATAGAATTTATATTAAGAGATATTTCTCAAAGGGACCAGCTAAAAATAAAAGAAGATGAATTAATAAAAATCTTAAAGCAGAAACTAGCAAACCCAAACAAAGCAGATTACAACAAAGATTAGAATAGAAAATAGTAAAAACAAGCAAAATATAGCAAAAAATAATAAAATAAATTAAAAATGAATAACCCAAAAAACGATTTTCATATTAGCGAAATCTCAAGGTGCGAAACCTCAAAGAGCAAAATCTCAAAGAGCGAAACCTTAAATACTCCCAACTCAGGTCTTTACAAAACGCTCAAAAATCCGAATTTCTCCTGTTTAGAAAAATCATCAAAAAAAGTAATATCAAAACAATTCTTCTCTAATAATAGTGGTAATAATGATAACGATAATTTAGACACTAATATAGCCACAAGTGTTGATACTAATGTTGATGCTAATGTAGCCACCAATTTAAATGCTAATGTTCATCCTAATTTAGATACTAATATAGCCACAAGTGTTGATACTAATGTTGATGCTAATGTAGCCACGAATTTAAATGACAATGTTGATAATCTTGTTGATACAAATCTTGATAATAATTATGTTTCAAACAATAATACTTTTGATTCTGAACAATATTACAATCGTAATCAGGGCCAAAGTGCACAGAGAAATAACATCTCTGCAGCAAAATTGGTTGCCCAAATGTTAAAAACCACACTTGGGCCAAAAGGAATGGATAAAATGATTGTAGACGAGTATGGAAACACCATAATTACTAACGATGGAGCGACAATCCTTTCTGAAATGATACTAGCTCATCCTGTAGCAAGAATGATCGCAGAGATGTCTAAAAATCAGGAAAAAGAAATAGGTGATGGAACCACAACAATCGCTATATTAACAGGAGAACTTCTCTCAAACGCAGAAAAAATGCTTATGCAAAAAATTCATCCTGTTCTAATTATCGACGGATATAAAAACGCCTTGGATTTAGCGATTAAATCTAGTGATTGCTTAGCATTCAATATATCTTTTTCTAGCTCTGATTTATCAAAAATCGCAAAAACTGCAATGACTGGAAAAGGAGCAGAAAAATCAAAAGAGCTCTTATCAAAACTAAGTGTTGATAGTGTTCTCTCAATTAAAGATGATAAAGATTTAGGAAAGCATCTAATAAAAATTATATCTATACCTGGAGAAAATATCAAAGACAGCATTTTATTCAATGGAGTAGTTTTAGAAAGTGATTTTACATCTTCATCATCCCCTAATCAGATAAAAAATTCAAAAATAGCCCTGATAAAATCTCCCTTAGAAATCAAAGAATCAGAAATCGATGCAAAAATACAAATAACAACTCCAAACCAAATAAAAGAATTCATTGACGCTCAAGATTCAATACTTAAAACAATGGCTTTGAAAATCTCAGAACTAGGAACAAACGTAGTATTTTGTCAAAGAGGAATAGATGAACTCTTATCACACTATTTGGCAGAACTAGGAATATCAGCAATAAGAAGAGTCCCTTATTCAGACCTAATAAGAATCTCAAAAAGTACTGGTGCAAAAATAGTATCGAATGTTGATGAAATAAAAGAATCAGACATTGGACATGCATCACAAATAGAGAAAAAAATAATCTACGATCAAAGCTTTATATTCTTAGAAGGGTCAAAAAAAAGTTCACAAACAATAATAATCAGAGGAGCAAATTCTCAAATATCTGATGAGATAATAAGAGCCTTAGATGATGCTATTGGTGATCTAATAACCCTTCTAAAAGACAATAGAGCAGTTCTTGGTGCGGGTGCATTTGAACTATTGCTTTATGACGCCTTGACAAAAGAAGCAAAACAATACCCTTTAAATCAACAAATATTCATAAATTCCTTTGCGGATGCAATTTTATCCATCCCTAAAACATTATCAGAAAATGCAGGCTTTCAATTTGATTATTTTAAAAAAAAGTTAGACGAATTAAATATTAACAATTCAGGAACTCAAAACATCATTTCAAATAAGACTGAAAATATAAAATTAAAGGAAAGCTATGGGATTGGGATTAAAAATGGTGAATTGATAAAACCTTATGAACTTGGAATTATTGAGCCTTATCTGTTAAAATACAGAGCAATCATCTCAGCAACTGAACTAGCAATTGCAATACTTAGGATTGATGATGTAATCATAGCTAAATCTAAAGAAAAAAACAATAATTGCGATTATTAAATGTTTTTGATTGCTCTTTCTTTTTCAATACTAATTTTTTTAAATAATCCCTTATGGACAATCTTTTTTTTAAATGTAAATAATTGCAATAACAATGAATAACCTTTAAGCGTAAGTACCTTAATTGTAAGTACCTTAATTATATGATTAATAGAAAAGGATACCTTATGTTTAAACACGAGGACTTTGTACGCTTTTTTGTAATGAAAAACCTCAGCATAAATGCCGAGGTATCTTTAGGATAGTCGAGGTTAATCCTTGCATGAATCCGTCTATTCTCACTTTGGCTTGAAAGACCAAAGTATGCAAAATGAACGAGGATTTCATAAAATCAACAACCCCGCTGAACTTAGCACATGCTTTTATATTACCAACATAACTCGCCCTTTAGGGCGAGGTTGTTGATTATTTCTTGAGTTTATTAGTCTGTATTTCTTTTCTTTGTTAGCAGATTTCTTATCATATAAATCAAAATATAAAAGCATGCAAATGAACGAGGATTTCATCAAATAAAAGTATTTAAAATAACAAATTCAAGAGATCAAATAAGCTTTTTTTTAACTAAGTATATTGAATTAAAAAATCTATTTTTAATCTATACTTAATCTATATCATTTCATCAACTTTAAATTATTCCGTGAATTTTACCAGATTTAATCAAATAAACTTATAAATAATAACTCCCAAGATATAATAATGGAAACTCAAAATAGTAATCAAACAAACCAAGATCTTTATGATAAAATTGTTAAAGTAAAAGAGATAGACTTTGACAAACTTGAAAATGAAATCATTCAATCTAATAGAGAGCTGATGAGAGGATTCGTTCGCATGCAAAAAAACATAGCAGCCAAAAGTTTTCCTATACTTCTTGATGAGATTAAAAAAGCAAATAATCAATTTAATCCTAACAAATCAAACTTAGAAGAACAATCTTTGATACCGGATATTGATCCTGATTCAAAAACTAGTCCAAAACCACAACCTATCGTTCCTGTGGATTCAAAAACGCCTCAATCTAACATAGAACATTATGACAAAAATCCTAAAATCCCTGAATTAAAAGAGGAAGTGAAAATCACTGAACCAAAAGATGACCTAATCACTAAATTACCACTAAAAGCCCAGCAAAGTGACATTGTTAGTTATCTTGAGTCCAAAGGATATGATATCCTTGATTTAAATTTTGGATTAATTAACGAAACAATTTTAGGTACATTTCAAAAGTCACTTTTATATAGATTTGAATCTATATCCGCAATCTTGCAAGAATCTGTTGTTATAGATCTGAAAACCTATTATAAAATAGATCAATTTATAACAAAAGAAAAAAAGTATTATGATTCAATAATTGGAAAAAAGAATTCTAATCTTTTAGAAGATTTCTTTGAGATTGATGATGGAGTACTTGAAAAAAGAATTGAAACCCTAGTTGAAACAAATAATCTTACACCATACATTCAAAAAAGCATTCTGTCCTTAAAAGAGCTTTACAATAAATTGATTAAATTTAAAACAAAAGATAACCAATTACCCCAAGATGAAATACTAGACATATTAAAGGGAAAGAAATTAGATGGAACACTCTCATATAAACACGAAGAAAATAACGTTATAACCTATCTTAAAGGAAATCATTTTTGGGACATTCGATGCAAAAATATCTTAACATACTTCAATTCCCACAAAGAACAAAACTTGGGACTAATAGATTATGTAATTGATTTATTAATAGATGAATCAAACAAACTTAAAACACAAAATGGCGAGCCCAAAATCAGTTCATACTTAGAAAAAATATTAGTCTTAGATAGAACCGCAGAACACCTAAGAACTAAATATAACGCTATAGCAAAATCCAAAGGTATAAAGGACAATTATAAAAAACAATCCGTAACAACAAGCCTTAAAAATCCATACTACGAATCTTGGAATGGCCAAGGAAAGATTGTTCATAATGTGTCAAGGGCTTCAAACCTAGAGGAATTTAAAAAACCTGATTTTGATCATTCAAAAGAAATATCAATCCTTTATATGAATAATTATTCAGAAGATGTTAAAAAAGATGTTAAAAAAGATGTTAAAAAAGAAAAGTCTAAATCTTCTCAACTAGAGATTTATGCTCCCCCTGTAGAGGTAGCAGAATACATATCTCCTCGCAAAAATCCTTATTCGCCCAAAAAAAATCCATTCTTAGAGGATCATGAAGAGGTTTTTGTTTATTCTACTGAAGGATTTTAGTTTTTTTTAAAACCCCGAAAAGCATAAATATAAATATTCTTGAATTAAAAAAATATTATTTGAGGATTTTTAATCAATAAGAGGTGGGTCTTTCATGAAAATTTGTCTTTATTTAGAAAACGCCTTTGGACTTAAAGAATCAGGAATAGGTTCTGCAATAAAGCATCAATCAAAGGCACTGGACGCAAATAAGGTAAAATACACTTTAAATCCAAAGGATGATTATGATATACTCCATGTGAATTTTTATGGTTTAGCCTCTGCAAAAGAGGTATTTAAGGCAAAAAGAAAAGGAAAAAAAGTAATAATCCATACCCATACAACTGCTGAAGACCTTAAAAGAAGCTTTATTGGATCAAGTATAGTTGCATTCTTTCTTAAGTATTGGTTAAAATGGTATTATTCCAAAGCAGATTTGTTGATTGCTCCTTCAAGTTACACAAAATCCCTCTTAGTAACAAAATATAAGCTTAACGAATCAAAAATTGCAGTTATAAGTAACGGAGTTGATTCAAAGAGGTTAAAATATGACGCTAAAAAAGCAAAAGATTTCAAAGAGAAATTTAAACTAAAAGCTCCAGTAGTATTTGCTGTTGGGTATGTTTTTGTAAGGAAAGGCATCGTTGATTTCATTAAAATATCAAGAAAATTTAAGAGTACCTTTATGTGGGTTGGAAAATACATGAAGGGTGTTGTAGATAATAAGGAATTAAAAAAAGAACTTGATAACAAACCTGAAAATTTTATTATGACTGGATTTGTGGAAGATATAATCGGAGCTTATTCTGCAGGTGATATATTCTTTTTTCCAAGTTATGAGGAGAATGAAGGGATAGTAGTTTTGGAAGCCGCTGCAATGAAGAAAGCAATAATTGTAAGAGATATACCTGTTTTCAGGAGTTATTTAACCCAAGGGGAAAATGCCCTTTTTGCAAAAACCAATAAAGAATTTGAAGAAAAGATAAAATATCTTGCAAATCACCCTGAAATCCGAGAGAAGTTAGGAGAAAATGCAAGAAAACTTGCTGAAAAATTGAGCCTTGAAAATGTTGGTAAGAAGCTTAAAGAAACATACGAATCCCTATTAAAAAAAAATTAAAAAATTTTATTTTTCCTTTAATTTTTTAGTAATATCAATTGGCTCTTTACATTTCTCGCAAAATGCTCTTAGGGTTTCGACGCCCTTGATTTTTTTTCTTTTGAAAGGAATTTTTGTTTTGCCTTTATTACCACAATTAGGGCAGGTGTATATTATTTTGGCACTAAGCCCTGTTTCGTATTCTGATTTTTCCTGCGTATAACCACAAGATGGGCAAACATATTCTTTAGCTCTAGTCTGTACCTTGCCTTTGACCTTTGGCTTTCCCATAAGCGCTTCTTTACATTTTGGGCACATCTGTCTTTCCACCCAGCAAATAGCATTGCCACTCCCAATATCCCTGAGAGTGTAGTATACAAGCTCATTCATTGATTCAGGCTCTTTGAATTCATCCATAGCAAATCACCATACTTGATAAAATCAAAAGATATATAAATTTAATTGAAAATGAAATTAATAAGAGGCGTGTATTTGGATGGTTTGTGCCAAAAAATCCCAAGGGTTATCTTTAAACATGATAGTTATTGGCGCTATCGCACTTGTTGTTTTGGTTATCTTAATTACAATTCTTGTGTCAAATATGAGAAGCCAGGATGAACAAAGGGCTGGGGTATATAGTACCGTTGATCTTATAGAGTGGTGCAAGTGCGCGAAAATTGTTGCGCCTAATGATGGATATGCTAGAACAATGTGTGAGCCTGTAGAGTCTTTGGTAGGGGAATTTGGTGAAGGGGCTGATACGGGGGGGGGAGTAGTGATCGCATCATCTATACCTGTTGATTTAAAAAAGACCTGTGGTGATTTAGGTGGATAATCGCTTGAAAAGTATTTGGGCTTTAATAATCTTGTTTTTCTTGAGTGTGTTAATGAATCCTATTAACGCAACGAAAATGGATTATACAACAACTAATCATCTAATTGATACCATTGTAGCTTACAATAATGTTGATCCACAACTTGTTCAAGATAAGGGTTTGAGTTATACTGATCTTAAATATTCTAGAGACGAGTTTCAATATTTTGAAGGGCTTATTAAACATTTGATGGAATGTTACTCCAAAAGCACTTCAGATTTTAACATCGCTGATCAGAACTCTATGGATCAGAGTGGCAATGTGATTACAAGTAGAATATTTTATTTTGGTTTTACGAATGCTAAAATGAGTGATTACAATAATAGAATACTACGATTTACACAGCTTGCAGGGGACTTCCCAATTGATAGGACACTTGCAAGTTCGCCTAATAAGGTTTGTACTTTTGCCTTTTTGATATTTGAGGATTTAAGTTTTTCAATAATTGCTTTTAATAACTGCAATAATGACTCATTAAGAAAGCCTTTAACAGGAAGTGATTATGCTGTAATAGATACGGATCTTAAAAAGTTTGAAAGTGATCTGAACAATGGTAGAATTAAAGAAATCTCTAATTTGAATAATGAGAATAAAAAAGAGCTTGCAATCCTAGCTTCAAAAATCAATATTTACCTCAGGTATGTTTTATCTAAATCTAAAATAGAGCCTGATACTGTGTGTAATGATTTTTTAAAAGCGTCTCCAAATGATCAATCATCCCAATCTAGTCAAACTACAAGTTCAAGTGATAATAATAGGTGTGATCCAAAAACAAATCCATGTTGCAAAGATGATGGCACTTTAAAAGCAATTGGAGATGAGTGTTTTGATTCTAGTATAATCTCAGATTGTTTGACCCATTGCATTGGAATAAAGTATAAAAGTGCATGTCAAGAGAATGAAAATCAAGAGTTAGAATGTTCTTTAACAACAATTCCAATTGATGATAATCTTAATAGTGTGGTATACGCACCACGCAATACCATCTGTAATGAGAATAGCGATGGGACTTCTTCGTTTGTATTAGTATCTTCTAGTAATCATTGTTATAGTAGTTTGGGTTGCGAACAAGAGCAACCTTTGACAGCATATTATGGATGTGATGGTCAAGGTTCGTGTAGCGTTGCAACATTTCAACCTATTGGAAGTGTTTGTTCTGGAGAAACACCAAATTGTTGCAATGGAGTGTGTGTAAATTATGAGAATGATCATTTGAATTGTGGTAGCTGTGGAAATTCTTGTAGTGCAGGTCTAATATGCTTGAATAGAGTATGTAGCGAACCAGAGGAACAAGGTGGTTGTAGTAATAATTATGTTCCTTCTTGTCCTGATTATTGTGAAGATAATGTTCATTATTACGACGGATTTTGTACTGATGGTAATACCTGCGAATATCAATCTGAAACGGTAACTTGTTGCTCTAATGAGGATTGCATCGAAAATGCAAATTTTAGATGTGTGAGATATACATGCACTTGTAGACCCTTTAATATCAATCATCTGGAACAAATGTGTAAAACTTTACAATGTGGAAATATTCCTGATGGTTGTGGAGGACTTTTTAGTTGTGGCGAGTGTGATGATAATGACCCTTGCACGAAGGATAATTGCGATCTAATTAACAACAAATGTGAATATGAGCCAATTTCTTGCGATGATGGAAAAGAATGTTTGGAAGGCGAATGCGTTTCTGTTGATTCACAGGAAGAAGGCAACTCAGTTGTGGATGATACTTCGTCAGAGGATTTAGTTGAAAATAAAGATGAAGAACAATCTTCATCGCAACCTTTACAAACCCACGACTGCGAGATTGAGTTTGGCAAAAATGCAATAACATTAAGTGCCCGTGAAAAGTGTATGAGTCTCGGAGGTGTACCTAATTGGTATGATCTCACTTCTATGTTTCAAAAATACAAAAGATCTGGCTGGTATACAGATTCAGGATGTCCAGAAAAAGAATATACTTATTACAAAGTTTCTAGTGTTGAAAATTCTTTGGTAGAATACTATTGCAGGGATACCAAAGGATGCAATGAACAATTTAATTTAGAAGCAGGAATAGCTTTAGATTGCTCGCAGTTTGCTGGCTCTGCTTGTTATGATACTTATGATGAAAGTGGAACTCTGGTAAATGAATGTAGCCCTCACTGTGTGAAGGCAATTGATTGCAGGGTGGGTGAATTAAAAGTTACAACTGGAATTGATAATAGTGAAGGGTACAAGGAATTAGGCTGTGGCTATATGCCCAAAGGTACTTCTTGCACGGGAGAAAACCGGAAAGATGGAACTTGTGATGGAAATGGGAGGTGCATACCATTTGAATGTAATAATGATGAAGAATGCAATGAAGGCTTTATTTGCTATAATCATAAGTGTATTGAGGAGATAGAACCTGAATCTGATTATCCTTATCCAATAAATAATGATTTTATTGGTAATGTACAATCAATTAACTCTGATTTAGGCGTAGTAAATGAATATTCAAAGTTAATACAACAGTTCCCAAGAGTGTATTCTGCAGCTTATGACCTTGCTTTAGATAAAAATATGGATCCTTCTTTGATAATGGCAATTGTTACGGTTGAAGGGGGTTTTAATTCACAGTACAATAAGAAAGATAGTGAAACAGGTGAATTAATAACTGATAAAGAATCTGAAAAAATTTGTATAGGAGATTCTGGAAATTCAAGGGGACCAATGCATATTTATTATAATACCTTTGACGAATATGGCCCCAAACTAGGTTATGACTGGAACAAAATCTTGGAGTATAAAGCAAACATTCTCTTAGGGATTGAAATACTTCAGACATATACGAAAAGAACGAATGGTAATTTTGTCAATGGACTACTATCTTATAATCTTGGGCCTACAGCCTTTCGAAGGCTAAATGAAGCAATCTCAAAAGATGGAGATTCGCCGTACACAGGAGAGTTAGCTGTTATAAAATATTTGGATTTTATGTTCTCCGAATGTGTGAAAAAACAGGTTGAAGGTAAAACTCAAGTTGAAACAATTTGTGACGCTGAGAAATATGGTATCCTAGAAGATCCAACTCTATTCCTTTATCGCGTGAAAGCCTATTATCCAAGAAGAATACTTGAGACTGCAGCAAATTTCAGGTTGGTTTTAGAAAAGTTTGTGTCAGCTGATAAATTTATAGATGCAACAACTCACAAGTTTGTTTATGAAAATCTTCCCGAATACAAAAATGAAGGGGCAATTTTCAAAAAAAACTTATACGTTTATAATCAACAATCTGAAGGTATTACTAACGCTTAGATATGGGGTTCTTATCCTTATTTTTTACTTCTTAATGACTACTCTCCCCTGTTACTTTTATCCTCTGAAAAATAAGATTTGCCCAATTTCTTTACAATTTTTCACAATTTGCCTATCTCTTTTGTTAAAAATCCAAAAAAGCTAAAAACAATTTTTAAATAAAGCATAACATACTTACTTTTTAGCATGACATTAAAAATAAACACCAATCTGGAATCCTTAAAAAAGGAACTCAAATCACTAGATTTCATAGACCAGCTAAAAAAGATATCAAATAATTACAACATTTTAGTTGACCTCAAAACAAATAAAGACCATTCTTTATGTGGGGATGAGTACAACCAGGTTCAGGTAGTAGTATGCGAAAAGAATATTTCTCCTGAAGAATTCTTAGAACTTGCATCTGGAAGAAAACAAATCTCAAATATTAAAGGTTTTAGCGCAATAAAAAGAGATATGCATCCATATAGCAACAGTATGCTTTTATTTAACGGCAACCCAAACGATTTTGAGTTTCACAAATCAAAAGATTTTCAATCACTTATTGAAAAAGGCATCTTTTCAATAAAAAACACCCTAAAAACAATTAAATAATCCAAAAACATCTATAATAACTAACCAATATCATTTATATCTTCTTGAATTATGGTATTAATCTATAAATTTCTCTAAACACCTTTTACTAAAAAAAATCCCATGAAAATTCTTTTAATTCTATCAATCACTATTATTGATTTCATGAAATCCAGCATCATTTCGCATACTTTGGCAAATAGAAAAGCATACCTTGTATTTCAATACGAGGACTTGGTACGCTTTTTTGTAATCAACAACCTATTTGAATACAGCGCATGCTTTTATATTACCAACATACCTTGACCTTTAGGGCAAGGTTGTTGATTTAATTAGAATTAAACAATATTTAACTAAAATAAGGCCTACTCATCTTAGACAACAAAATACCAAATAAATAAACCAAAGAAATCACTAATACTATTATAGGACCTGTTGCAAAATTCAGATAATAAGAAACAAATAGGCCTGATACGCTTGCAAACAAAGTAATTAAAGAAGAAGTAATCATTATCTTCTTAACAGTCTTATGAAACATTTGAGCGGTTGCTGCGGGAATAGTAAGAATTGCAATCATCATAACAATTCCAACAACTCTTATAGTAGCTACGATGGTTAATGCAATCAACCCAAAAATTACCATATTTACAAATGTAACGGGCGTATTTCTAGTTTCAGAATACTCTTCATCAAATGTAACAGCTAAAAAAGAGTTATACATAAAATATACCACTCCAAGTATAATGATATCCAAAAATAAAATCATATAAAGATCAAACCTAGACACCAATAAAATATTACCAAAAAGATAGGTGAACAAATCCGTTGCATATCCAGGAGTCAAAAAAATAAAAACCAATCCTATAGCCATTCCTGTAGACCACAAAAAACTTAACAAAGTATCAAGCCGGTTTCTAGCATTTTTCCTAAATAAAGCAATACATACTGCCGAAATCAAGCTAAACACAACCCCACCAAAAAAAGGATTTGTATTAAAAAAATAGCTTATACCTAAACCACCAAAAGCTGTATGAGCGATACTTCCTGATATTAAAGACATTCTTTTAATCACAATATATGTACCAATCACCCCTGCAGCAATTGAGGATAAAATTGCAACCATCAAGGCATTTTGAAAAAATTGAAAAGTTAGTGCTTCAATCATTATATATCTCCTTTAGTCTTAAGTGAATCTGCATCATGATATCTTAAAGTATGAGTACTGCATTTGTTAACACAAACAACTTCTTTTGCATATTTAGTCAACATATCCAAATCATGATCAACAATAACAACTGCAATCTCTTTATTTAACTCCTGAAGGATTTTGTAAAACTCCTCTTGAATATGGATATCTAGATTAGACATTGGTTCATCTAAGAGCAATAATTTAGGATTATTTGCTATTGCCCTTGCAACAAACACTCTTTGTTTTTCTCCTCCAGATAATTCATTTAGTTTTTTATCTTTTAGATGCCATATCCCTAACTGTTTCATAGAATTCTTTGCAACAATTTTATCGACATCTTTATATCTCTTAAATAATACATTATCAACCCTGCTTAAAAGCACTATCTCATATGCAGTAATTGGAAAATCAAAGTCAATGTTCTTAAATTGGGATAAATATCCCATCTTTGTTCTAGCATTTTTAGGATTATTTCCAAAAACAGAGATTCTACCTTTCTTTGGTTTAAGTATTCCTAAAATAAGCTTTAAAATCGTTGTCTTTCCAGCTCCATTTGGTCCAATAATCCCCAAAAAATCATCATCATAAATAGGCAAAGTAATATCTTTCAAAAACTCTTTTTCATCATAACTAAAAGATACATTCTCTATCCTTACAATCTCTTTTCTTTTCATATTAAACAATATAACAATCACTTATCCAAATTTTCTTTAATAGTCTTAGCAATATTTCTCAGATTATCAACATAGCTTTCAGATAAAGGGTCTATTGAAATCACAATTGCTCCTACTTCACTTGCAATAGATTCGGCAATATCTTTATTAAATTGAGATTGGATGAAGATCACCTTTATATCTTCTTCTTTTGCTTGTGTAATTATTTGCTGTAATTGTTTTGGAGTTGGCTCTTTACCTGATTGTTCAATTGCAATTTGTTTTAGTCCATATTCATCAGCAAAATATCCCCATGCTGGATGAAAAACAAGCAATTTATTAGTTTTTAATTTACCTAATTCAAGCTTTATTTCAATGTGCAAACTATCTAATTGTTCTTTGAACTCTTTTGCATTTCTATAATAATTTTGCGCATTCACAGGGTCTTTTTCAGAAAGAGTTTGACTAATAACATCAATTTGCTTTTTTACTAGCATAGGAGAAAGCCAAATATGAGGGTCAGCACTCATATCACTATGTTTCTCTTCATTATGTTCATGAGTATCCTCTGCTTCAAGAGAATCTTCATTATGTTCGTGGCTATGTTCTTCTTCCTCTTCAAAATATCTCAAAATTATCCCTTGCGAGGTATCTACTACTTTCATTTTCGAATTTAAATTAACAAATTTATCTAAATGAGATTTTTCAAATTGGATGTAACCAATTCTAAAATATACATCAGCCTTTTCAATCGCTATCAAATCACTTGGTTTTGGTTCATATGTTGCAGGACTTGCCCCAATAGGAATTAGTTCTTTCACGTTCACTAAATCCCCCCCGACAGCTTCTACAAAAGTCTTTTGAGGAAGTATACTAACAATAACATTTAATCTTTCATCATCTAGGTCTTTTGAAATCCTATTACAACTTGCCAAAAAAAAAGATAACAAAATAACACTTATAACAAACAATATTCTATTCTTAATATCAATCACCCAAGGTTTAGGATACTTCAAAATCTTTATAAGTATTACTGAATTTATCCATTACCTAATACTATTCTCAAGATGAATGAAACCACAGAAATACAAAAAAAGGCAATATTTAATAAAAAAATTAACAGGACCAAAACCTTTTTTACTAAACTTTTGAAAAGATAAAAATCCCTTAACCAACAACAACTTTTCAAATAGAAGTTAAAGGTATTTGTGATAAATCTTTTAAATATTTAAATCCAATCCTATTTCCCCAATCACAAAATATAATTAAACAAATAGCAAAAACCTTGACCTAACAAGAACAGATTTACTAATCCAAAAATTAAAATGGACAGGCCGGGAATCGGACCCGGGGCCTCCCCACAGCCAATGGGGCGCGATACCTCTTCGCCACCTGCCCTTAATACTATACAAATAATCCTTAATAATCATTAAGGGATAAATCTCATTTGGTTCTCTTAAACAATTCAAAGGTATATTTCAGTTAATTCATCTCTTCTTAAATAATTTAAAAAGTACCAAAGTATGCTAAAAGTCTTGATTTAACAAAATCTAGAAAAACTATTTTATTTTAAAAGCTTTTCATTTTTTTCTAATAGCATCAACAGCATTCATCTTAGCTGCAAGTCTTGCAGGCCAAACACCAAATATTGCACCTAAAGCAAAAGAGAAGAGCGCCATTCCAATAATTGCATATGGTGAAAAATAAGCAATTAAAAAATCTGAACCCATTGTGATTCTTGCAATAATCTCTACAGACTTGCCAATAACTACACCAAATAAAATCCCAATAACCCCTCCAGTAAGACCTAAAAACCCCGATTCAATCAAAAACAGTGAAATAATATCACTATTTCTTGCGCCTATTGCTTTCATTATACCTATCTCTTTTTTTCTCTCAATAACCGCAGTATACATTGTATTTGCAATCCCAATGCCACCTACAACTAAGGATATAGCTGCAAGACCTATAATTGTCCATTGAATAACTGAAAATATCGAGTTGAAAATGTCAATAAGCTCCTCAGAAGTTTGTACAGTAAAATCCTCATCACCCTCTTTGAGCCCTCTCTTTTTTCTTAATGCTCTCTTAATATCTTCAGAAACACTATCTGGATCTTTATTGCTTGCAACCTGAACAACTATCATACTCAATTCATCTCTAGAATTCTCAAGAATATCATTTGCTGTTTCCAAAGGAATATACACAGAAGAATCATCTATCTTATTACCAATACACTCATTGCTACCAACTACCTTAAATTTAACATCTCTTATGTATATATCTGAACCTATTACAATATTTCTCTTAAAAGTTTCACCCTCTTTAAGATTAAGACAACCTACCACTGCAGTGTATTTATCGCCTTTTTTCAGATTTTTTCCCTGTTCTATGTTAAAACTTGCTGCCTGTTCAAACATCTCTTTAGAACCATCTTGGGGGAGTCCAATAACAAAAACTGGCTTTTTCTCTCCTCTATACTCTACAAAATCCACCTTATAAAAAGAGCCACCTACTTGCCTTACCCCACTTACTTTGCTAATTGTATCTAAATCCGAACTGGTTAAAAACGATGAAGCTCTTCCTCTTGAGATTAAGCCACCTGTTCCAGGAGAAATAATAATCTTATCAGTTCCAATCTTCTCAAATTCAAGCATAACCCTCTCTTGAATTCCATCTCCAATAGAAAGAAGTGCAATGACTGCGCAGGCTCCAATAAAAATTCCAAGTAAAGTCAAAAGGGTTCTAAGCCTTCTACTTTTTAAATTCCTAAACGCCATACTAAAATAATCAGTTTTCATATTCAAAATACTCCATCTTTAAACATTATGCACTCTTTTTTATACCTTTTTTAAATTCAGATTCTACAAAATTCTTTATTAATTACTCCTCTCTTAAGATTTCAACAGGATTAAGTTTTGAAGCGTTTAGCGCAGGGAATGTGCCTGCAAACACTCCTAATAAAAATGAAAACGCTACTGTTCCAATAATGAGTTCTAATGAAAAATATGGTGCAAGATTACTAACACCTGCCATATCTGCAATAATCTCAACTCCCTTGCCTAGAAGTATGCCTAAAATAATTCCAATAACCCCACCTAAAAGTCCCATTACTCCTGATTCAAACATAAAAACGAGTGCAATATCTGAGTTCCTTGCTCCAATAGCTTTCATAATCCCTATCTCTGATTTTCTTTCTATTACCGAAATAAACATCGTGTTTGTAATCCCAATAATTCCAACAAGTAAAGATATAGTTGCAATTCCAATCAAAAATAACTGAACCACGTTAATAATATTTCCAAAGCTATTTATTACTTGTTCAGCAGTTCTAACAGTAAAATCCTCCTCACCTTTTTTTACCCTTCTTTCTTTGGCAAGATTTTTCGTAACCTCTTGTGCAACCTCGCTAGGTGACCTCTTATCGATAGTCTTAGCAAAAATCGTTGTAAATTCATCTCCCATATCATAAATTTCCTTAGCATCATTAATACTTATCAAAATAGAATTATCACTAATAGGATTGCCTGATTTTTTTAATATACCTATTACTTTGACACTCCTGTTGTTTATGTCAATCATATCCCCTGTTTTAATCTTTTTAGAAAAATCATTATTCGCAACCCTGTATCCAATAACTGCAACCCTTGTTTCTCCGGGGCTTATAAACCTTCCAAATTCTACCTCATAATTGTTTGTTGTCCTAACAAAATCAAGCTCTTTTTTACTAGTTGCAATCCCGCTAGTCCCAAGATAAGATGTCTCTGCTTTAAAATCCACCTTGGCAGTCTTAATTATAGCTCCAGATGCAATCTCTACACCAGATGTTTTTCTAACAGTCTCAAGATCTCTTTCAAAGAGTTTTGAGGCTGAAAATTCTGAAGTTACAGGGCTTGAGCCAGTAAAATCTCCAGCCCCAGGGGTAATAATTAATCTGTTATTTCCTATCCTTTCAAATTGCCTATCAATAGTTTTTTGAAGTCCTTGTCCTAAAGAAATCAAAGCAACAATTGTAACAATTCCTATAACTATACCTAAAATTGTTAAATAGGTCCTTGCTTTCCTTTTCCTTAAATTTCCTATCGAAATCATAAAAAGATCTTGAATCATAATATATTGATACCTCTTAATTATGTTTTACTCCTAACAACTTATGAAAAAAATAAATATTCTAATTTTATTTCAATTTAAATTATTTAATCTTATTTTTGGCTTTTGAATTCTTATAAATAACCTATTATAAATCACCTACAAAAACAAAAAATCACAAAACCTAAACAATTAAAGTAGCAATAATACCTATAACCATAATAAAAACAAATACATAACTAGTAATCATTAACCTCTAACACCAAGCGTTATTAATCACCTTAATCTCCTAACATAAAAAAATTAACACAAAATAAATAATCTACTAAAAATACAAAAAAATAATTTAATCTTTCGAATCCTTATCTTCTTAAACAGGTAAAAAAATCAAAGTGTGCAAAATAAGGATTGAGTGATTAATAACAGTTATTCATTCGCTAGATTGATCGTTACTAGATAGTTTGATAGTATCTAAGCTTAAAAAGTTATTTTGTTTTTTCTTTTCTTTTTTTTCTAACGAAGTAAAATATCACTAAAACAACAACAATAGCCACTATTACAACAGGAGTTACTCCTGAATTTCCATTAAGTGCTTTGACCTCTTGAGGTGTCATTATACTTAACTCAATATCTTCAGCTATAGAATACTGCTTATTTGAAGCATCATTGTATCTGATAATTACAGGAATCTTTATTGTCCCTTCCTTTTTCTTAGGCATTATTTCAAACTCAACATTCTCATAGTCATCTGAATCAACATTCCCTAAATAATACTTATCTGAGCTTATAATCTCAAACTCTGAAGATTCAATAATCTCTGCTGTCATGTATTTAATCAGTCCAAATCCCTTATTAACAATCTTTAAATCAACACTATTTTTTTTGTCTGGAACTATTTTCCTTGAGGATTCCAAAATAGTAAGTATATTTGTTTTATCCTCTACATTTATACCTATAAGATCATTGATACTATATTGTTCTCCTGCAACATCGCTATAAGTAATATATATTGGAATCTTATAAGATTTAATATCCGCATCCGGATCAACGTTTAATCCAAACACAACAAAATCTGAGGACTTAGCCATCAGATCTTTAATAGTTTTCTTAGCACTTGAATCCTTTGGAGTGAAAGGTAATTCAATAGTTGTAGTTATTCCTCCTTGGCTAATTGATTGTATCAAGCCCAAAGAAACAGAAACATCCTTAACCCTAGATTCAGCAAGATTTGAAATCTCTAATTTTAACTCAATATCATCTCCGGGTAAAATGGTTTTAGGAGTAACTAAAACATCCTTAATTCCCACAATCGCCTGATGCGTTTGAACAACAACATCGCTTGACCTTTCAATCCAATTAGTTCCATCTGTACTGTATTGTATCTTGATACTATTAGAGCCTTGTGTAGCATCAGTATCAGTTAAAACCAAATACTTAACAACTGCTGATGAACCAGGTGCTATTGAATTTATTGTTTTTACCCTATCCTCATCCCTTTGAAGATAAAATGGGAAATAATCCAAAAACTTGACATTTACATTATCAACCCTAGAGTTCAAATTATTATCAACGCTAAACCATACATAAAAACTCTTTCCAGGTTCAACCGGAACAGGGTCATATTTAAGTAAAGTTATCGAAAATTGTTCTTGGGATAGACCTTCCTTAGAAAGGGAAAAAAAGGTTCCAACAAACAAAAACAATACAACTCCAATCAAAATCATTCTTTTCATTTTCATACCAAATCACCATTTATTATTTAACATATTATTTTTTAACACAATAAACCTTTCTCATCACAAAGCTTTCCATCCTTTATAAAAATCACTCTCTTTGCATGTGTTGCGCTTCTAGGGTCATGTGTCACCATCACAATAGTAATCCCTTGACTGTTTAGTTTTTCAAGCATCTGCATCACATGTTGACCTGTAACACTATCAAGGTTTCCTGTAGGCTCATCGGCTAGTATAACCTGTGGCTCATTTGCCAAAGCCCTTGCAATCGCCACTCTTTGTTGCTGACCACCTGAAAGCTCGCTTGGTTTGTGATGCATCCTATCTGCTAAATCAACTAGCTTTAAAAGCTCTTTTGCTCTCTTGAATCTCATATCTTTAGATATACCTTGAAAAATCATTGGAAGCATAACATTCTCAATTGCACTAAGTGTCGGGATTAGGTTAAATTGCTGAAAAATAAAACCTATTTTTTTCCCCCTGATACTTGCAAGGTCTGATTCAGATAAAACTGAGACGTTTTTAGAATCCAAATAAACCTCGCCAAAAGTAGGGACATCAAGACATCCTACAATATTTAGTAAAGTAGACTTTCCAGACCCTGATGGTCCTTCAATACCAACAAATTCTCCTTTATATATCTTGAGAGAAACACCATTAACCGCATTTACTGTGACCTCGCCCATCTTATAGCTTTTCTTTACATTACTAAGTTTTATCACTTCCTCTCTAGTATCTTTTTTATTTACCATAAAAACCATCTCTTTTAATATTTTGGTACATTTATGCTTTGTTTATCTCATTTGAGTTCAAACATTTTAATCCTTCTTTGATCTTTATCAAAAGTTCTTTTGTTTTTTCAATTTGCGTTAAATAGTCTTTTAAAATATTTATCTTTAGTTTATCATCTTTTGACTTACTCTTCGCATACTTATTTATTATGCTGGGCAAAACCTCTTTTGAGTAATCAATAACTGCCATCTTTCGCTTAATTAGTTCTTCTTCTGTAATCTTTGGCAGATTTCTTTTTGCTTTAACATAAACTTTTTTTGATTTTGGCTTTCTAAACCTAATTACAATACCAATAGCTTCAAGCAACTTTACCTTATTAGATACTGATGCTAAACTATACCCTGTTTCCTTTGAAATCTCCTCAATTGAAATATCATCGGGTTGGATATATATCAAACCAAAAATGGATGACAACCCCATCTCCTCGCCAGAAATCTTGCCTGATTTCTCCATAAACTCAACAAAATCCTTATCTATATCTTGCATTTTGATTATCCATTATTATTTGGCATTTTAAGTAATAAGTTCCATATCAGAGTTATTTTAAAAATAAACTCTTTATAACCTGAGGTATTAATCTTTTATTACTTTTAAAATTTATTAAAAGTTGTAAAATGAAGTAATATATAAATCTAATGTTTTTTTGTGATTAGTTCTTTTTTTATATTTATTCTCATTAGATTTAATGATGTTCTCTAAATACTATTGGTATAATCTCTTATAGACCAACTACTTCTATAAATTAAAATTGTACTAAATCTATACAAAAATTATATAAGATTACAAAAAAACTATAACAAAAACCATAACAAAACCATAAGAACCCTCTTCCATAAAAAAACTATAAAAAACTAAAAAAAATCTAAATAAAAAAGCCACTTTAATCCAAAAACAACTAAAAAAACAAAATCTTTTTTAAATAAATCTAAATTCTCATTTATTTTGTGATAATATGGGTACAAGACTTCCAGATCCAACAAAAGCATATCAAACAATAGTTGAATTATTATATGCTGTTGATAAAGAAATTGATTGCAACGGCGATTACAACGGAATTGATCCAAGAGAAATAACAAAAATACAAGGGCAATTTTTTCGTTTTCCTGATGGAATGGATTTTGGCAGAATTGAAATTCATATTAAAGATGGTGTTGTAGGAAAATACGAGATAAATTACGAAACTGCTTTTCCAAAATCTCCTCAAACTTCTAATACTACCGGATTAGAATCTAGGATTCAATCAACCTATCCCAAAAACCCTGAAGTTCCTTTAAAACAGACTGTTCAAGTGTTATGCACTTTGCGTGAATTTATAGAATCAGTAAGAGGCAAATCCCAAAGATACATTAATCCTTGCCAAACTGGTAATGTAGCTCCGCATGGGTATCAAAGTCCAGAAACCAGTCTTCCTCCAATTGGAATTGAAATTGTTGATAGAAATGGAAGACCATTTAATTTGAATCCCTAGAATTCCCATACCAAAGAATAATGAGTTAATAGATTTTTGATAGGAGCGATTGTTTTCTTTCTTATTTTTTCTCTTGGTTTTTCTTAAACTGTGTTTCTTTTTATACTATACTTATCTTTAAAGTAACTCCTAATAAATAAATTAAACAAATAAATTATTGATAATCAACAGGTCTTAAAAACAACTCTTTAAAAGTTGTTTAACTTAATAACAATAGTGACAACTATAGTAATAATACAAACAATTCTTAGATTAATACAATTTAAAGACCTATAATTCAAATAATATAATCACTAAAACTGAATTAATAAAAACGAAATTAATCTTAAATATCTAAGGATACTATTCATGTAGTAAAAATTAAAAAAATCTAAAAAACTCAAAAACTCTGAAACTAAAGTGAAAGAAAATTAAAAACATTAAGATAAAAATAAATACTACATCAATAAATCATATCTGAAAGGTATTTAGTGGTATCAAAAGAGTGGTATAAAGAGATTATATCAAAAAGAATCTCTTAAAAACTATTTTGCGGAAATGTAAAGTGGACTTTTGTCAAAATGATTCGGATTTTAATTTGGAGAATTCACTAAATAGTTAAATTGCAAGTCACTGGGTATAAAAATTAATATAATGAAAAGGATTTGATTATTATGTCAAAAGAGTCATCTGAAAATAATAATAAAATGAATGATAATAGACTTAATGATGCTGAATATAAAAACAAAAGTCTTAATGGGAATCAAGAAATTAATTCGATAACCCAAAATAATACAAAATCATCTTCTCAAGATCTAAACAATACAAACCTATTCAGGATAATTAAAAAATCCCAAAACGAGCAATCTCAACCTAAATCAGACAAAAATGAAGATCCACAAAACCAATCTATCCCATTTAGAGAAGGTAACATTGCACTTATCCTTGACTCTTATGAAGATATCTTCTCAGATTTTGACCCAAGACCATTCTCTCAAAAAGCACTATCAGATGATTTCTTATCAGAATGCAGAAGAGCATCAAGAGATAAACAGGAAATGGGGCTTGAATTAAGGCTTTTTGTTCCAAAAAACAAAAGAGTTGCATCTGAGGAAATAATGATTAAAAAACGATTAAAAAACCACTTTCAAAAACATTATTTAGAAAAAATTGAAGAACTAAATTCTGTGAAAAAACATGGTTTGCTTTGGCTTATCTTAGGCGCTTTGGCACTTTTATTATCAACAAGCATAGAAAAATATCAAAATTTCTTAATAGATTTTCTTTTCATAGTCTCCCAACCTGCAGGTTGGTTTTTAATGTGGTCAGGATTAGAAGAAATATTCATCTCATCAAAAACAAAAAAACCAGAGATTGATTTTTATAAGAAGATGGCTAGTGCAAAAATAATATTTTATGCATATTAGTCAAACCTTTAGGTTGAGTCCATCATATCCAAACACAACTCCAAATTCCTTATATATCTCATCCAGTCTTTTATAATCATCATAAGAAAGTCCAAACTCTTCCTCAATAGACAAAAAAAGCGTTCTTTTTATATTAAATTCCTTAATTAACTCAAATATCTCTTTTGTTGAGTAGTATTGTAGTTGAAAATCCTTATTTATATCCATTCCCTCAAACGCTTTTTTTGCTAATACAAAGGGCTGTCTTGTAATCAGCAGGTTAATTTTTTTCTTGTTATCTTTTGCCATTATTGCATTAAGCTCATTTTCCATAACCCTTAAATGTTTTATTGTGTGCAAAGCGATAACAATTGTTTTATTTCCATTATAAATCACAAATCCCAAATCATTATTTAGGTTTATCTTAAAAGGAGTAATAATACATTTATTTAACTCAAAAGATTTTCCTATCTCTACAAAAACAACCTCCAAATCGCAAGAACTTATATGGTTTTTAATCCAATCTAAAATCGCAGGGTTTCTATTAAATGAAAATGGCAAAAACAATCTCAACTTCTTGGATTTAATTGATTTTACTAAACCACTTTTTCTTTTCAAAGATATTATGGTACTTAACAGCCTAAGTCCATCAAAACTCTCAAGGTTTTGCGATGTAACAAATAGATTCTTAACTAAACTAGCTAACTCAAAATTAAGAGAATAACGCAAATCATTAGGAATTTCAAAAACTGAATCTAACTCTTTTATAAAAAAACTGCTAGACCTTCTTTTATAAGGCATCCCTTTTCTTCTTGCTTGAACACAAAGATCACAATTACAATAAAGTTTAGGAATGGTATTTGTCCCTGCACTACCTATAATCTTTAATTCCATTTTCATTAAATTAATCTTGTTTCATTAAATTAATCTTGTTAAGTATTAATTAAATTTAAAGATTACGAAAAAAAGTAGCTTTTTATCTGAAAAAAAGACTAATTTTTATATATATTAACCAAAATATCAGCAAATAGCTTAAATAAAAGCTCTAAAATTCATTATTAGAATATTGCTAATTAAAAAAAATGTATAAAAATGAAAACAATACTAGTTGATGCAAACTTTGCAATGCTTCCTTTTAGAATAGGAATAGACATATTTAGTGAATTTATAAGAATAGTTGATTCAAACTTTAAGGTTTGCATATTAGAAGAGAACTTTACAGAGCTTTTAGCCCTTTCAAACAAAGGCAAAGGAAAGCAGTCTCAATACGCAAAAATGGCCCTTTTGCTTCTTAAATCAAAAGGTGTTATCCTTGAAAAAAGCAAAAGAGTTATAAATGAATCGGATTTTCATCTTTTAAATAGGGCTGTCTCAAACGGAGATGATGCAATACTTGATTATTGTCAAGGGTTTGAGAACAAAAAAGAGCTTTTGGTTGCAACAGATGATGCAGAGCTTAAGAAAAAGTTAAAATTTTTAAAGGTTTCAACCATACACTCAAGAAATAAAAAATATCTCGTCATAGGAGTCTGGTAACATGTTTTATAAAACAAAAATAAAAGCGCATATACGTGTTGGCGCTGAGAAATTGAGCGCTGATGTTTCAGAAGGCATACTTAAAGAGATTAAAGAGTCTTACACAGGATTTATCTCAAAAGATTTAGGGATTGTAATAGATATTGCTGGAATAGAATCCATAGGAGATGGAATAATAATAAGTGGAGATAGTGGAGTTTTTTACGAAACAACATTCTCAATATTGACTTTTAGGCCAGAACTTCAAGAGATTGTAAACATAAAGATTAGAGATGTAGCAGATTTTGGGGTATTTGGAAATATGGGACCCATTGATGGAATGATTCACATCTCTCAGACTATGGATGATTTTGTATCATTTTCAAAGGACAAGGTATTATCTGGAAAAGAGAGTAAAAGAACAATTAGAGTTGGAGATTTATGTAGGGCAAAGATTGTTGCTGTAAGTTTTAAAGATATAACTAATCCTAAAATTGGGCTTACAATGCGTCAATATGGCTTAGGAAAACCAGATTGGTATGTGGATTTGGAAGGAAAAAAGTCAAAAGCCACAACCAAAACTGAGGAAAAAAAGCCTTCCTCAAAGGAATCCAAAGGTAAAAAATAAGGTGTATTTAAATGCAAAAACAAGTATGCAAAAAATGTAAAATGTTTGTCACATCAGAGACTTGCTCCTGTTGTGGTGGAAGTAGTTTCACTCAGACTTTCCAAGGCAAAGTTACGATAGTAGACGCAGAAAAATCCTATATTGCAAAACAATTAGGTATTCCAATAAAAGGAGATTATGCTCTTAAAATAAGGTGAATTCTTAAAAATGGTTGACGCAAAAATAATTGATACAAAAGAAGATGTATTATTTAAAAGAAAGATAGTGAAAGTGGAGATTGATTTGGGTAGTGCAACAACACCATCAAGAGAGCAGGTTAAAGAGATAGTTGCTAAGCTTTCAAAAGCTAATAGTTCTCTAATATTGGTACAAAGTGTAGAAAAGGCATATGGAAAAACCCAAGCAATCGTTACTGCAAAGATTTATTTGGATAAATCATCCCTTGAAAAAACTGAACCTGAATATATGCTTAAAAGAAATAAGATTGAAAAATCAAAAGACGAAAAAAAAGAAGACTCATCAAAAGATGAATCAAAGGTTGAAGAAAAGTCAAATTCAACAGCTGATAAAACAAAAGGAAAAGGGTCCATAAAAGGAGAATAAAAAAGATTTATTTGTAATAAAATAACTCTGATTTTATTAAAACTTAATAATTCAAATGGGGATAATTAATGGCAAAGCAAAAGAAAAAGCAAAAAAAACCAGAAAAAAAGATAGGTTCATTATACGATAAAGGAAAAGCAAAGAACCCAAGCTGTCCTAAGTGTGGTGCAGGAACATTTATGGCAATGCACAAAAATAGAATCTCTTGTGGAAAGTGTGGTTATAGCGAATTTAAAGATAAGGAGAAAAAGTAAAATTCTTATTGGTTTTATTAATAGAAAAGCATAACTCGTGTTTCAACACGAGGACTCGGTACTCTTTTTTGTAATCAACAAAGTCGCTGAATGTAGCGTATGCTTTTATATTACCAACATGCCTCGCCCATTAGGGTGAGGTTGTTGATTTCATGAAATCCTCGCTTATTTTGCATACTTTGGTTTTTCAAGCCAAAGTAAGAATAGGCGGATTCATGCAAGGATTAACCTCAACTATTCAAGAGATACCTCTGCATTTATGTCGAGGTTATTGATTTTTATTGCTCTTAAGCTAAATAGTAGTTTTCTTTTCCCACAATCATCTCTTTGTTTATTTTCTGTGATTTGGCAAATATATTCAAAGATTTAGCAAATCTGACTAAATTAGCCAAACAATTTTCCTGCTTAAAAGTAACCTTTATATACTACTTTTTAAATAAATCATAACAGTATGAGAAAATCAGGAAATTCTATAAACTTTATAGATAAGGCAATAGTATTTGACTTTGATGGAGTGATACTTGATACTGATGAATATATATATAAGTCGTTTTCTTTTGTCAGAAAATCACTTGGGTTAAAAAACATCTCTAAGCAAAAATTTCTTAAAGAATTTGAAAATGACCCCAAATATATCCTTAAATGCGAAAATTTGTTTTTAAAAATTCCGTATATAATCAAACTAATATCAACCCTAAAAAAGCGCTCAGATTCAGTCGAACTCACAACCGGTTTTAAGGACCTAATAAAAGAGTCATTTTCTGATTTTGCTTTGTTTATCTGTTCAAATAATCTTGGATTTATAATAAATAAGGTGTTAAAAAAACATGGTCTTGAAATATATTTCAGAAATATATTTAGCGAAGGCTTTTTGTATAAAAAAAGAGACGCATTAAAACAGATTGCAAAACACTATAGTCCAAGTGATGTTTTGTTTATAACCGATACATACAAAGATCTAATAGAAGCTAAAAATTCAAAAGTAAAGACAATTGCTGTAAGTTTTGGAATAAGTCCACTAGCCAAGCTAAAAAAAGCAAAACCTGACAAAATTGCCAAAAACATAACTGAGCTAAAAAAACACATAAATGAGTTTAGGCAACAGAACTAATTAATCAAACAAAAATAACAATTTAGTAATAATATTGAAAATAATTAAAATATAAATATCATAAGTGCTATGAAAAACACTCAAGAACACTCAAGAACACTCAAGAACACTCAAGAAAGCTCAAAGAAAAATCTTTTTAAAAAAAATTGACATAAATTAAACTAAACTATTAATTCTATGGAATTTTAAAATGGAACTTTAAAATGAAAAAAACACTGCTCTTATCCAACAAAAATATTGATATCGCGTCAAAAATAATAAAAAAAGGAGGCTTAGTTGCCTTTCCAACAGAGACTGTTTACGGGCTTGGAGCAAATGCCCTTGACCAAACAGCAGTTTGTAAAATATTCAAAGCCAAAGGAAGACCAATTGATAATCCTTTAATCGTTCATATCTCAAGTAAATCCCAGCTTTCAAAACTTGTTAAAAAAATTCCTATTCTTGCTAAAAGACTAATAAAAGAATTCTGGCCAGGCCCTTTGACATTAATATTTGAAAAAAAACAAATAGTGCCAAATAATGTAACTTGTGGGCTTGATACTGTTGCAATTAGAATGCCAAACAACAAAATTGCCCTTAATCTAATCAAAAAATCAGCTACTCCTATTGCGGCTCCTTCAGCAAATCTTTCAGGAAGACCAAGCCCAACTATGTTCAAGCATGTTATAGAAGACTTAGATGGCAAAATAGATGCAATAATTGATGGTGGTAAAACAAAGATAGGTCTTGAATCAACAGTATTAGACATAACAAAAACCCCAGCATTAATACTAAGGCCGGGAGGAATAACAAAAGAGATGATAGAAAAAGTAATAGGCAAAGTTGAATTATTTGAAGTAACAAAACCACTCAAAAATCCGCCCTCTCCAGGTCTTAAATACAGGCACTACGCACCAAAAGCGAAGATAATTCTAATTGAGTATTCAAAAAGCCAAAGAAAAACACTTAATCTGCTCTTAAAGCACTACAAGGGCCAAAAAGTTGCTATAATGACAACCAGACAAAAGCCAAAAGGGAATTTTGAATTTATTAACCTTGGAAAACGTGAAATAAGCTCTTCAAGGAAGATATTTAGCTCTTTTAGAGAGCTTGATAAAAAAGGAATCAGAATAATCCTTTTTGAAGGATTAAAAGATAAGAATCTAGCAACTGCTATAATGAATAGGGTAAGAAAAGCATCTTATAAAATAATCAACTAAAACAAATTAACTTTTTAAGCAAAAAATAAAGAAAAACCTTCAGCACAAATGCCTTGTGTATCTCGCAAAATGGTTCGAGGTTAAACGTTATGTTAATACCTGTTATTTGAATATCCTTCTTTTCTTTAGTTATTCTTTATTACATACCTCAAAAGAGCAAAGTATGCAAATGACGGATTCATGAAATCAACTAAAATCTCATCATCATATTATCTAATGGTAAAATTTGTATTCAATTCCTCTATATGGTCCTGATATAATTCTAAGATTATGTTCAAAAGTTATTCCGCCTTCATTACTTTTAAAAGAATTAAGTTCGTATACTATGTAATTTCCTTTAAACATTCTGTTTAAACACAGAATTATCAAATCATCACTTCCATTATCTTCTATATAAAACTCTATTGATTTAATACCTTCTTTTGTTTCAACTAAAAACTGTTTCATATCGCAAAAATCATCATCAAACATAGATAAATAATTTATATCTACTGACAAAACTCTTCCTTCAATGTTTGTTGGCTTTGGTTGATTCATCTCTATCCTCACTCCTTTTAAAACAATTAAGATGTCTATAATTCTTTTAAAAATAAAATTCTCTAACTTATTTTTAAGTATTTATATCAAACTGATACAATAAATAAAGATAAACAAAAGAACATAACAGAAGAATATAAAAGAAAAATATAAAAAAAGAATATAAAAACATTATCTCTTTTGTAGTATTTGGAAGTAATGAGTAGCAATTGCTTTAGTTCACTTTGGAGAATCGCCAGAAGTTTTTTTAGAATATGTTCATGAAGATGTTCCTAGGGGTGCTGGTGATCCTGGTGCTATCGGTGTTCCTGATTTTCCTGGTGGTGCTGGTGGTGCTGAAGAAGGTGTTGACACTGTGGCTTTTGCTTCTTTTGGCTTTTCTGACTTTTTTAAACCATCGATCTTCCCACCATAATACACTGTTTCATAAGCACTTTGAAGAGAATTATGATAAACACTACGTATATCTTTTAATATATCTAGTTTGCTTCTCTCAACAAGCGATTCTTTAGTTTGTGAATATTCATTTCCAGCGACATAACCCATTGTTGCTCCAGTCGCTGCCCAAATAAACGGTGCTAAAGGACCTAAAAATGCTCCTGCAACAAAACCTATTAGACCTCCTAATATTCCTCCAACTGCACCATTTTTGTTACTTTTTGGATTAAGCATGTTCTTATAAGTCTTTTTTTGTTCTATAATTGTTGATTCCAATGAATCATAATCACTAAATGTAGTTATACCCTTAACTGAATCAAGCATTGCTTTATACTCTTCGGCTTTTGTTTTTTGATTGTCCCTTCTTTCTTTTGCTTTAGTAAGCTTTCCTTCTAGTCCTCTATATTTATGCATATACATTTTATCCCAAAAGCCAATCTTTTCTCCTGCATCTAATTTTGTCTTAAGGGATTCATATCTTTCTTTCTTAGAATCTATTTCTTTCTGATAATAACTTGCTCTCTCTTCAAGTTCCTTTTGTTTTGAAGATAAAGAATTATACTTTTGATCATAACTTGATAAAACATCTTCAATACTTTTTTTAAGACAATCACCTGCAAATTTTTCAACACTTGCAGAATCATACCCCAAGTTTTGAAGTCCTTGAATCCTTGAATCCTTTGCCATGCTAGAGTAGATATCTGCCGCATAATAATAAAGTATATTTCTAGATTCTTGATTATTTGAGGATATAAAACCCTTTTTTAGTAAAATTTAAATAATTAATCGTTAAAATAAGGGATTATCATTAACAATAGAGGGAAACATTCCGAAATAAAACAACTAAAATGAAAGGTTAAGTGGTATAATGGCTAAAAAAGAAGATAATACTCAAAAAGAAAAGCTAAATGTAGAGAATAAAGAAGAAAACAAACATCAAATACTTAAGGAAAAACCATTAAAAAATCTTGCTTTCTTAGAAAAGCATTATCGCTTTATCGGGCTTATTTTATTTTGTGTAATTTATTTAATAATGTTACCCAAAATAACACCCCAGATACTTGTTGAATACAAGATAACAAGTCAGGATTTAATTAAAATGTTTGGGACAATATCAAAGCTTGCAATAATAGGCTTTGGGCTAATCTACTTTGGGATTATGAACCTTTTTAACAAAATACTCATCAAATGGCTTCACTTAAAATCTGCAATAATCAATCCAATCATTTTAGGACTTGGTAATCTATTTGGACTATGGTTTTCTCATGACATACTCTTTGTTGAAAGCTCTTATACAGAATTACTGCGAATAATGAAATTATACATTGCAAAACCGCTATTCTCAACTACTATAATAATGATTATAATATCCATTCTATGGCTTATGCTTTTAATACTAATTCCTAAGATATTAGTTCCTAAGATTTCAGGGGGGCAGAAAAATGAGCAGTAAAAACACTAAAATACTAATGGTGTTATTTTTATTGACACTTCCACTTATAATGTCAGGATGTTTTACTGATTTAATTGGATTTGTTTGTGATTTTAATCCTGATTCAGACCACTGCTTTCAGTTTCTAGCCGTGCAAAAAGCAGATCCTTATGGTTGTGAAAAAATACAAGGAGAAAAATTTAAAGACGCTGGGTCAAATCCTCCAAAAGATAAATGCTATCTAATGATTGCTGAAAATACTGGTGATTACAAAGCTTGTGAATATATACAAGGTGGGCTTTATTCATACACAAAAGAGGAGTGCTATCTTAGCACTGCAATAAAAAATGAAGACCCTTCTGGATGCAAAAAACTATCTGGTGTTGATTTAGAAAACTGCAGAACTAGTTTATCCGAAAAAATCACTGCAGATAAATTAACAGAAATTGACGATCAAATAAAGATACTAAAAGATGAATTAAGAAAAGATCCAAGCGATCCAAACCTAATAAAACAGCTTAGCGGTCTTGAAGATAAAAGAAAGGATTACATGGATGTAATGAATCAGGATAATTTAAATCAATACACCAAAGGCAAATTTTCAAGTGAATTATCTGATGTGGAAGATAGCGATGTAAAATCAGAGATTGCAAAGGCCTTTGTAAAATACAGAATGCAATCAGGGGAAAAAGATATAGACAAATTAATGGAAAAACTAAAAGACATAAAAGAGGAAAAAGAATACCTAAAAAGTCTTGATGAACAGGCAAACGAACTTGTTGATTTAATGAAAGAAAAAGCAAGCGACTATGTTGATGGCAAAAAAGAAGAGATTGTTGATGCAATGAAAGAAAAAGGCTGGAAATGGGTAAAAGATAATGGTGGGGATAGACTAAAATATGGACTTTCGAGGCTTGAAGATATGAAATCAAAATACGACAAAGCATCAGAGCAATATAAACAAATCTCAGATCAGATCGCAAAAATCAAAAAAGCTTATGATGAGGTAAAGGGAGTATATGATAAAATTGACAAATTCAACGAACAGGTAAAACAAGGGAAAATTTCACCAGAACATGCAAAGGTCTTAAAAGGCGCTGTTTTACTAGGTAAAGGTCTTGAATACGCAACATCTTATGTGCCAGTATTTGGAAGTACAATCTCAAAAGTGTCTAGCGCAACATTTGAGACCACTATTAAGTTTGCAAATAAAAGGGCGCAAAGGAGTAACTCATTGCAAAAATGCCTTGATGATCCTGACAACTGCGACCCTGATGGAATTACAGCTTACTAAAAGAGGATGTGAATTAACATGAATGAAAAAAAAATCTTAATAAGCATTTTGGTAATAACCTTAATAAGCGTAATATTTCTTGGCGGTTGCAAGCAAAAAGAATATCAAGTAGAATTCAAAGAAACCCTTGCAGAAAACCTTGATGATATGCTCTTACGGCTTGATGTTCCATACACACAAATTAAGGCACATAATAATCTTGTTGAAATATATTATGAGGCAACTGATGCGATGGAATATGATGACCAAATGATTGCTGATTGGGCAATGATATTTGGAGCGTCCGCAGACTTTTACGAAAACATTGTAATAATAACCACACTTGATAAAACTCCATACTTAAAGCTTTCAACTAACAGGTCAAATATAAGACTCTTGGTAGATGAAAAGATAACTCAACAAGATTTTTGGGGAAATGTAAGTATAGAATCTTATAATTAATATTATTTTCTTTTTCTTCTCATTATTTTCTTTTACGGTCTTTTTTACTTTTGTATTTACCCTTCTTCTTTACTTTTCTATTTAGCTTTCTTTTTTACCTCCTTATTTAACCTCCTTTTTCACCTTTGTATTTAGCCTTCTTTTTTACCTTCTTATTTATCCTAATTTTTTTACTTTTGTATTTACCTTTCTTCTTTACTTTTCTATTTAGCCTTCTTTTTTACCCTAATTTTTTTACTTTTGTATTTACCCTTCTTCTTTACTTTTCTATTTAGCTTTCTTTTTTACCTCCTTATTTAACCTCCTTTTTCACCTTTGTATTTAGCCTTCTTTTTTACCTTCTTATTTATCCTAATTTTTTTACTTTTGTATTTACCTTTCTTCTTTACTTTTCTATTTAGCCTTCTTTTTTACCCTAATTTTTTTACTTTTGTATTTACCTTTCTTCTTTACTTTTCTATTTAGCTTTCTTTTTTACCTCCTTATTTAACCTCCTTATTTAACCTCCTTTTTTACCTTTGTATTTAGCCTTTTTTTTAATCCTCTTCATCTATTTATATTATATGTTCTCTTATTATTTTCACCTTAAATCTTGTTTTTCTATCCTAGTCTCATAACGTTGAAAAGGATATTTTTATTAATAAAAGCATTATACTAAAACACTAATGAACACAATGAAAAACAATCAAAAGATCAAAAATGACAATAAAACAATTAAAAATAAAAGTCAAACAATTGAGAATAACAAGCAAGTGACTAAAAAGGGGAGTTCTTTTCAAGAAAAAGAAACACTAGGAGTTCTTTTTTCAGGTGGAAAAGATAGTGTATATGCATTATATCTAGAAAAGAAAAAAGGAAACAAGATTGCTTGCCTTATTTCAATCTATTCTGAGAACAAAGAGAGCTATATGTTTCATACTCCCTCAATCAAAAGGGTAGAATCCCAAGCAAATGTATTAGGCATACCTTTAGAAATAACAACAACAAAAGGAGAAAAAGAAGAAGAATTAAAAGACTTAGAAAACGCAATAGCCAACGCAAAAGAAAAATACGCACTTACGGGCATAGTAACAGGTGCCTTAGCATCGGTATATCAAGCATCAAGAATAAAAAAAATATGTGATGAGCTGGGTCTTAAATCCATAAATCCACTTTGGCAAAAAGACCAATTTGAGCTTTTAAATGAATTAATAAAAAATAATTTTGAAGTAATTCTAACAGGAGTCTTTGCCTATCCATTGGATAAATCTTGGCTTTTAAGAAAAATTGATAATAAATTCATAGAAGATATGAGGCATTTATATGACAAATACCAAGTTAATCCTGCTGGAGAAGGGGGAGAATTTGAAAGCTTTGTAATAAATTGTCCCCTATTCAAACGAAAACTACTCATTTATCCAGGAGAAATATTTGGAAGCAAACACTCCTATTCAATGGAAATTTTAGTGGAGTGATTCTTCTTTTAGAAACTTTATCAGAATCTTTATCTTCAAATATCAATCAACATAGATGCGATTTTAGCACCCAAAATAGAAGTCATATCCTTAAAGTCCTTTTCAGGGTTAATCTCAACAATATCACACATTTCAATTAAACTTGTTTGAATAAGTTCTCCAAGAATATAAAAGAGTTCCCTTGATAATATCCCACCATGTTCAATATAGCCAGTTCCCATAGCTTCAATTGGGTCTATAGCATCAATATCAATTGATAGATAAACAGGCTTTTTGCGATCTAAGCAAAACTTAAGGATCTCTTTTGAAACCACTTTAATTCCCTTTTCTAAAAAATCCTTTGAATAAATAGAATTGATTCTCTTTTTCCTAATATACTCCTTTTCTAAGTTATCAGAATTTCTAATCCCTACAACTAAAACATCATTTGGTCTAATCACATTCTCCTCAATTAAAGTCCTTAAATAACTCTCATGTGTAGGTGGAGAAAAATCTTTTATCAGGTCAGGATGTGCATCAAATACAACCAAACAAAAATCTTTTTTATACTTTGCAAACCCTTTTGCACAAGAATACGTAATAGAATGATCTCCACCTAAAATAATAGATTTTTGTGCTCCTTTAGAAATACTTTCTTCAATCCTTTTGTGGCATTCCAAAACATTACTTTGGTTAAAAACTACATCTTCATAAAAGATTGTTAGAGGATTAGATGCCCCTTGAGTCATCTCTTTTAAATACTTTGTAATTCTTTGTGGAGCAAATCTTGCTCCATTACTTTTCTCAAATCCTCCTTTATCAAAAGGAATCTTAATAATTTTCAAAAACTAACCCTCCTTTTTAATTTCATCCTAAAAAACTCATAAAAATCTAAATCAAAACGATTCTACAATATTACTTTCAAGCTTATCCAAATCACAAAAATCTGAGGAAAAATTATAAGCTCCTGCATTCAAAAAAACAAGCTTATCTCCTATTTTAGGATTTTTCAGATAAACCCTATATCTAAACAAATCAAGTGAGCAGGGTGTAATTCCTTTAACCACATAGGGCTTTCCCTTGTCCTTTTCAAGCTCTCCTTCAACCAAAAGCTTAGTTGGCACCAAAATTGCATCCATATCTGAATTGTAAACTGATGCATTAACAATAATATTATTATCATATATTGCCTTTACATATGTAACAAGTCTTCCCGAAGGTGCGGCAATAAACCTTCCAGGCTCAATCATAAGAGCGATGCCTTTTTTGTTTACAAATTCCTTGAACTCATTAATTCTCCTAAAAACTATATCTATTACATCTTTATTAGTGTCCTTATAAACTGAAGGCAATCCTCCACCAATATTAATCACTTTAACAAACCTCAAAACGTTTTCATTAATCATATTCTCAAACTCATAGCTTAAATTCCATTCCGAGAGATTTTGTGTTTTTCGATGAAAATGGACACCTATTTCCTTAATACTTTTATTTGTTGAAAGCTCTGCGATTCTCTTATTAACAACATCACAATCCATCCCAAAAACAAAATGCCTTTCTGTTCGTAGGGTATTCTCTTTTAATTTAACCCTTAAAAACAATTTAATAGACTTCTCCTTTAGCTTTTGCTCATTTTCCAAGCATTCTAATAATATATCAAGATCAGGCTCATTATCAACAACAAATCTTTCTATACCTAAACCAATCAACCTTTCAATCTCATCATTTCTTGTTCCTTGCAGAAGAAAAATTACTCTTGAAACATCTTTAATGTGCTTTAATTCATTCTCATGATGAACACTAAATAAAGAATCTGTTGATTTCTCTAATATATTAGTAATCAAAGGATTTGTTTTAGAACTATAAGAAACCAAATCGCACATGGCTTTAACTTGGTTATATTTATCTAAAACACAAGATCTTGAAATAACGAATTTTGCATTCTCCATATTCTAATTACCATTATATTCTAACTGCAATAAATGAAAAAACTCGAAATAAAGGCTTGAATGTATCTGGCGGATAGTTGAGGTTAAATGTTATGTGAATCCATCTATTCAAACTTTATGCCTCAAGATTAAGGTATTCAAAATGAGCTGGATTTCACAAAATCTAAATTGTTATCTATTATAACATTCATTGACTTAAACATTATAGTCTTTTAAAAGTCCTTCTGAATAAAGCTCTTCAAAGGCTTTTATCATCGCCAAAGGAAAAGTTATCGTAACATCTCCTATAACTGTAGCAATATCTGATTCATCTTTTACCTTACCCCAAGACTTGGCTTCACTAGTAGTCGCACCAGATAAAGAGCCAGAGGTCTTTTGTGAGGTTGTCATATAAACTGCATATTCTGCTCCTCCATTAAGAAGAGTAGCTAAAATAGCATGATGCTTAGAAATGCTACCGCCTAATGCAATTACTCCCTTCTTCTCATCATGGGATGTACAAAGCAAAATATTTCCAAAATCATTTATAATATCTAACACAAAATCCTTATGTTTTTGCTTAAAAAGATAAAGGTGAAATCCAAAAGAGCCATCAGTAATTGCAGGGCAAAATATTGGCACATTATTTTTAGCAGCCTGAAACAAGATTGAATTCTCATCATCAAGCATAAGCCCTATCTCTTTAAGCATCTCAGAAACACACCATATAGGTTTTTTCTTGTAAAGCTTATCTAAAATTGGAGTAATAGAATCCTCAAAGTTCATATAGCTTTGAGTTGGTATCAAAATATTACCAACCCTATTAATCCCTTTCTCATGAAGCTCAACATCATCTGAATCAAAGTTTCCAATCCTAAATCTCTCTCCTTTAGCTTTCATGATATCCTCTTCAATACCTCCAACAGTAGTTACAATTACCTGTGCGAGTCCAAGTTTAATCACTTGGGCAAAAAAGCCTCTTAGTCCAGATGTAACCATATTAGAAGTAAAAGTAAGAAATATCTTGGCGCTATCCTTTTTCATCTTAACAATAACATCACTTGCCTTCTTTAGTTCAATACTTTGATAGCCTACCCCTTTGTAGCCATCTAAAAGTTCACTAACTGTGATCTTTGGTTTCCAAATCAAATCCTTAATATATTCCATTTAATCTTCACTTGATTGCATAATATTAATAATCCTCATCAATAACATAATCTATACATCTTCTTCAAAGTATCTATCAAAAAGCAGAATAAAATCTTCATATAAATAGGTTTCTATCATTTTTATCTGAAATATTAATAAATTCTAAATAAGAAAAAATAAAGCAATACTACTCTAGGAAAATTCTCTAAGAAAATTATAAAAATAAAAAAATTAAAAAGTATATTAAGCTCTTTTTTCTCTTCCTGTTTTAATAGGTGTAACACCTGCTAAATCACCTATCACATTTACAAGCTCCTTTCCATCAGGAAGCACAATCTTTGCATTATCTCTTAAGCTGTTTTCAACAACCTCAAGCTTCTTTAAAATCTGTGCATTCCCTTTAAAATACTTCTCTGCAGATTCATTTACAAGCATAATATATTGTGCTTCTCCTTGAGCCTCTAATATCTTTGCTTGCTTTATCCCTTCAGCCTTTTTGATGCTTGCCCTTCTCTCTCCATCCGCTTTAGTTTCAGTTGCTGAAGCAATATCAAGTGCTGCAATCTTTTCCTGCTCAGCCTTTACAACCATATTCATTGCTTCCTGAACATCTTTTGGTGGTTCAATCTTTTGGATCTCAACCCTTAAAACCTCTACTCCATAGCTGTCTGTTTCCTTATCCAGAATGCTTTCAACTTTTAGGTTGATTTCATCTCGGTTCTCGTTAGCTTCCGTCAAGGTCATTTTTCCAACAACAGCCCTTAATGTAGTCCTAGCAAGAGAAACAAGTTGGCTTTCATGGTCATCAACATTATAAATTGCTTTTTTAACATCAATTATTTTGTAGTATACAACAGCATCAACAATAGCATTTAATTTGTCCCTTGTAATAACTGTTTGAGGCTCAACATCAACCATTCTCTCAGTAATATTTACCTTTATCATCTTATCAAAAACAGGAATAATCCAATTAAAACCTTGGTCTCTTACAGAAATAACCTTTCCAAGCCTTTCAACAACTCCTTTCTCAACAGGTCTTACAATCTTAATACCTGAAAAAAACAAAACTACGGCCAAAACAATCAAAATTATTAACAAACTTGACATTCAAATCACCCTCCTTTTTAGCGCTAAATACAAAAAAACTAACATATCTCTTGCGCTTTGATTGTTATTTAAATGGATAGTAGTATAAAAACATTGCTATTATTGGCTTTTAGTTATGTTTAAGATTTTTCTTTTAGAAGAATTACTTTAAATGAAAAACCTCGGTATAAATGCTAAATGCTTAAAGGGACCTCTCAGATAGTCGAGGTTAATCCTTGCATGAATCCGTCTATTCTTACTTTGGCTTGAAAAATCAACAACCTCACCCTAAAGGGCGAGGTATGTTGGTAATATCAAGGCATGTTGGTAATATACAAGCATCAGCTGTATTAAGTTAGTTTGTTGATTACAAAAAATTTTACCGAGTCCTCTTGTTAAAACACGAGGTATGCTTTTCTATTGACCAAAGTATGCGAAATGATGCAGGATTTCATGAAATCAAATAATGTTTATTATAAAAATATCAAAAATAAGAGTATTAGTAATAGGAGTCTTAATAATAGGATTATTAACTATAAGAATATTAACTACGAGAATACTATGTGTAAGATTTGTTTTGAATGGAATTTATGGATTCTTATTTTTAAAACATGACTTTAAAAATACTATAAAAAAAAGACATAATAAAAACAAAGAAAAATATAAAAAAAGCTAAAAAAATACCTTAAGAATAGCTCACAAGCTCCATAACTGTGTTAGCTTCCTCATAAGCAACCTTTAAAGGTAAGGGAATGCTAGATTCAATCCAATAGCTTACTGATTCTAATTTGTATTTTTTAGCGTCATAAGTTCCTAAAATAGTAGAAACCTGTTCATCTCCTACGTACAAAAGACTTGGCATTTCCTCAGTATCGTCCCAGCTATTCTCAGTTGGACATCTTCCTTCGTTTAGAACAATACTTCCTTCAATCTCAAACTCAGTCATAACCTTTAAGCACTTATGAGTGGATTTATCAACCCAAGTTTTGGTCTTTAGATTGGACATCTCATTATCCATTACAGACTCCTGAAGCCAAGCATCTTTTCCCTCAATTTCATCAGAGGATATTTTAAAGATAAAAGAAGTTGTACTTTCTTCTCCTCCTGCAGTAGAGGTAATTTTGTATTCGTACTCACTTAAAGAATCATATCCATATATATCACTTAAAAATAAATTCTCATTCTCTTGCTCAATAGGCTCTATATAAGGCTCCATCTCTTCAACAGGATCCATTGGAGGTTCTATCTCCTCTTCAGGAAATGTTTCTTCAATTGCCTGCTCCTCAATCGTATCAACTGGAGTTGGAGTTTCTGTTTTCTCTTCTTGTGTGTTGGTGCAACCAATAACAAAAAGTGATGCAAAAACCAACAATGCCACAAACAACATATGCATTTTGCTTTTCATAAAATCACCTTATAATTAAATAAACTATGACTAAAAATCAAGAGTTATTTATAAAATTTACCAAAATCGGCATATCAATTTCTTCTGATAGAAACTTTTTTGAATAAAAAAATCGCATTAATAACTCAATCTAAGAAAACCTAGTATCGCATCCGCTGGCGTTTCTAATTCAGATGGAATTTTATATTCCATATTACCAATTGGCTCAAGAAATCCTCTATCGTATATAACAACAGTATCCCTGATATAATCTAAAAGCTCTTGCAAACAACAATCCCTCTCTGCTAAGTATCTTTCTGATTCTAACGGATTATCAAATACACCCATTATCTCGTTTAAACAAAATCCAAAAGTAAATCTTTTACTATTTAAGGCTAGCTCAACACAGCAATCATCTATTCCTGTAAGAATTACATCCTCACCAAAACACTCTTTAACTTTTTTTCTAATCAGTGAATAAATCTCTTCTCTTCCAAATGACAAAACTCCGGGCAAATCAATAAAATATGGCTCCATCCAAAAAGTGCGGGCTAAAAACCTTTATAAAACTAATTTTAAAGATTGCTGGCTTTTTTAAAAATTTAGACCAATATTTAGATTAAAAAATAGATCATCATTCTGATAAAAATCCTTTCTTATAAATCTTAATATAAACGAATTAATTTAGCAATGTAGTCAAAAATTGTTCATAATAAATAAAATAGCCCCGAGCGGATTCGAACCGCTGTCAGAGGATCCAGAGTCCCCTATGATTGGCCTCTACACTACGGGGCTTTTTATGAGTCAAGGTTATTATCTCAAAACAAAAAGCGAAATATGAGTAAGCTTTTAAAATTTTCTAAGTTTTTTTGTTGAAGATGATTATAATTGCAACGGATTAATTGATATCCAAACAATATCTAAAATAGGCATGAAATCCACTATCTCAAATAGCAAAAATTAAATGGCAAAAAAATCAGCTATTCAACAAAGATTGCAACCTTCCCAGGGCTTGCGCCTTTAGCCTTCGGATTATCAGAATCATCAGCTTTCACTACTATTACTTCAGAGCTATAAACATTTTCAAAAAAGCTCTTGGCATCACAAATCCCGTTATATTCATCTTCTAATGAATTCAAAACCTCTGGGACTACTGGGCTTTTCACAAGCCTTTGAATGAACTTTGCAATCTCTTGGGCATTCTCTTTGTATTTGGAAGTAAACGTTTTAATAAGCTCCTTAATATCCTTTTTTTGTTCAAATTCTTTTTTAAGCTCACAAAAAAACTCATACTTCCATTCAGGGCTTACAAAAAGCGTAATCCTTTTGGCTTTACCAACCTTTGATAACTCTAAAACCTTTTGAATGTCGGAATTTGTTGAAATTACAAGCTCTTCAATCGCTTCAAGCTTAGCATTTAATTTACTCTTATCAGCTATCGGAAACAATGAATTTGAAAGAAGCATCTTTTCTCCAAGCATTTCATTAATCTCTTCAGCAATAAAAGGGGTAAAAAGCCCCATTGTTAAAGCCCACTTTTTTGCAAGTGTGAGCATTAAATCCTTATTCTTTCCATTTCTTTTAAAGTACCAGGAAAAATCCCTAAAAAGATTAAAATAAACATCATCGCTAACCGCTCTAAATTCGCAAACATCCATATTCTTTTTAATATTGATCAATCTCTTGTTAAACACAGACTCAAGCCAGCCATCAACAAAGGATATCTCGTTTTCTTTCATATCAATTATTTCTTTTACAATTCCATAAATCCTTTCAAGCCGATTTTTATACTTTTCAAGCTCTTCTTGCTCAAAAACAATATCCACAAAAGGGCTTGCAGTGTTAGCATAAAAAAGCCTTATCGCATCAACTGAATAAACCTTTCCTTCATCCTGGATGCTTTTTGCTCCTCCCTTTGATTTTGAAATCTTTCCTCCTTTAGAAGTAACCCACCAATTAACAAAAATCCCTTTAGGATATAACTCCTTTGGCAAAAGCCCAACGTGATTCATCAAAAAAACAGGGAAATGTACTGTTTGGTGTTCCTTTCCACCAAGATTTAAATCCAAAGGATACCAATACTCAACCTCACTTCTTACCTTTTCTAAAAGCTCTTTAGGAACCTTAGTATCATTTGATATCTCTTCAATATTTCCCTTTCCCAAATAAACAAAATCAAAAAAACTTTCAGTCAATTGTTCTATTTTAATTTTACCCTCATTCACATATGGAGAAACAAGATAATATATAGGGTATAATGTACTATCTGAAATAGGTTCAATTGTGTAGCTTTCATCAAATAAAAGCTTAGTTCCAAGCCAGTTACCCTGCCTTGCACAAGCCCTATCATCAAACCAATCAATAATTCCAGAAACATTATTCTTGAATTGCTCTGGTAAGATATTCATTGATTTAATATGCTCCTTAGTATTTTCTTTAAGTGTCTCATCAGAGTATCTAATAAACCATTGGTCATCAACCTTTTTAACAAAAACCCTTTCGCCACACCTACATATAACCTCTTCAGACAAATCGTAGAATATGTCTGCTTCTCCCTTTGAAATAAGCTCTCTTTTAACAAGCTCCTTTGCTTCTTCTACCTTCATCCCACTGTACTTGCCCGTGGAATCAAGCATAACTCCTGTATGAAAGCCCGTCTTATAAATCTCCTTTTTAGCATCCTCAAGCTTTTGTGTATCAAGTTGGCTTTTAATACCCATCTTCTCACAAATCTTAATCGCTGGAAGATCACCATAATTTTTAGATGAAATTATTGGTATTGGCTTTATTGAATTAATAAAATCAAAATCAAGATTGTATTTTTCGCATTCCTCCTTGGACCTTTGAAGGTCGTAAAGTGCAATCCAATCAATCGGCGCATCCGATGGGACACTTGTAACAATACCTGTGCCAATATCAGGATCACAAAATTTCGAAGGAAGAACAATAACATCCCTATCGGTGGCAGGAGCTTTGCAGAAATTTCCTACAAGCTCAATCCCTTTCACACTTCCAATCTCTTTAATATTCTCCTTTTGAAAGCTTAATTTATTAAAGCACTCCTTACTTACAATCCAGACTTCTTTACCCACCAAAACTCGTAAATATACTACATCTGGATTTATCCAAACATTCGTTTGGCCAAACATAGTCTCAGGCCTTAAAGTTGCTACAACAAGCAAATCCTCTCTATCACAAAGCTTCATCTTAATAAGGGTATATTCAAACTTCTCAGCATTTCCTCCTTTAGAAATATCGCTTTCTGATGGGTCAACAGCAACCGGCCCACACACAGGGCAGGCACTTGCGTAATACGGCTTTTGCGTCAAAAGCCCTCTCTCTTTAAGCTTTCTAAACTGCCACTGTATAAATCTATTATAATCAGGATTTGTTGTAACAGTAAACCTTTTATAATCCCCTAAAAAGCCATAGCCCTCATAATCCTCAATGTATCTTTTAGAAAAGAACTCAACAAAATTTTTGGGCGTTGAAATAAACTCAATATCCCTATCTTCTAAACCCATCTCTTTGTAGTATTCAATAGTAACGCTGTCCTTTTGCTTAATCTTTAAGGTCTTTGAAAGCGCACTATTTCCAGAAGCATGACCTCCTGCTGTTAAAAGCACGTTAAAGCCATTCATCCGCTTGTATCGGGCGATTGCATCCGCATATGAATATCCTCTAATATGACCAACATGATGAAAACCTGAAACAGTTAGATATGCCCATATTATAAAAAACTTGGGCTTGTTCTTATCAATCCCTGGGATGCCAAGTCCTTCTTCTTTCCATCTCTTAATCCATTTAGATGTGATCGCATTGAAATCAGGTTTATCCTTCTCATCATTGTTTTCCCAATTGCCTTTGCTCTCATTATTGTAGCCTTTTGTATTCTTGTTATTGTAATCCTTACCATTCACGTTATTGCTATCACCGTTATCATTATTGTTAATGTTCTTCTTACCATAGTCGTTATTATCTTTATTAATCGTGCTCTTATTCTTGTTACCTTTATTATCGCTGTTCTTATCTTTACTAATAAAGCCATTATCGTTGTTATTATTGTTACTAAATTCTTTAGATTCTTTCATCCTTTTAATCCCCTTTTTTTATTTTAGCAAACATGAGTATTCTTATTATTTTCTATATTACAGTATTTTTCCCTATTTTAGGCTAAAGCCTTCCTTTTTTCTTAAATCTTTGTGAAAATGCATATGATATTCTAATATATAAATCTTTTTTAAGGCTTGGCTTTAGAATAGATCATTTAGAAAAATTTTATAATAATTTTGCAATCATCTACAAAAAAATGCCTAACATAAAAGAATACAAAAACGGATTTTTTTTAGAAATTGAAAGCGCTATACTTAACAATCCAAAAATCGATAAATTAGAGCTTTCCAAACTAAAGGTAGTCCTATGCTCAAAATTTAACCTTAAAAAAATTCCAACTGATATAGAAATCATGTTAAACTTATCAGATAGTGCATTAAAGTGCATTAAAAGCGCACTTATAATGAAACCCACAAGAACTGCATCAGGTGTTGCAGTATGCGCTGTAATGACCCCCCCATCCAAATGCCCGCATGGAAAATGCCTAATGTGTCCTGGCGGTCTACAAAGCTTTTTTGGCGATGTTCCCCAATCATATACTGGGCATGAGCCTGCAACTAAAAGAGCAATACGAAACGATTATGACCCATACCTTCAGGTATTTAATAGGCTTGAACAATACTCTTTAATGGGGCACAATTTTGGGAAAGTAGAGCTCATAATCATGGGGGGAACATTCCCTGCTCAGCCAAAAGCATTTCAAAATCAATTTGTGGCATACACCCTAAAAGCCCTAAACGACTTTTCCAAATTATTCTTTAAAAAAGGAGTCTTTAACATTCAAAGATTCAAGCAATTTTTTATTTTCCCTTGTGAAAAAAGCGACTCCCACCGTGCAACCATTTTAAAAGCCAAAATTCTGGCCCTTAAACAATTGAAAGGAGAAGTAAATCTTTTAAGGGAGCAAAAAAGAAACGAGAAATCAAACATAAGATGTGTTGGGCTTACAATTGAAACAAGGCCAGACTATGGCTTTTTTGAGCATGGTAAAGAGATGCTAAGACTAGGGTGCACAAGAATTGAGCTTGGTGTGCAAACAACATCAGACCTATCTTTAAAAACAATGGAAAGGGGGCATACACTAAGCGATAGCATAAAATCAATTAGAGAGCTAAAGGATTTAGGGTTTAAACTAAATTTTCATATAATGCCAGGGCTAATAGGCTCATCTAAAAAAAAGGATATTGAAATGATAAAAGAGCTTTTCAAAAACCCCTATTTTAGGCCCGATATGCTAAAGATTTACCCTTGTATGGTAACCGAAGGGACAAAACTCTATGAACTATATAAGAAAGGAGAATATACGCCCCTATCAACAAAAGAAGCCTGTGAAATAATCACAAAAATATACCCCGAAATCCCCTATTATTGCCGGATTATGCGAATCCAAAGAGATATCCCTACGCAAAATATTGTCGCAGGGGTTGATATGACAAATCTTAGACAATATATCTTTGAATCGCTTAAAAATGAGGGTACATTTAACTCAATAAAAGAGATAAGACATCGAGAGGCAGGAAGGATAAGATCAGACCTTCCAACAAAACTTTTTATAGAAAAATACACTGCAAGTAAAGGGACAGAGTTTTTCATAAGCCTAGAATCTATTGATAGAAAAGTTTTGTATGGGTTTTGTAGGCTAAGACTTCCACATGAAAATTTAGCCCTTAGTTGCGTTGATGTGAAAGAAAAACAATCAAAAAGCCCTTATGAAAAAGATGTTTCCAATAAAAAGATTGCTTTGGTTAGAGAACTTCATGTGTATGGAACAGCTATTAACATTGGAAGTATTGGCGAAATACAGCATAAGGGATATGGAAAGCAGTTATTAAAAAAAGCCGAAGAGATTGCCAAAGAAAATAGGGCAAAAAAAATCTTAGTAATCTCTGGAATAGGCGTACGAGAATATTACAAAAGGCTTGGATATAGAAAACACAAAACGTATATGGCAAAAAATCTAAGATAACATTTTAGTTATTTTTTTTAATTAATAAAAAAGAATACCTCCTGTTTAAACACGAGGACTTGGTACACTTTTTTGTAATCAACAAACTATTTGAATACAGCGCATGCTTTTATATTAACAACATGCCTTGATCTTACCAACATACCTCGCCCTTTAGGGTGAGGTTGTTGATTATTGAATTGCTAGTAACTTTTTGTGATTAAATCGCTAGTAATCACTTGGGTGGTTAACAAAAATTAAATAAAAATAGCTTATTAAAACAATCTTGGTGAATTTAAAAATGGAAACTAAAAAAATTGCAAACTTCATTGATAAACAGCTAAAAGTTAAAGATATCCCTGACCTATCTTTAAATGGATTACAGGTTGCAGGCTCAAGCCAAGTTTTTAAAATTGGCTTTGCAGTAGATCCAAGCCTTGATGCGATCTCAAAAGCAAAAGAGGCAAAATGCCAGATGCTAATAGTTCACCACGGCTTGTTTTGGGGTGAACCAGTTCCAATAACAAATGCACTTCACAAAAGAGTCAAGATGCTAATTGATTCAAACATAAATCTTTATGCAGTTCACCTGCCATTAGATATAGATGAAAGATTTGGCAATAATATTGAAATTTTTAAAAAATTAAATCTCACTAATCTTGAAAGGTTTGGCAGGACCGATGGTTTAACACTTGGCTTTAAGGGCTCTTTGGAAACGGAAACTAAACTTGGCGATTTTTTAGAAACAATAGAGCAACAAATAGGCAAAGTCATTAGCAAAGCATGCTTTGGATTAAACAGCATCAAAAAGGTTGGGATTATAAGTGGCAAAGGGACACTATCAAAAATTTTTTTAGTAGAATTGAAGGAAAGTGATATTGATTTGTTTCTAACAGGTGAATTTAGTTACTCTGATTTTGTATATGCAAAAGACCTTGGAATAAACATTATTGCATTGGGGCATTATAAAACCGAGACGTTCGGGCTAATCGGCCTAATGGGATTTCTTAAAGAAAACTTTGATTTGGAATGTGAATTTTTGGAACTTGGTTATGAGATGTAGGGCTTTTAATTTTTCCTTTATTTTTATTATTAAAAATCTCACATTGTAAGATTTGTTAGGGGTTTAATACCCTTCACTTTAGGTTTGGGATAGGACGAACAATCAAGAGGATAAATTTTCATTATATCAGTATACTCTTGGTGTTTTACTTCTTTTACATTCAGTTAGTAATTGTAAATTAATCCATTTAAACAACATCTAAAAAACCATATTTTTTATTGAAAAAGTGAACACTTTTGCATTATTTATTCGCAGAACCAAAAGATTTAAATAACATTGAGTGTTACTTAACAATTATTGCTAAGATACATAATTAAGAAAAATGGTTGCAAATTCAAAATCTAAAAAGCCTTTTAAACTAACAAATCAAAGGGCTATAATATGTGAGTATTTAGAGGGCAACAAAACCCATCCGACAGTTGATGATATCTATAATCATGTGAAAAAAAGGCTACCACAAATCAGCAAAAAGACTGTTTATTCGAATCTTAGCTTTTTATCCTTAAATAGAATTATTAAAGAGCTAAACATTAAAGGAGTACGAAGATACGAGCCAAACCTAAAGCCACACGCCCATGCAATATGTAGGGTTTGCGGAAAAATAATTGATTTAGAATCAGTTGAATATATAGAAAATCCAAAGATTAAGGATTTCATATTAGAATCAACAAGTTTAACTTATTATGGTGTTTGCAAAAAATGCAAAGGAGGGGAAAAATATGGAAGAAAATAAAAAAGAACAATTTGAAAAAGAAGTTGTTTCAATGCCTTTGATAGGTGATTTAGCACCTTCTTTTGAAGCCAAAACGACAACTGGAAACATAAAATTTCCACAAGATTACAAGGGAAAATGGGTGATATTATTTAGCCACCCTGCAGATTTTACGCCTGTCTGCACAACTGAATTCATGACATTTGCAAATATGCAAGACGAGTTTAAAGCGCTAAATACTGAGTTAATTGGGCTTTCAATTGATAGCATATACGCTCACATTGCTTGGCTTAGAACAATTAAAGAAAAAATAGAATTCAAAGGAATGAAAAACGTTGAGATAAAATTTCCGGTAATTGAAGATCTGCGAATGGATGTAGCAAAAAAATATGGGATGGTTCAGCCAAATGCATCAAACACCCAAGCCGTAAGAGCGGTCTTTATTATTGATGACAAGGCAAAAGTGAGGGCAGTATTATACTATCCATTATCAAATGGCAGAAACATGCAAGAAATAAAAAGGCTTTTAATAGCAATGCAAAAATCTGATAAAGAAAATATTGCAACACCTGCAAACTGGCAACAAGGGGATGATGTAATAATCCCACCACCAGGATCATGTGGCACTGCAAAAGAAAGGGTAGAATCAAAAAATGATAATACATATTGCCTTGATTGGTTTATGTGTTTTAAAAAGGAGGGAAAAAAATGATACAAGAAGATAGAACTAAATTATCTGAAAAGACCCTAAATATCAAAAGGGCAATTGACTCGCTAAGAGAAGAACTTGATGCAGTTGATGTATATAACCAAAGAGCAGATGCCTGCACTGATGAAAATCTAAAAAAGATTTTAATACACAACGCAAACGAAGAAAAAGAGCATGCTGCAATGTTAATAGAATGGCTTAGGCAAAACGATGAGGTTTTCTCTAAAGAGATAAAAGAATATGTCTTATCAGATAAAAAAGACATTTCAAGCCATGATTAGTTTTTTTTATTCTTATTTTTATTCTTATTTAATATTATTGTAATAAATAATCATGTCATTCTTCCAATAGATTATTATACTTTTCTCCCTAGATAAACCCAAAACCCATTTCTTTTAGAAATTATTTCACAGCTACCAAAATACTTCTCAATATAACCTTTAATCATCTTTCCACCTTTGTTGTTATTAGCAACCATCATAAGCAATCCCTTTGAGTTTAAATTGTCAAAGCTTTCCTTCACCATCTTTTCTCTGAACTCCTTTTTAGTAGCCATTGGTGGATTTGACAAAATCACATCAAATACTTTGTCATCAATATTCTCAAACAGGTCAGACTGCACTGCCTTACAATTCTTAAGCCCTAGTTTTTTAATATTTTTCAATGCAATCTTTACAGCCCTTTCATTAACATCACTAAGTAAAAATGCACAATCCCTTTTTTTAATAGCCAAAGGAATACTAAGGCTTCCATTTCCGCATCCTAAATCCAGAACCATTCCATCCTTTGGAATATAAGAAAATGCACTTTGTGTTAGAAGCTTAGTAGCAAAATCCTGCTTATCCTTTGAAAATATTCCTGATGCAGAAATAAGCTTTATCCTCTCATTCATAAAAACAACATTAATCTCATTTTCAACAAGCTTACTTTTTGGGCTTTTAGTAAAATAATGCTCAGTTATTATTTGTTCTTGCATCCTTTCAATACCTCAAAAATTATAAGTCCATCACTAAAATATGGCCTTTTAATATCAGTTTCCATAAGATCAATCTCTTCAATAAACTCTTCATCCTTTTTAATCCTTTCTTCAAATTCACTAAAATTCTTGCTATCATAATAAACAATCTCAAAATTATCAATATAAAATAAAAAGCTTTCCCTTAGTTTATCATTAATACTATTCCCCCTAAAAATAACATACGAAATATTATCATTAGAAACAATATCACATACTAACTTCAAATCCTTTGAATGGAAAAGTTTTGTTACATTATCCTTTCTAGATGTGTCATATCCATGGCTCCATACATGTCCTTCATATCCCATATAACTAATAAGACCAGCAACATTGGACAAAATAGAATCACCAGGGTAACTAACATCTGCTAGTGCATACACACCATCAAGCCTTTCACCAAGAATGAGTCCTATTTTTATTTCTCTTTCATTAACAAAGCTATACCTATTACTGAGCATATAATCAAAAATAACAACATAGCAAATCAGATATATTAAAATCAAAGAGATTACAAATACCTTCTTTAGTAACCTTTTACCTTTCAGTGTGTAAACAAAAAAAAGCAAGAAACAAAAATAGAAAATAAATATAAAATGATGCACCTTTCCATTATCAAACCAATTTGGGCTAAACATAACAAAATTTGCAATAAATATAGGAACACTTACAATAAAAAACAAAATCATCATATTTCTAAAAAGACTTTTTTTATCAATATCTCCTCTCCTCAAGCTCTTGAAAATGCCAAACAATAAAAAAACAAAAAGTAGGATTGGAATAAGCAGGTTTTGTCCAAAAAAAATCTTTGAAAATGTTGCAATAATTCCATTGGCTTCACCCATTCTATCAACTAGAATCTGTGGCTTGATATAGCTTTTATTACTTACCGAAAAGAAAATAGTTTTCACACTAAAAACAAACCCTGAAAAAAGCAATCCAAAAAACAAATCCTTAATATCTTTATTATCAAAAATCAAAACCAGCAAAAATAAAATAATCCCAATGCATAATAGAATATGCGCATGAAAAAGTCCAATAGAGCCAAGAATAACCCCTTGCAAAAAAACTCCAAAATCTATTTTAGAAAACAACCCTTTTGTAATTTCCTTAAACCTAAACTTCCTAATTTTAAGAATTGAAATTGAAAAATTCTTTTCCCTTGAATATAAAAACAGGCAAAAAAGTGTAAGGAAAAAAGCAAATCCAAAAGCAAAGGTCTTTTGAGGGATTAAAATACAGTAAAATAAGATTCCGATATTATCTATACCACTATTATTTAGATGGGGATAACCTTCATATCCCTTTGCTAAAAGTTCTTTGCTAGCATTCAAATCAAAACTTAAAAATTCTGCCATTGCATTATAAATCGTTTGCATTCCGTTTCCAACTAAAAAGAAAATGCCTGGAAAAAATAAGATAGCTATAACTCCAAAAACTGCCCATTTTGAATCCAAAAAAAGTTTTAAGAAACAAAATAAAAAGTAAAAAATTCCAAAGAAAATAAAAATCTCTGAAAAAAGATAAGAATTAACATACCCTGACCCTAATATCTGAAGAACTGCGCTGTTAAAATCAGCCATTGGTGGGTAAAAGAATTCAGCTCCTGAATAAAATGGCGTAATAATAGGATTTATATTATTAGAATAAACAAAAGATTGGGTAAATGGAGCATGAACCCAAAAATCACCCCACGCATAAAAAAAAAGCTTATAATCTCCTGAAGAATTATTAAAGAAAAAAGAATTTATTATAATAATCGATGCAATAAAAAATCCTAAAATAATAACTATATTTAAAATTCCACCAATACTTTTAAAATGTCTAAAACCCTTTAACTGGCCTTTCACCCATAATAAAAAGCTGTCTAATTTTAACGAGCTATTTGCTTTAACTTTTTGTTCTTTATTTTTTTTTGTGTCCAAAAATATATCTGTTCCTTTTTCTATATTTGTACTTTTTACATCCCTTTTTAGACCCATTAAAATAATTATAAGTGAGATTAATGATACAAAAATACCTAAAAGATAAACAAAAAATATCCCTATTCTAACATTTGAAAAACAATTAGCAAATACAAAACAAAACAAGTTGAACAAAAAAAACCCTAAGTAAAACCTAGAAATCTCATCAAAAAAGACAAGTCTATCCCTAAAAAATGGCCTATATAAAAAAATCCATGTTTTGGGCTTAGTCTTAGTGTCCTTTTCTCTTTGCCTTTTATAAAAAAGCAGATTAAAAAACAAATTACCTAAAAAAAACGAGACAACCATAACTAACAAGACCGATAAATAAGATGCTAACATTGGAATAGCCATGTATTCATCACTATAACTGTCAATTTATAAATTATTTGGAAAAACAATAATTTTAGAAGTCATAAAAATATTGTATATAGATTAATCTCATATATAGCTTAATTTTGTATATAGGCTTAATCTTGTATATAGCTTAATCTTCTATATAGCTTATTTTCTTTTAAATAAGCACTGTTCAATGATCTCATAGAATCCTATCTATATAACAATCTCTATTTAATAAGTTCTATAAATTAAGTCACAAAAGGGTGTAGCTTGGCATACCTAAAAACTAGGTTTTACCAATACTTTTTTATATAGAAACTTATTCTAACATAGCCTAAGTGCATAGATTCAATATGGACAACGATTCAATATAGACAACTATTAGTTCACTTCATAAACCCAATAGCCAATCTGAAACCTAAAGATATTTACAAATTAATTATAAACCAACTTAAAACTAATTAGAAAAAGATTTAGGAAAGTCAATCCGAAAACTCTTAATCAAACTCCAAAAGAAAAAGGTGAAATAATGTCAAAATATAAAACACATAATTGTGGCGAATTAAGAATAACAGATGTAGAAAAACAAGTAACACTATCAGGCTGGGTTCATTCAATAAGAAGCCATGGGCTTTTATCATTTATAGACTTAAGGGATAGATTTGGGCTAACCCAAATAGTTTTAGATAGCTCCCTTGTAAAAAATCTAAGAAAAGAATCAACTATTTCCATTACAGGCAAGGTAATAAAAAAGGAAAATCCTAACAAGACACTTTTAACTGGTGAGATTGAAATAAGAGCCAGTTCAATTGAGGTGTTAAGCTTGGCAGAACCATTGCCATTAGATGAAAATGCAAGTGATGATACCCGGCTTAAATATAGATACCTTGATCTAAGAAGGCCTGAAATGATTAAAAACCTTAAACTTAGACATGATGTCTTACAGGCTGCAAGAGATTATTTTGACAAAAATGAATTCTTGGAAATTGACACACCTATGCTTGTAAAATCAACACCTGAAGGTGCAAGGGATTACCTTGTTCCAAGTAGGATTAATAAGGGACAATTTTATGCATTACCACAATCGCCACAGCTTTACAAACAAATACTAATGATTGCGGGTGTTGATAGGTACTTTCAAGTCGCAAAATGCCTGCGTGATGAAGATTTAAGAATGGATAGGCAACCTGAGCATACTCAGTTAGACCTTGAAATGAGCTTTGTAACTCAAGAAGAAATAAGGGCATTTGTTGAAGGACTTTACAAACACATATTCAAGCAGGTATTAGGCTTAGAGCTTGAAGATTTTAAAGTATTCTCTTATAAAGAAGCCTTAGAAACCTACGGTTCTGACAAGCCTGATATTCGATTTGGTCTTGAATTAAAAGATATAACGGCAATCGCAAAAAAATCAGATTTTAGCATATTCAATGACGCAGAAACAATAAAATGTATAGTCGTGCAAAAAGAATTCACAAGAAAAGAAATAGATGAATTCACTCATCTCGCAAAGGTATATGGAGCAAATGGCTTAGCTAGTCTCAAAGTGAAAGACAACGCTCTTGATGGCTCTATATCAAAATACATACCAGCTACGCTTCAACAAGAACTAATCAAAAATACCCAATCAAAAGAAGGATCTTCTATAATAATAATCTCCGGAAAAAAGAAAACAACACAGATTGCCCTAGGCCAAATAAGGCTTAAAATAAGAGATATGTTAGCCCTTGTAAATTCTAAAGATTTCAAATTTGCATGGGTTATAGATTTCCCACTTTTCTCGTGGAATGAAGATGAGCAAAAATGGGAGCCAGAGCATCATATGTTTTCAATGCCAAAACAGGAATTTGTTACTGACTTTGAAAAAAGGCCAGGAGAAGTGCTTGGAGACCTATATGATATAACCTTAAATGGCTTAGAACTTGGCTCTGGCTCAATTAGAGTGACAAACCCATTAATTCAAAAGCGAATAATGAACTTTATAGGGCTCTCAGAGGAAGAGGCAAACCAAAAATTTGGATTCTTGCTTGAAGCATACAAATATGGCGCTCCAATTCATGGTGGAATGGGTTTAGGGCTTGACAGGCTTGTTGCACTAATGGCAGGTACAAGTGACATAAGAGAAGTAATCGCTTTTCCAAAAAATAAGAACGCCCAATGTCCAATGGATGGCTGTCCAAATGATGTATCAAAAACCCAGCTAGATGAACTAGGTATATCAATAAATAAAACAGGTTAAGCCGTTTTCAATTAATAGAAAAGCATATCTCTTGTTTCAACACAAGGACTCGGTACGTTTTTTTGTAATCAACAACCTTCCTGAATTTAGCGCATGCTTTTATATTCCCAACATACCTTGCCTTTTAGGGCGAGGTTGTTAATTTAACATATTTTTCTTTTTAACCTTCTTTTATCTTTTTTTAATAGACGCTTATTTAAAATTCAATTTCTATTAATATTTATGGAACTTACTTAACCCATTGATTGAAAGAAAATAGAAACTGCGTACCTAAATCCTGTGAATAATAAAAAAACTATAAACATCAAAGGAAGAAAAAACCTAATTCCTGATGCGGCTTTGCCCTTATTAATTACTCCTAATAACAGACTTGCAAGAAGTGTTGTCATACCAAGTAAAACATATGCAAGCACAGAAAGATAACCTGGGTCTACAACCCCACTGCTTGCACCAATACCTAACTCAAATCCAGCTGTTTTATCGCTTGTAAGACTTTGAATCTCTGAGAATTCAGAAACCACACCTACAAAATGTATTGAAATAGCCAAAAGCAAAGGAGTTCCAAAAATAACCGTAAATAAAATAAATGCCATATAGGTCTTAGTTTTAGTTTGCAAATCCTTCTTTAAGGATTGAGTCTCTCTTATATCATTTGCAATATCATTTAGAAGTATTGAAAGATTTCCTCCCGTCCTAAAAGAAGATGCAAGAAGCTTTAATACCCTTTCAAGCATCACAGATTTAATCCGTTTTCTAATATCCATAAGAGCCTTAGTAAAAGATTTAATACCTGTACCTTCTTTCACAGCAATCTTAATCTCACTTGATAATGGCTCAAACTCTTCTCTTGCAGAGGCGCTTAAGGCTTGATGTGAGGTCATTCCAGATTTAACATTATTTGCCATAATCTGCATCATATCCGGAAGTATCTTTTCAACCTTTTCGCTCCTTTGTTCTACTTTAAGATAGGTTATAAGATAAAACACCAATTGAATCAAAATAACAAACATAATTGCTATCGGGATTGAATATATCCAATTTAAGCTAGTAAAAAACAAAATATACAATACAGGAATCACCGCAAATATAATAGATAATAGAACCGAGGATCCAAGCTTATAATATACATTCTCCTCATCTCCTGCAAGGGTCAACATTTTTTTATAAAACTTAATATAACCACTAGGTGCAAGTTTTGATAAACTAAAGTATAACCTTTTTTTAAATTCCATCTTATTCACTTAATTCTTAGATCATATGCAAGTTTTGATACTCCTGATTACAATCTTTTTTAGATTGTGTTTTATCCACCTTGCTGTTCCACCAAGTGCCAGT